>Ga0208338_1000041_pt1 | contig 60828 bp, 45 predicted proteins | sample ForSoiNitrogNN91_FD_187858 | JGI IMG/M metagenome (GOLD analysis project Ga0208338, IMG submission 187858) | Forest soil microbial communities from Browns Valley, California, USA, that are Nitrogen fertilized - NN91 (SPAdes) | ecosystem: Environmental > Terrestrial > Soil > Temperate forest ...
GGTGGAAGACCGAGAGCCTTTTCCTAATGCCCGGCAATCGGCCAACTGGACCTGTGTCGGATTGTGTGCGCATGAATCAGCTCGCAAAGGTGGAGCCATTGTGAAGTTGCCGAAATTTACGGTCCACTAAGAAGCATGCAGTAAATCTGCATTTCTGCTTTCCCCTCCGTTTCATCCGCCTAATCCGCGGTTAAATAGTCAGAGGGTCAAAACATGCCAATCACAATTACCATCCCGGCGCCGCTGCGACAATTCGCAAGTGGACAGTCGCAGATCACAGTCGAAGCAAAAACCGCCGGTGAGGCGCTCGACCTGCTCACTTCAACACACAGCGGCCTGCGCCGCCATCTCTTCAACGACCAGAATTCTCTGCGCAACTTCGTCAACGTCTATCTCAATGACGAAGACATCCGCCACGCATCCGGCCCGAACACGCCCGTCAAAGACGGCGACACGATCATGATCGTTCCGTCAATTGCCGGTGGCGCCGTGATCGAAACGGAAGTGGGCCAATCGCTGCCGGAGCTTTCAAACGAGGAGATCCTGCGCTACAGCCGTCACCTGATCATGCCGGAAGTCGGTATGCAGGGGCAGCGACGTTTGAAAGCAGCGAGTGTGTTGATGATCGGCACGGGCGGGTTGGGCGCGCCTGTCGGCATGTACCTCGCCGCAGCGGGCGTCGGTCGCATCGGTATCGTTGATTTCGACGTGGTAGAAGAGTCGAATCTGCAACGACAGATCATCCACGGCACGAAAGATCTCGGCCGTCGAAAGATCGAATCCGCGCGCGATCGTTTGCGCGACATCAATCCGCACATCGAGATCGAAACGCACGAGACGCGACTCACGAGTCACAACGCGATGCGGCTCTTCCGCAACTACGACATCATCGTCGACGGCACTGACAACTTTCCCACGCGCTATCTCGTGAACGATGCGTGCGTGTTGAGTGGCAAGCCAAACGTCTACGGCTCGATCTTTCGCTTCGAAGGACAGGCGAGCGTCTTCTGGGCCGAGAAGGGCGCGTGTTATCGCTGCTTGTATCCGGAGCCGCCGCCGCCCGGGCTCGTGCCGTCGTGCGCGGAAGGCGGTGTGCTCGGCGTATTGCCGGGCATCGTCGGCGCGATTCAGGCAAACGAAACGATCAAGATCATTCTCGGTGCGGAGGATCTGCTGATCAATCGTCTGCTGTTGTTTGACGCCTGGCCCATGAAGTTTCGCGAGTTCAAACTGCGAAAGGATCCGAAGTGTCCTGTTTGCGGTGAGCAGCCCACGATCAAGGAGTTGATCGACTATGAAGAGTTTTGCGGCGTCGCGGCGCACCAGCTACCGCAGACTGAGTCGAAGCTCGAAGAGATCTCCGCGACTGAGTTGAACGCGCGTCGTTTGCGTGGCGACAAGATTCAGATCGTTGATGTGCGCGAGCCGCACGAGTTTGAGATCGCGCGCATACCGGGAACGAAGTTGATTCCGCTGGGCCACGTCGTGGGCCGGATGAACGAGATCGATCCGGACGTTGAGACGATCGTTCACTGCAAAGGCGGCGTGCGCAGTGCGAAGGCAATCGAGGCTTTGAAGCGCGCCGGATTCCAGGGACGACTGATCAATCTCAAGGGCGGGATCTCGGCCTGGTCAGACGACGTCGATCCGCGCGTCGCGAAGTATTAATCCACAGATTACACAGAATCTGCGCAATCTGTGTAATCTGTGGAGCGGTTCGTCACAAATCAGCAACTCACGCACTCAGTCGACCCTAAACTACGCCTCCAACTCGCTACCAATCGGAGGTACGTTATGAAAAGAAGAGAATTCATGAGTCAGAGTGCAGGTTTTGTCGCCGTTGCAGCCGCTTTGCCTAACAGCGCCTTGTCAGTCGGAGCGAACAATAAACTCACGCCTCCTGATAAAGGAAAGATCCCGGTCGCGTTCGCCATCTCGGAGGGCGTTACTGTGATCGACTTCGCTGGACCATGGGAAGTCTTTCAGGACGTGCATGTAACGGCGCGCGGCAGCAGCATGGATGAGCAGATGCCGTTTGAGTTGTACACCGTGTCGGATAAGACTGAAGACATCACGGGCTCGGGCGGGCTTAAACTCGTGCCCGATTACACCTTCGACACGGCGCCGCAGCCGAAGGTCGTCGTTGTTCCGGCGCAAAGAGGATCGCAGGCGCTGCACGCGTGGCTCCGCAAAGTTTCGACCACCGCCGACGTGACGATGTCTGTTTGCACGGGCGCGTTTCAACTCGGCAAGGCCGGGCTTTTATCGGGCAAGTCAGCCACCACTCATCACGATTTTTTCGAGCAGTTTGAGAAAGCGTTTCCTGATGTTAGCCTCAAGCGTGGGCTCCGCTTCGTCGAGAACGAAAAGATCTCAACCGCGGGTGGTCTAACTTCCGGAATCGATCTGGCGTTGCACGTAGTCGACAGATACTTTGGCCGCGACGTGGCCCAACAGACCGCGACTTACATGGAATACCAAAGCAAAGGCTGGATTGCGTAAACCACTTCTGCCACAAAAAGGCACAAAAATCACAAAAGGGCTCGGCATCGTTGTGGTCTGGGCGATGCTGGGCGTCATCTATGCCGCGCCGATCTATATCGAGCTTCGTGCAGAACAGCATGGGCATATGGCGTGGCGCATCTTCACCTGGGGCATCCTCACGTGGGTCGCGTGGGCGCCGCTCACGGCCGCGATGGTCTGGCTCGCACAGAAGTATTCGCTCGTTGGCGAAGCGTGGAAGCGCAATCTCATCGTTCACGTGCCCGCGTTCCTGGTGCTGTCAACTCTTCATAGCGCGGCGGCTACTGCGGTCACGTTATGGATTCAGCCGTTCGACAACATGGGAGACAGTCCCAAAACGTTTTGGCCTCGCTTCCTTTCACGTGTACCGGGATCGTTTGGCTCTGACCTGCTGGTGTATGGGGCTGTGATTGGTGTCTTCTACGCAGTCGACTACTACCGCAAATACCGTGAGCGCGAGTTTCTCGCGTCGCGACTCGAAGCGCAGCTCGCGCAAGCGCAGCTTGACTCACTACGAATGCAGTTGCACCCACACTTTCTTTTCAACACACTGAACGGCATCGTGGGCCTCGTTCGCGACAACAGGAACACCGCGGCTGTGAATATGCTCGTCGGGTTGAGCGATCTTCTGCGTCACACGCTCGAACACTCCTCGCGTCACGAAGTCGAATTGAGGGAAGAGATCAACTTCATTAAGCTGTATTTGAGTATTCAGGAGATGAGGTTTTCCGATCGACTCCGGATTGAGCTCGACATCGATCCGAGTACGACGAAAGCGCTCGTTCCCAATTTGATACTGCAACCACTGACGGAAAACGCACTGCGTCACGGCATCGCTCGCACCGCTGATTCAGGCCTGATTGGAATCCGCTCTGCTGCTCAGAATGGTCACCTGCGTTTGACTGTGTACGATGAAGGCGCGGGCTTGCCCGAAGACTGGCAACTGAAAGGCAGCGCCGGAATCGGTTTAGCAAACACGATTGCGCGGCTGCAACAACTCTACGATGACGATCACGAGTTTGATATTCGTAATCGCGACGGCGGTGGCGTCGAAGTCGTTATCGTGATGCCATTCAAAACTTCGTCATGATTGCGAGCCGCGGAATAGAACAAGTCAGGAAGGGAGGCTTGCCCCCGCTCGTCCAATCCAAGCAACAGCGGGGGCAAGCCGCCCTTCCTGACTTGTTCTATTCGGTCGAATCCTAAAATGCCTGCGAAGATTAAAACCATCATTGTCGATGACGAGCCGCTCGCGCGCCGCAGTCTGCGTGTCCTGCTCGAAAGAGATCCGCAGATCGAGATTCTCGAGGAGTGTCGCAACGGCCGCGAGGCAGTCAAGGCCATCAACACGCTTTCACCCGATCTCATCTTTCTCGATATACAGATGCCGGAGATGGACGGTTTCGACGTGCTCGCGCATGTAGGACCAGAGCACATTCAGGCGATCATCTTTGTTACTGCGTTCGATCAGTATGCGCTGAAGGCTTTCGACGTTCATGCGCTTGACTACCTGTTGAAGCCTTTCGACGACGAGCGATTCGCGCGTGCACTGGAACGCGCGAAGTCGCAGATCGCAGCGCGAGAGATCAACCAGTTGAGCGGGCGGCTGCTGGCGTTGCTGGAAGAGCGCGAAACGGAGCGCAAAGGATCGTCGAAACCCGACGAGCGTTATCTGACGAGGTTGATGATCAAGGCGTCAAGTCGAATGATGCTTTTGAAGGTTGATGAGATCGACTTTATCGAAGCGGATGGGAACTATGCGAAGCTGCATGCGGGGCGCAAGACACATCTCCTGCGTGAGAAGATGAATGATCTGGAGGGACGGCTCGATCCGGCGAAGTTTGTGCGGATACATCGATCGATCATCGTGAATCTCGAAAGGATCAAGGAGATGCATCCACACTTCAATGGTGATTATGTCGTAGTGCTTGAAGATGGAAGGCAGTTAAGACTTAGCCGGACCCGACGAGAACAACTTGAGGCCAGGTTAAAAATTAGCCACGGATGACACGGATTTACACTGCTTTTCCTGACAGTGTTCATCCGTGAAATCGGTGGCTAAATTTATTGCTTGTCTTCTGACGTTCGATATTTTTCCTTTTCTTTTTCACGCTGCAAGTAAGGAATTCCTTTTTCCATCCACTCCGGTGCGGGGGCGCCCTTCAGGAAGTGATCGAAGAATTCCTGTAAGCGCCGCGTGTAGTCTTTCTGATTGATCCGCTTCCGTAGCCCATGCTTCTCGCCGTTGTAAGTGAACATGTACGCTTCTTTGCCGAGACGGCGTAGGGCGAGGAAGAACTCGATTCCCTGGTACCAGGGCACTGCATCGTCTTCGTCGTTGTGAATCATCAATAGCGGCGTCTCCACCCGATCCGCGCGGAAGATCGGCGAGTTGTCGAGATAGCGCAGCGGATAATCCCAAAGACTGCCACCGATACGCGACTGCGAGCGCTCATACTGAAACTGCCGCGGCAGACCCGTGCCCCAGCGAATGCCGCTGTAAGCGCTCGTCATATTTGCGACGAGCGCGCCCGGCGCCGCCGCTTTGAAGCGATTTGTTTGCGTCACCATATAGGCGATCTGATAACCGCCCCAACTGTGTCCCTGAATGCCGATCGCGTTCTCATTCACGAAACCTTTATCGACCACTGCCTGAACTCCCGGCAACACACATTTCAACGCGCTCGGTCCCGGATAACCGATCGTGTAGACAATGTCAGGCATGAACACGAGATAACCGTTGCTGACGTAGTAAGTCGGATTGATCGACGTGCCTGGGCCAGGATTGCGGAACTGGTGCAAACCCTGCGAGAGCTTCTCGTAGATGTAGACGATCATCGGGTACTTCTTCTTCGGATCGAAGTTATCCGGTTTCAGAAGCAGGCCCTGCAACGGCACGCCGTCAGTGTTTTTGAAACTCACAAGCTCGCCCGTGCCCCACGTGTAAGCGGCCCGTTGCGCATCGCCGTTACTGACGCGCTTCAGCTCACGGAACGCGCTATTCGTCATCCAGACATCCGGAAACTGATCGAAGCGCGAGGCAGTCATGATCAGCACATCCGCGTCTTTGGCTTTCGACGGACTGTTGAAATCCTTCGCGGTCATGAGGAGTTTTTGCGGGAGCGCAGTGCCGCTAACTTTGTCGCGATAGAAGCCGGAATCGTGTGTTTCCTGGTTTTCAGCCGAGAGCAGCATCGGCTTGTCGGGATCGATCGAGCGCTCGCGCGGATCGAGTCGAACGTAACGAAGTGTCGTCGATTCTTTACGACCGACACCGTCAGTGAGGTTGTTAGCGGCGCTGCCGTCGGGCGAGACGCGCCAGATGTCGTATTTATCGTAGATCAAAACGTCGGTATCGTCTTTGGTCCAACCGGCGATGCCGTACGAGCCGGGCACTGACGGTGTGTCGTTCTCTTCGTTGTAGAAGTTAACCTTGATGTCTTTAGTCAGGTTTACGGTCGAGCCGCCGTTGACTGCGTATGAGTACCAGTCTTTGCCGTCGAAGTAGATCGCGTATTTCGCCCCAGGAGAAAGCGAAACGTTGCTGCGCTGTTTGGTTAAGAGTGGTTTGCGGGAGCCGTCAGATGTGTTGACGAGATAGTAGTCAGTGAAGCCCGGATCGTAGTCGTTCGTGACGCGATATTTGCGATTGTCGGCGCCGATGGCGTAGCGGCCGTCGTTCGAAGGCGAGATGGTTTCCATCGTATCGTCGGCGAGCTGAACAAATTTCTTCTCTTTTAGATCGTAGACGGCGCGATACGAGCGATTGCGATCCTGCTCGGCGCGCACTTTCTGAATCGGTTGCACGTAATCGTCTTTCCAGTGCCAAAGATCGACAAGCACCTTTTCATCAGCGGGGATCTCTTCGTCAGGATTCTTTTCCGGTTCGGGCGGAGGCGCAGTGCCCAGGAAGAGGTGACTACCGTCGAGCGAGAAGCTGAGGTTTGCGCGCTCGCTTACGACGAACTCTTTGCGGAAGCCCGGCGAGGTGATGGAGACGATCTCGGTCGCTTGTGGATCTTTGCGGTTCCAGTGGTAGACGCGAAACTTCGATGGCTTTGCATCGGCGTCTTCTTTGTCGCTCGTGAAAGCGAGCTGTGTGTTGTCTTCGTCCCAGGTCAGCTTTTGGTATTTGCCTTTGCCGCTGAGGAGTGTTGCGGGGGCGGCGTCGCTGTCGGTCGTGACAGCGTAGACTCCGTTTGTGTCTTCTTTGCGTGATGAGACGGTATAGACGAGTGTCTTGGCGTCTCTGCTGATGGTGAAATCGAGGACGTCGCTGAACTTGCGATCGGTGGCGGTCGTGGTGTTACGAAGAACGAGTTCACTGCCGTACTCTTTTTTACCTCGAGAACGGCCGGAAGGACGTTGACCGCCGCCTTCAGTGCGAGCGGGCGTGCCTGCTTCTGTTGACGGTGCTGGACTCGGTTCTGGAGATGCGCCTGGCTCGGGAGAGTTGGCGGGCACTGGTGGTTCTGCTGATCGCGGCGCGGCGCTCGGCGTAGTTGCTTCCATTTGGTAAGCAATGAACCCGCCGCTGTCTTCCGGTACGCGGAAAGTTTTCACTCGTTCGATGCGGGTGACGGTGCCGTTTGAGAGATCCATGATCGACAGACCGTTTTTCGGCATGTCCTCGGGTTTTTTCTTTTCTTTCTTCGCTTTAGTCACCTCGGCCTTCGTCGGCTCAACCGTGAACACAACAAAACGAGAATCTGCGGTGAAAACAGGTCGCAGCAAACGCGCCTGCTCAGCTTGAAACTCAGCGAGGTTCGTGCCCGGATCGTCAGGTGGAGGCACGGGCGGACGATAACCTCGCGGCGCGCGCCAGTCGATTCCAGTCGCGATATTGCGCACGACGACCTCGCCGTCGCCATCCTGCGGCTGGTACGCATACGCCACAAACTTCCCGTCACGCGAAACCTGTTGCGCCAGGATCGATCGCCACGAATCGTAATCCTGGTGTGTGAGCGGACGTTTGGGCGCTGTCGTTTGCGCCAGAACCATCGACGCGAGCAACGCAAGCGTGCAAACCAAAGCGACAGTTCGTTGAAGCTTCATGGGGCACCTCATAAATTGTGGGACTAAGACAAAACGCGGGTGACGCAGATCAGAGCAGATCCGTGTCACCCGCGTCAATACGTCTTAACGACTTTTAGAAGAACAGCGAGTACAACAGCCGGTTTGGTGAACCACTACCAGCATTCGTCACAACGTTCGTCGTCGCGCCGTTGACGATGGCGTTACGAACCGTTGTTGTCGAAGCTGACGGGTTGACCTGCTTGTAAAGCGCTGCTACGCCCGCGACGTGTGGTGAAGCCATCGAGGTTCCACTCAACGTTGCAGTGGCTGTGTCAGAGCTAAACCACGACGACAAGATGCTCGAACCCGGTGCGAAGAGGTCGAGACACGTGCCGAAGTTGGAGAATGAAGAGCGTGCGTCGGTGCTGGTCGTCGAGCCGACCGTGATCGCATTCGCTGCGCGAGCGGGTGATTGAGTGCAGGCGTCGGTATTGCTGTTACCCGCTGCGACTGCAATCGCCACTCCCGAGTTCGCAAGGTTGTTCACCGCAGTGTCGAGTGTGCTCGACGCGCCGCCGCCGAGACTCATATTCGCGACAGCGGGATTCGAGTGATTGTTTCTCACAAAGTCGACACCGGCGATCACGCCTGAAGTCGAACCAGAGCCGTTGCAATCGAGGACGCGTACGCCACGAAGGTTGACGCTCTTGGCCACGCCGTAGGTCGATCCGCCGATCGTGCCTGAGACGTGCGTGCCGTGACCGTTACAATCCGCGCCGTTGCCACCGAACGCATCGAACACGTTCGCAGCTCGTCCGCCGAATTGCGTGTGGGTAGTGCGAATGCCGGTATCAATGACATACGCAAAAACGCCGGCGCCGGTGTGGTTGAAAACGTAGGTTCCATTCGTCGGACGATTGCGCTGGTCGATGCGATCGAGACCCCACGGTGGATTGCTTTGCGTTGTGTCGGCGGTCATGAGGCCGTCCTCTTCAACGTATGCAACGCGGAAGTCCATGCTCAGCCTTTCCGCATCTTCGGGTGACATTTCTACCGCGAAGCCGTTGAGGGCGTTCTGGTAGATATGTTTGAGTTTCCCTTTATGCGTATTGCTCAGCTCGTCGGCAATGTACGGAGCGATCGAGAACATTCCTTCTTCACCGACAACATCGTTATTGAGCACGACGATGTAGCTGTTCTCGATCTTGTTTGAGTTTTTTCGAAGCTTGTCATTCTTGGCCTTGCCTGCTGGTGGTGCTGACAGGAACACGAGCGTGCAAAGGCCGGTAAACACAACTAACGCGAGAACTTTCTTCATGTTTTTCCTCCAGATAGTTAGGGTTGGTGGGGGTGTTTCTGCCGCCCGCAACGGCGAGACAACGAGCGGGATAGACAACATCGGCAATTGAATAAATCCGACACATATAGATAAGCGCATCTGGGAGGAAACCCTGAAGTGTTTAACTAAACTAACTAATTGGGACGAGAGTCTGGGACGGGAGGCGCGCAGTATGCCATCAATTTTTTCGTAGCGCAAGTATTTCAAAGCGTATATCTTGTCGATCCCGTGAACCCTGCAAATCCTGTCAAAACTTTGTTGTGGGCGACCACATTGTTGTTGGTATTTACGCTCGATGTTGTCGCGCAAGATGGCATGCATAGCGCAGACGCTCTTCGCAGTTGGATCGCACTCGATGCGCCGCCGGGTTGGGAGCACGTCGCCACCGATCAGATCATGCGCGCGATGCCGGGGTGGAAACGCGATGTGCTCGGTAATCTTATTTTGCGGAAGGGTAGTGGCAGTCCGAGACGTGTAGTTGCGTGTGGCTTGGATCGTCCGGGGTTTGCTGTCACTGAGATCACTGATGATGGTTACCTGCGATTGCGTGAGGCTGGCGCAGGACGACAGCATTCGCTTTGGGTCCAGTTTCATGAAGGACAGCGGATCAGAGTTTTGACGCGTGCTGGTTCTGTGCCTGGTGTGGTCATTGTTAAGAGCACACACTTGCAAGGTGGGCGTGTTTTGAATGTGCCGGTGGCGACGCTCAACGATCTTTGGGTCGATGTTGGAGCGGCATCGAAAGCGGAGGTGCAGCGACTCGGGATCGAGATGTTGAATCCGGTGGTGCGTGATGTTGGTGGGTGGTCGTACGGTGAGTTTGTTGCTGGGCCTTTGGCTGGAATGCGGGTTGGTTGTGCGGCGGTGGCGAGTGCGGCGCAGGGAGAGGTGAGGAGTGGAGAGACGATCTTTCTGCTCACGACGTTGCGTAGCTTTGGTTTCGATGGATTTGAGGCGGCGCTGAGATCGCTCGGGCGTGTTGATGGCGTGACGCTCGTGGATGCGTCTGATTCGCCGGGTGAAGGGATTAGTCAGAAATTAGTTGAGAAGCCGGCATACTTGCCTGAGTCTACGGGGCTGAGCTTTGTTACAGTTTTGGCGCCGCGCGTTCGTTATGCCGGGACGCTCGTCGAAAGCGTGAATGTTTCCGACGCAGAGAAATTGTTGGCCGCAGTAGCAACGGTAGCTAATGTTTCGAATCCTTCGTGGGTTGGAATAGGTCCTATAAGTCGTACAGAACCTATTCCATCCACAGTTAGTCTGGCAGGCGTGGCCGAGGTGCTCAAGACGTTGGCTGATGTTCCGGCGGTCTCGGGTCACGAGCGTCCGGTTCGTGAAGCCATCCTTGCTGCGCTGCCTGCGTGGGCGCGTCCGTTAACCCGCACCGACAACGAAGGAAACCTGATCCTCGAAGTTGGACCAGACCGCGATCCGCTGATGTTCATCGCGCACCAGGATGAAGTCGGTTTTGAAGTTACGAACATCGCTGATGACGGTGTCGTTTCGTTGCGCACGCGCGGCGGACTGTTTCTGTCGTTATGGGAAGGTCAAACAGCGTTGCTGCATTTCGATCGTGCCGGTGCTGCGCCGTTGCGCGGCGTGTTTGTGCCGAGAGAAACCGCGGTTAACAAACAACCTGAAGCATTGACGGCATGGTTTGGCGTCGATGGCGCTACTTTAAAAAAGCTCGGCGTTACTGCAAGTCTTTCGGTCACTGCCGATAAACATGCGACGCGCCTCGGAAACACTCGCTTCACGGCGCGCGCACTCGACGATCGCGCCGGATCAACAGCGCTCATCCGCGCCGCAGAAAGAATTCAGCCTGCCGCGCTCAAACGCAAAGTGATCTTCGCGTGGTCCGTGCGCGAGGAAACTGGGCTCGAAGGAGCAAGAGAGCTCGCGAAGCAATATGCTTCTAAAGTGAAGCGAGTCTACAGTATTGATACGTTCGTCTCGTCTGACTCACCGGCTGAGACGACGCGCTTCGCGCACACGCCGCTCGGACAAGGCGCAGTCATTCGCGGTCTCGACAACTCCGCCGTCGCACCGCCTGCCGAGCTCGATCGAGTGCTCAACATCGCGCGCATGCAATCGATACCGATTCAGGTTGGGGCGACGAATGGCGGCACTGATGGATCCGACTTCGTGCGCTACGGTGTGCTGCACGTGAGTTTGTCGTGGCCCGGACGCTACAGTCACTCGCCAGTCGAAGTGCTCGATCTCAGAGACCTGCAAGCCTTAGAGCGACTCGTCTACGCGATCGCGACGGCCCAATGAGGACAGGATTTACAAGATTTTCCATGATTAACAAGATCCTGTTTATCCTGAAAAATCTTGTAAATCTTGGTCTACTTTTATTTCTGTTCTCTCAACCGATCGCAGCACAACGCGATCTCACCCGCTACGTGAATCCATTCATCGGCACAGGCGGGCATGGGCACACGTTCCCCGGCGCGATCGTGCCTTACGGCATGGTCCAACTAAGTCCCGACACGCGGCTGACGGGTTGGGACGGCTGCTCCGGTTATCACTACTCCGATTCGAAGATCTACGGTTTCAGCCACACACACCTCAGCGGCACGGGCATTTCCGATTACAGCGACATCTTGTTGACACCGCAGGTCGGACGCGATTACTCCGGACGCTTCCAACATCGAAACGAAACAGCTACGCCGGGTTACTATTCAGTGAAGCTCGACGACGAAAACATTCTCGTCGAGCTCACCGCCACCGCGCGCGCCGGAATGCATCGCTACACTTTTCCGGCGACTGACGACGCAAACATCGTCATCGACCTCGCACACCGCGACAAAGTCCTCGAGTCAGATCTTAGCGTCAGGAGCAACACTACAGTTTGGGGGTGGCGACGTTCGCAAGCTTGGGCAAAAAATCAGATTGTTTACTTTACCCTCGAGTTTTCACAGCCGTTTACCGCGTATGGCCCGGCTGACAAACCGCGAAAGACTTATTTCCGCTTCGACACACGCTCCGGTGCGCCTGTGCTTGTGAAGATTGGTATTTCTGCTGTCGGTGTCGATGGCGCTTTAAAGAACCTGCACACCGAGATCAATCACTGGGATTTCGATAAGGTGAGGTCCGATGCTAAGCGCGCGTGGAATGATGAGCTCAACAAGATCGCAGTGAGCGGCGGCACGAATTCACAGTTAACGAATTTCTACACGGCGCTCTATCACGTGATGACCGTGCCGAATCTTTTCATGGACGTGGATGGGCGCTATCGGGGTCGAGATTTCAAGACGCATGTCGCTGACGGTTTTTCGAATTACACGGTCTTCTCGCTCTGGGACACATTTCGCGCCGCGCATCCCCTTTACACCATCATCGATCGCAAACGCACGCGCGACTTCATCAAGACGTTCCTCGTGCAGTACGAACAGGGCGGGCGCCTGCCCGTTTGGGAGCTTGCCGCAAACGAGACTGACACGATGATCGGTTATCACGCTGTTTCCGTGATTGCCGACGCGGCGATGAAGGGGATTGACGGTTTCGATCTGAACAAAGCGTTCGCTGCGATGAAGCACAGCGCGGAGCTTCGCGAGCACGGCGGTTTAGGGGCGTACATTGATCAAGGATTCATCTCGACAGAACAAGAGCGCGAGTCAGTCTCGAAAGTGCTGGAGTATGCGTACGACGATTGGTGTATCGCGCAAGTCGCGCAGATGCTCGGTAAAAAAGAAGACTACGAGCGTTACAGCCGGCGTGCGCAGTCGTACAAGAATGTCTTTGATCACGCGACCGGCTTTATGCGGCCGCGCAGCAATGGCAACTGGATTGAGCCGTTCGATCCGCGTGAGGTTACGTTTGCGTTTACAGAGGCGAACTCGTGGCAGTACACGTTCTTCGCTCCGCACGATATCAGCGGGCTCATTGCGTTGATGGGTGGGCGTGCGCAGTTTGCGAGCAAGCTCGATCAGTTGTTCACAGCAGAGAGCCGGACGACGGGACGCGAACAGGTAGACATCACGGGCTTGATCGGGCAGTACGCGCATGGCAACGAGCCGAGTCATCACATGGCCTATCTTTACGATTACGTGGGCCAGCCGTGGAAGACGCAGTCGCGCATCGCCTCGATCATGGCCCAGTTTTACAAACCCGAGCCCGACGGTTTGATCGGGAACGAAGACTGCGGGCAGATGTCGGCGTGGTATGTGTTGAGCGCCGCTGGATTTTATCCGGTGACGCCGGGTTCAACTGTTTATGCGATCGGATCGCCGTTGTTTCCGGAAGTGCGATTCAAATTGGAGAACGGAGAGACGTTTGTGGTCCGCACTATTAACGGTTCAGATCGAAATGTCTACATACAATCAGCGACCTTAAACGGAAAGGCTTACAACAAGTCGTTTCTGTTGCATAAGGATCTGACCAATGGAGGCGAGCTTGTTTTCATGATGGGTCCGCGACCGAATGTGAGATGGGGAACCGGACCAGGGAACGAGCCGGTTTCGCGCATCGTTGGTGCTGAGATCGTTCCGGTGCCGGTGATCAAAGCCGCAGGACAGACGTTTCGAAAACGGTTGGAAATTGAGTTAACCGGGATCGGAGATCTCTATTACGCGATTGACGGATCAAAGCCACAGCGATTTACGAAACCATTCTCAATCGAGGCTGACACAACTGTAAAAGCGTTCGCGATGGCGGCTGACGGCGGGCGCAGCATGGTTGCGACAGCGAAGTATCACCGCATCCCTCATGATTGGAAGATCACACTCGAGTCACCCTATAGCTCGCAATACACGGGCGGCGGCGACTTCGCTCTGATCGATGGCATTCGCGGCACGACGAACTGGAGCGGCGGTGGTTGGCAGGGATATCAGGGAAAAGATTTCGTCGCGGTGTTGGATCTCGGAAGCGTGCAGGAAATCTCGAGCGTTGGTGCGGGTTTCTTGCAGGATATGGGTTCGTGGATCTGGATGCCTGCGCGTGTCGAGTTTGAGCTTTCGCTGGATGGAAAAGACTTCGATCCTGCCATCACGATCGCAAATGACGTCTCCGAAAAACAGGAAGGCGTCGTGACGAAAGATCTTGTTAAATCGATCCCGCCGAAGAAGGCGCGTTATGTGAGGATTCGCGCCGTAAACTTCGGGAAGATCCCCGCGTGGCACCCCGGCAGCGGCGGAGATGCGTGGATCTTCATGGACGAGATAGTCATTCAATAACTACCACTCGAGCGTGAACGCGTAACTGTCAGCACCGCCCTTCGTATCTCTGATCCGCACGACTGCCGTGAAATCGTTTTCGCGTGTGGGTTGCTGCTCGACGAAGATCTCGCCGCGACCGCGCTTTTCAGTGAGCCTCACAGTGACGCGTCGATTCGGGAGCGAGTTAACGAAGTTTGGCTGCGCATCGTAGTAAGGCGTGCCGCCAATCGTCTCGACGTCAGCCGAGCCGCCGCGAATTCTGATTCGCACATCATCGTCAACGCGGCCACGCCACGTCATCCGCCCGCTGCGATTACCGGTGTCGGGATAATCTCCACCGCCACCACCACCTCCAGTGAGCTCGCGTTGGATGTCGCTCAGCAGGCGTTGAATGTTGTTCCAGTTAGCTCGCTGGATATTGCGCGCATCAACAGAACGTCCGAGGCTTTGAAGCATGTCAAACGCGTCGCGCAGATCCTGGATGCGGCGCCGGTCGACCACCATGCGATAGAAAATCCGCGAGGCCCCGGCAAACTGGTGCGCCAGCATCACTGCTTCGATATCGTTGCGGAACGCGCGCTGGTTGTTGGTGAAATTGCTGTAGCTGGAGTCAGCAAAGTCTTGCGAGTCGCGCGACAAGCGGTCGGCGAGGTCGTTTAGCCGATTCTGCGATCCGAACTGGCTGAACGCCGGACTGGCGAATAACAACACTGCAACGGCAATCAAAAGGCTTCTGGTGATCATCGATTTCCTCCGATTTTTGGTGGCAAAAAGGTACAAGGTTCCGGAATCATACCATTGCCGCGCGCATCTAATGCATGCGGTTTTGTTATACTGGAGGCCGTTAAAAACAGCCGGCAAAGGCCGGCAAGGAGATAAGAAATGAGTTGGAATGCATCTTCGTATGTTCCGGCGGATGTTCGCGACACGCGAGTCACCGCGTTTTTGAGCAGAGTTTATGGCTGGATGTTTCTGGGGTTGCTGCTGACGGCGGGCACTGCGGTCGCGGTTGCATCCTCGCCGGTGTTGATAAAGACACTGATTCTTAATCGTGGCTTGTTCTGGATCATGGTTTTGGCGCAGCTTGGAGTGGTGATTTTCCTGTCAGCACGAGTCAATAAAATGGCGCCAGCAACAGCCGCGATATTGTTCCTGCTTTACTCGGCGCTGGTGGGTGTCACGACGTCAACAATCTTTCTGGTTTACACGGGCGCGTCGATTATGTCGGCGTTTGTGGTTGCAGGCGGAACGTTTGGCGCGATGGCTGTTTATGGCAGTTTGACGAAACGCAGCCTCGCTGGCGTGGGTCAGTTCATGTTCATGGGACTGATTGGCTTGATCATCGCCTCGATCATAAACATCTTCCTGTTTAGCGACATGCTTAGCTTTGTGATTTCAGTGGTGGGCGTGCTGGTGTTCACCGGGCTTACGGCGTGGGATGCGCAGCGCTTGAAACAGATGGCGGTCGCGCTGCCTGATGGTCGCGTAGGAGCTTATGCAGTGGTCGGCGCGCTGTCGCTCTACCTCGACTTCATCAACCTCTTCTTCTTCATCCTGCGGCTGATGGGTGGCCGCCGGAATTAACCATCCAAATCTGCGGGGGCAAGCCCCTCTTCCTGACTTGTTCTTGCCTAAGAACTTTGGAGAACTTGGCAAGTTAGAATGGAACAAGTCAGGAAGAGGGGCTTGCCCCCGCTGCTTTTAGCTTAGCTCTTAGTGGCGAAGCCACGTTTTTTCATCAACGCATCGACCTTCGGATCGCGACCGCGGAAGGCGCGATAGGCTTCAGCCGGATCCACAGTGTTGCCGACCGAGAAGACATACTTGCGTAGCCGCTCCGCTACCGCCTTATCGTACGGTCCTTTGCCTTCCACAAACGCGCCGAAAGCGTCCGCTGTGATCACGTCAGACCAGAGATAGCTGTAATAGCCAGCCGAATACCCGTCACTCGAGAAGACGTGCAGGAACTGTGGCGTGCGATGGCGCATCACGATTTCTTTCGGCATGCCGAGCTGTGCGAGGGTCTCGCGCTCGAATGCGTCAGGATCGATCTTCTTGTCACCCGCGAGGTGCAACTTCATGTCGACGAGGGCCGCCGAGAGGTATTCTACGGTGGCGAAACCCTGATTGAACGTCGCCGATTTCTTGATCTTGTCGACGAGCTCCTGTGGGATCGGTTTGCCGGTTTGATAGTGAAGCGCGAATCGCTGCAGCACTTCCGGAGTCGAGAGCCAGTGTTCCAGAAGCTGCGACGGAAACTCGACGTAATCGCGCGGAACGGCAGTACCGGACAAAGATGGATACGTGACGTTTGAGTTCAGGCCGTGCAGAGCATGTCCAAACTCATGGAACATCGTCGTCGCATCGTCCCACGAAATGAGTACCGGCTCGCCGGGTTTTCCTTTAACGAAATTGGCGTTGTTCGAAACGATCGTGGTGACCTCACCGTTGACTCGCTCCTGCGTGCGATACGCATTCATCCACGCGCCCGAGCGTTTTCCGGCGCGCGCATAAGGATCGAAATACCATAGGCCGATGTGTTTCTTCGTGGTCTTGTCAGTGACTTCCCAGACGCGAATGTCAGGATGCGCGACGGGAACATTCGTGACGGGCGTGAAGTTGAAATTGAAGAGCTCGCCTGCGACCCAGAAGATGCCTTCGCGCAATTTCTCGAGCTGTAGATAAGGTTTGATTTCGTTCTGGTCCAGATCGTATTTCGCCTTGCGGACCTTCTCCATGTAGTAGCGATAGTCCCACGGCTCGATCTTGAGCTTCGCGCCTTCTTTGTCTGCGAGTGCCTGCATGTCCGCGACTTCCTCGTGAACGCGCGCGACTGCTGGCTTCCAGACGGCTTCCATCAACTCCATCGCTTTTTCAGGAGTTTTGGCCATCGAGTTTTCGAGACGCCAGTGTGCGTGAGTCGGATAGCCGAGCAGTTTCGCGCGCTCGGCGCGTAACTGGAGAATCTCGGTGATGATCGCGTTGTTATCGTGCTCGCCGCCATTGTCACCGCGGTTGATGAACATGCGCCATGCTTTTTCGCGCAGGTCGCGACGAGCCGAGTAAGTCAAAAACGGATCGATCGACGAGCGCGTATTCATGATCACCCAGGTGCCGGGTTGTTGTTTCTTCGATTCAGCGGCAGCGGCGGCTGCGTCGCGGAGAGATTGCGGCAGTCCGGCGAGCTCGTCTTCACTCTTCAGAACGATGAACTGATCCGTCTCTTCTGCGAGCACGTTCTGGCTGAACTTTGTGTAAAGCCCTGCGAGCTGCTGGTTGATCTCTGAAAGACGTTTCTTCGCTTCAGGATTGAGACGCGCACCCGCGCGAACGAAGTTTGTGTAATAGAGCCAGGTGAGGCGCTGCTGTTCCGACGTCAGCTTTGCTTTCGCGGGTGAGTTGTAAACGGCTTCGATTCGTTTGAAGAGCGGTTCGTTCTGCGTGATCTGATCGTTGAAGGCGGCAAGACGAGGCGCCATCTCGCGCTGCACCGCCTGGTACTCTGGACTAGCCATGGTCGCGCCCCAAACTCCGTAGAGCGTGCCGACGCGGTCAAGCGTTTGGCCGGTACGTTCCATCGCGACGATTGTGTTTTCAAAGCTCGGTGGCGCAGGGTCGTTTGCAATGCGCTGGATCTCCGCGAGATTCTCGGCCATGGCGGTTTCGAGCGCCGGTTTGAAAAGCGGGATTTGCACGCGGTCGAACGGTGGAATACCGCCGTACGGGCCTTCCCAATTTGCGAGCAGTGGGTTGTCTTCAGTCACTGCATGTGATGTGTTGGTATTAGCGAGCATAGTGACAGCAAGAAGCAGCACGATACTTCCCAGAATCAAGTCGCGCATAACTTGGCATTTCCAATCTGAATAAATTTGAGAGAGATCCGCAGAACGCTGATTTTCTCACGCAGAGGCGGGAAGGCGCAAAGACAGACTGTTATCCACAGATTACACAGATTGATTTATAGATCTGTGTAATCTGTGGATGAAACTGCTTAAGGTTCGCCATCGCCCTTCTTTCCTTTTTTCTTGGCGGGCTCGGCTTCGCGTGGTCGAGTTGTAGTAGGAGGAGGTGCTTCGATCTTGGGCGTTGCCGTTTCTGGCTTCGCGGGCGTCTTGGGTTGATCGTCGGTGTCAGCCTTGGGTGGTGGCGGCATCGTCACCTGTTCGAGCTTTGGCTCAGTCGTTCCGGGAGGTAACTCAGTGTCTTCATCAGTTTTGGCTTGAGCCGCCTGCTCGGCGCGTTCAGCCGCAAGCTCGCGCTGGCGCTGGCGGAAAAGCTCGCGCATGTCTTCCGGCATCTCCGGAGCCTTCGGAAACTCTTCCTTCTCTTTGTCTTTCAAAAACGTCTTCATGAACTCGACAAACATTGGCAGCGCGCCCTTGCCGCCAGTCATGTCGTTGCCGAGTGGTTTCTTCTTGCCGGGATAACCCATCCAAACGCCAGTCACGTAAGTCGGCGTGTAGCCGATAAACCAAACGTCTGTGTGATCGTTGACGGTGCCAGTCTTCCCTGCGACTGGGTGCGGTAGCACATTTGCGGCTGTTGCGGTTCCCCCCGTGACAACACCGCGCATCAACCCGACCATCGTCAACGCGACGTACTGGTTCATCACCTTGTAAGTGGTGCGTTCCCATTCTTCGAGAGTCGCGCCGTCGCGATCGAGAACTTTGCGAATCAAGTGTGGCTCGACACGGATTCCTTTGTTCGGGAACGCCGAATAGGCCGAGACCATCTGATCGAGCGGAACTTCAGTCGCGCCGAGCGCTGACGGAAGATACGGCGACATCGGAACTTTGACGCCGAACCGACGAACCATCTGCGCACCGGTTTGAATACCGACTGTTTGCAGCAGGTGTACTGCGGGAATGTTCATCGACTTCGCAAGCGCTGTCTTCAATGGCATGTCACCGCTACCTAGCGAGCCATCGTAGTTGTGTGGCTGCCAGTCGCCGATGCTTATCGGCGCGCCGCTGACGATCGTGTCAGGAGTCATGCCCCATTCGATCGCGGCCGTGTAGATGAACGGTTTGAAACACGAGCCAGTCTGCCGGTACGCTTGTACGGCGTTGTTGAATTTGTTCGTGTAGAAATCGTAACCACCAATCATCGTGACGATCTCGCCGGTCTTCGCGTTGAGCGTCATCATTGCGCCCTGCACGGCAGGAACCTGCGACAACTCGACTTTCAAACGCCGGTCCTTCTCATCAACTTCCTTGATCTCAAACTCCGCGAGCTGACCATTCTTGAACTCGCTGCCGGGTTGCCGTTTGCCCCAGCCCATATCGGCCGCGGTGAGCGTGGCGGTGAAGTTGCCGAAGCGCACGGTTGCTTCGTTGCGGGCGCGATCGACTTTCATGATCAGGCCCATCAGGTGACGGCCCGTTTCGTAGTCGTTGCCGTACCAGTCCGGATGCTTGTAGTTGCTGAGCTCCTGTGCGGTTGCTGGTCCTTCGCCATTGTTGACCGTCGTCGGGATCATCGTGTAGTTCGAGCGCCACGACGTGTGACTGCGGTCGTAGTTTCGCAAACCGGCGCGCAGCGTTTCGTAAGCTTTCTTCTGCGCTTCGATGTTGATGGTCGTGTAGACGGCCAGACCACCCTGGGCGACGCGCGTCGTGTACTTGTCTTCAAGCTCCTGGCGGATGAACTCAACCGGGTAATCGAATGGAGACGATTTGCGCTGTGACTGGTAGTAAGCAGTGTCGGCCAGTTGAATCGGTTTTGCTTTCGCGGCGTCGACTTCAGATTGGCTGGCGAACCCGTTCTTCGCCATCAGATCGAGCACGAGATCGCGGCGCTCTTTTGCTTTCGCGGGGTTTGATGTGGGCGAATAGTCGCTCGGGGCTTTGGGAATGCCGGCGAGTAGTGCGGCTTCGCCGAGTGTCAGATCTTTTGCCTGTTTACCGAAGTAGGTTTCGGCTCCGGCTTCCATGCCGTAAGCATTCGCGCCGAGAAACATGTGATTTGTGTAGAGCTCCATGATCTGGTTCTTGGTGTAGTACCGTTCGATCTGGAGCGCGAGTATCCACTCGTTAACTTTGCGCGTGTAGGTTTGCTCTTTCGAGAGAAAAAGGTTCTTCGTGAGCTGCTGCGTTAAGGTTGAGCCGCCTTCGACTCTGTCGGTCGTGAGGTTCTTCCATGCGGCGCCCATGATGCGGATCGGGTCGATGCCGATGTGATCGTAGAAGCGAACGTCTTCGACTGCGAGTATCGCGTTTTTTAGTACTGGCGGAATGTCTTCGTATTTGAGTGGGATTCTTTTCTCGAGTGCAAACTCGCCGATGACTGTCTGGCCGTCGTCAGCGTAAACGCGGGTCACGACGCTGGGACGATAGGTCGCGAGGGCTGCCACTTCGTTTGCGGCGCGCGAGTAGTTCAACTCGTAAGCGGCGATGATGCCGGTCAGTCCGCCTGCGGCCAGAGCCAGGAGCAGGACGGTCGGCAGCCAGAGACGTGCGAGCAGGTGCTTGCGCTGTTCAGGAGGCGTATTAATGATCGCTGTTGGCGAGTATTTCTTATGATTTATAGCCATGAGTTCATGATCTCCCAGGACAACTTGCCCTGATGCGGGGAACGCGGGCAACGTGGCTAGCCACAGAAGTGTGAATTATGCCGCAAAAACGCCCAAAAGGCACATTTGAGATAGAACAAGTCAGGAAGAGGGGGAACAAGGAGAGGAGAACAAGTCAGGAAGAGGGGCTTGCCCCCGCTGTTGCTTGGATTCTTCGACGAGCGGGAGCAAGCCCCTCTTCCTGACTTGTTCTATTTCTTGAGCCTTCTATTATTCTTGAGCCTTCTATCCTGGAGAGCTATTCTGGAGAGTTCTATTGTGGGAGAGTTCTATTCTGGAGAGCTATTCTAGAGAGTTCTATTGTGGGAGAGTTTCTATTTCTAGTGAGCTTTTTGAGCTTTCTTACGCAGCGGTTATAATGACGGCGCTCGCAAATGGGGGCGAAAGGCTTCGACAGGAACCTGAACCGTCGTCGCGATGCATGCCGGGCTACCTTATGCAGCTCGTTAAAAAGCGTAGGGAAACACAACTGCCAATAATGAATTGGCTCTCGCTGCCTAATTAAGCACCGAGCGTCTCGCCGCAAGTTGCTCATGCGCGCGGAGGGAGATGTCACTTAAATGAGCTGGCCCGCACTTTCGGTCCGTGAGTGTGGGCGAGACTAAAGCCGGACTAGCTCGTGTCGAGGTCTTGTCGCTTCACTGACTCGACAGCGAGTGAATTTTGTCAGGTTCGCCTGACGAGAAAGAGAAGCGACTAAGCATGTAGATTCCTTCGGGGTTGGTTTTTGGATCCGAGTTCAATTCTCGGCGCCTCCACCATATATATTGCGGGAGCCCTCACTCCCAGCGAACGGCCCAGAGACAAATATATGAGCACAACAACTCAAACTCACTTAATGACTGTTCAAGAATTTGAGAACTTACCTGACGGTCCATATCGTCAAGAACTTATAAAAGGGGAACTCCTCACGATGCCTCTTCCACAACGTTTTCACGCGCGGGTTTCCGCAAACCTCACGATGCTTCTCTTACAACACGTACGAGCCAATCACCTCGGCGATGTTTATGCTGAAAATGGCTATCATATTGAAAGAGACCCTGATACGGTCTTGGGCCCTGATGTTTCCTTCGTGGCAGGGAATCGTGTGGAAGCGGACGACGGCTATTATGCCGGACCACCAGATCTCGTCATCGAAGTAATATCTCCCGGAGACCGACGAGGTCGCATTGAGCGTAAACTAGGTTTGTGGTTGGAATCCGGCGCTAGTTCAGTCTGGCTCGTGAATCCTCGACGTCGAACAGTTGAAGTGATCTCATCACTCAACAATCGAAGAATGCTCCACGAAGACGACGAGCTAGTCGACGACACGGTCCGCGGCTTTCGCGTAAAAGTCTCCGAGATCTTCGCATAGGCCGGCTCACTTGGACCGCAACCTTCCCATTGGCATCTTCGACAGCGGCGTTGGCGGACTCACAGTCTACAAAGCCCTGCACGAACGTCTGCCTAACGAACGTTTCGTCTACCTCGGCGACACCGCCCGCGTTCCTTACGGCACAAAATCACTCGCCACTGTCGAACGTTACGCAGTGGAGAATTCGAAATTTCTCGAAGTACACGGAATCAAACTACTCGTCGTCGCGTGCAATACTGCTTCAGCACTCGCTCTTCCCGCGATTCGCAAAGCGATCAAAGTTCCAGTCATCGGCGTGATCGAGCCGGGCTCGCGCGCCGCTGTCGAAATCGCCCGGGACAAAACCATCGGCGTCATCGCCACTGAAGCAACAGTGCAGAGTCACGCATACGCGAAAGCGATCGCGGCGATGGGTGCGAAAGGCGAGGTCGTCGAGCGCGCCTGCCCGCTCTTTGTTGCTTTAGCCGAGGAAGGGTGGGCCGATAGTGATGTCGCGCGCAATGTCGCCCGAGATTATTTGCAAGACTTCACCAAAGCGCCTCCAACAGTACTCGTCCTCGGATGCACGCACTATCCCATACTCCGCGACGTGATCAGCGAAACTGTCGGCAGCGCAGTCAAACTCATCGATTCCGGCGCAGCGACTGCTCGCGACGTCGAATCACTGCTCGAGAGCTCGGATTTAACTCACGAAGACACGCCCGGTCTTTACCAGGAACGCGAACTCTGTGATGATCTAGACCACTTTTATGTAACCGATGCTGCCGAAAGATTTGCTAAAGTAGCCGAGAGATTTTTAGGAACAGCTCCATCCATTCTTGAAGCCGTAGAGATTTGGGGACACGATGAGCTTCGAACGCACTGACGGACGCGCTCCCGACGAGTTGCGTCCGGCACGGATCACGCCGGGCTTTCTGCCATACGCGGAAGGTTCCGTGCTGATCGAAATGGGAAACACACGCGTGGTTTGCTCCGCGTCTCTTGAAGACCGCGTCCCGCCGTTTCTGAGAAACACCGGCCAGGGATGGTTGACCGCCGAGTACGCGATGTTGCCTCGGGCAACACAAACGCGCACCGGGCGCGAGATCGGTCGTGGTGGACCATCCGGTCGCACCCATGAGATACAGCGATTGATCGGACGCAGTCTGCGCGCAATTGCGGATATGAAGGCACTCAGCGAACGTACGCTCACGATCGACTGCGACGTTTTACAAGCCGACGGCGGCACGCGCACCGCCGCTATCACCGGCGCTTATGTAGCGTTCGCGCTCGCCAGCCGTCATCTGCTCAAGATAGGCAAAATCACGCGCTCGTTAACGACCCACCACGTTGCGGCAGTCAGCGTTGGCATCGTTGGCAATACACCGCTTCTCGATCTGAAGTACGACGAAGACTCGCGCGCCGAGGTCGATATGAACATCGTGTGTACGGACGACGGCAGGTTTATCGAGCTTCAGGGAACGGCCGAGCGCGAGCCATTCAGCCGCACGCAAATGGACGAGATGGTGGCGCTCGGAGTGCTTGGAATTGAAGAGCTGATCGCGATGCAGAAGGCCGTGATCGCGGAGATGGATTGAGCAACGACCACACTCGCCGAGGGCATCTGACAAGCTTTGGAGGAAAAATGCGACGAGTTTTAGCTTTTGTTCTGGCTCTGTTTGCCTTGACGGCGCCGGTTGCGCTCGCCCAACAGCTATACACAAACGACAAGATTGATTACAGCTTCGAGCTTCCCTCGACCACCTGGCGCACCATCAACGAGCCTGATGCCGCTCGCGAACACCCGGAATTCGTCTACGGCGATCGACTCGACGGCTACCTGACTATCCGCAAGGAAGTGGTCGACGCCAACACAACCGTTGCTCAACTCGCAGAGAGTGATCAAGTGAAACTAAGATTTCTGCCCGGCTTCGTCGAAGGAAAACAGGAAACATTCAACGGCCGGCTGGATGGCATCACCGTCTCATACGAGTTCGTAAAAACAGGCAAGCCGATGCTGGGCCGCACGTATTACCTCCGCGCTGATAACCGCACCATTTATTCGCTGCGTTTTACTGGTCTGCGCGATAAGATAAGTCGCATACGTAATCAAACAGATCTGATCGCCCGCACTTTCAAGCTCAAATGAAGCTGGCCCATGGACTAGCCATCAAACCTTCTGCGATTCATGGCAGAGGCTGCTTCGCCACTGTGCCTTTCAAGCGACGACACAAAATCGCGGAATACGCCGGCGAGAAGATCACAAACGCTGAAGCGCGCCGCCGTGCGCACCGGAAGATGCTGCGAATCTGTGAGGTGAATAGTCGCTGGAGTCTGGACGGAAGCCGTGGTGGCAACGGCACTCACTACATCAATCACTCGTGCGCGCCGAACGCGTTCATGCAGATTCTTTACGATCACATTCTCTTCATCGCCTTGCGCGACATCGAGCCAGGTGAAGAGATCACGATCGATTACGAACAAACCTTACATTCCGACGATAAACGTTGTATCTGCGGCGCGATCCTGTGTCGCGGCACCATCAACAAGTAATCACAGTCTCGGCAGTGTGAAACTGAACTTCGATCCACGTCCTTCTTCCGAATCGAGATCGACTCGACCGCCGTGTTGCTCGACCACCTCGCGCACAAACGAGAGGCCCAAACCTGTCGATTCTTCGTCCTTCTCCTGTCCTTCACGAACGACGCGATAGAATTTGTCCCACACGCGTTCCTTCGACTCGGCAGGAATCCCAAAGCCACGATCTTCAACACAAACACGCACGCTTTCAGCTTCGAGTGCGGTTGAAACGGTGACTGTCGTTCGCTCCGGACTGTATTTGATCGCGTTGTTCAAAAGGTTCTTCACCGCTTGCGTGATCAGGCTCTTGTCTGCTGCGACTGGCGGAATACGATGCGCCGGCTGCTCGATCAGGCGAATGCGTTTCTTCTTCGCCACCGGCTGTAATGAATTGATCGTTTCGCGGACGACTTCGTCGAGGCGCAGCGGAATCTTCAAGACTTCCTGCTTATCTTTGCGCTGCAACTGAGTCACGGAAAGAAATGTATTGATCATGCGCGACATGCGCTGCGACTCGTTTGCGATGATCGAGACAAACTCACGCGCCTGCGCGGGAATGTGCTCGTCGACAGTCAACAACTCGGCAAAGCCGTTGATACTCGTGAGCGGTGTGCGCAGCTCGTGCGACATCAGCGAGATCATGTCGCTTTTCAACTTTTCATATTCTTTCGTCGCGGTCAGATCTTTGACGTATAACGCGATGCCGATCGGCTCATCCTGACGCTCGCGAAGCAGCGAAATGCGAAGGTTGAGGATCTGGCTTTTCGCTTCGAAGTTGAGCTCGCCTTCGTATTCGTCGCCGCTTTGCAACACACGCCGCACGGCGATCTCGGGTTCGTCGAAAACGTCTGTGCGAAACCTGTTTAGCAAGTCGAAGAGATCCATTTTTGCGACTTGCTCGGCTGTGAGTCCGGCGAAAGTCATGAGCGTGGGATTGACGAGCGCGAGCGTGCCGTCGAGATACGCGATCGCGACGCCGTCGTCGATGTGGGCCAGTGTACTAGCTTCACATCGCTGCTCGACGGTCACGGCTTTCAACACGTTGAGTGCATCGATCTTTCTCTTGCTGCCGCTCTGTGAAAAGAAACTGAGCGCGGCAGTTCCTGTAGCGTTGTTAGTAAAACTTTCACGCTCGAGATTGCGAGCGAACTGCGAGCCGACGGCGAGTAGCAAAGGCGCGTCGTCCGCGGAGAACTCGGAAGCGAGTCGAATCAGCAGCACGCCTGCGGTTTCGCTTTCGTGTAGCAGGGGCACTGCGACGGTTGCTGTTTGACTAACAATCTCGCCGGTTTTTGCGGCTCGCTGGCAGAGCTTGATGCCTTCGCGCCAGACTGCATTCCGGCGCGGATCCTGTGGATTTGGTGCAGGGCTTTTGTAGCGAACAACAGTCTGGAGACCTTCTGAATCGTGGCAACGAAAGACTACTGCTTCGCTCAGCGGCAGGACTGTGTTCAGCAGCTTGAGGCCACTCGCTAGCCGGCCGTTTGCGTCCACGATTGAGTCGCTGTGCGCTGTTGAAGAGTTGAAGAGTGACCGCACCAACTTCCGATCGATAGACCAGAGCCGACCCACGTGGATGAGGAGCAAACAGAGAATACCGCTAAGGACGATTAGAGATACGCTGGTCAGAGCATCGAGGCTCAGGTAAACGTAGCCCATCGCCCCGGCAAGGATGCCGATGGCTGACGCGAATACATACGTTAGGGTTTTTGTTCTATTCAAAGGCGTGAGTTCGGCGGTGGAAGGTATTCAAAAACGCCGCGAGGATTATAGGTTGTTTAACCGTGGATTACACGGATTATTTACTGATTGCTGCTAAAGCGGCGCGAATGGATGGGAGTTGGTCATCGAAGACTGTGCGGAGATCGAGGAGCACCTTGCCTTCCGAGATGCGGGCGATGATGGGCGGCGAGAAGTTGCGAAGCTCGTGCTCGATCTCCTGGGCGGACTTCTTCGGATGGGTGACGGCGATGAGCGTTGTTGAAAAGGTTGACGTTGGCCCGGCGCCACCGCCCAGCGCCGATTCACCTGCCAGCAGCTCAACGTCGAGACCTTCAGCCACATTTCGCGCGCGTTGTTCGAGTTCCTGCGCAGTCGCGGACAGCATTTGGATTATGGGTACGTCGTCAGCGCCTCGTTGATGCGAAACGAGCGTCGCCTCGAGTGCCGCAAGTCTTAGTTTGTCGCTGCGCAGCGCGCGGTAAAGCGGATGCTTTCGAAGGCGCGAAATGATCGATTGTTTCCCCACGATCAATCCTGCCTGCGCGGAGCCGAGTAGCTTGTCGCCACTAAACGAAACCACGTCAACATCGCTCTCGACGATCTCGCGCACTATTGGTTCATCAACAACGCCGTACTGTCGCAGATCGGCGAGCTGGCCGGAGCCGCCATCTTCATAAACCGGCAATCCGGCCTTGTGCGCTAGCGCCGCGAGCTCTGCGCGCTCCGGCGAGCTCGCGAATCCCACGATGCGATAGTTCGATGGGTGAACGCGCATGATCAGCCGTGTATTCGGGTTAATGGCGCGCTCGTAGTCGTGCAAGTGAGTTCGATTTGTCGTCCCCACTTCAACCATGCGCGTGCCTGAGCTGGCCATCACGTCGGGCACGCGAAAATCCCCACCGATCTCGACGAGCTCGCCGCGCGACACGATCGTCTCACCATCGTCGGCCAACACTTTTAGTATCAACAGCGCCGCGGCCGCGCAGTTGTTCACAACCAAAGCATCTTCGGCACCGGTGAGATCTTTTAAGAGTGATTCGACCCGCGTTCCTCGCCCGCCACGCGCGCCACTCTCGAGGTCATACTCGAGTGAACAGTAACGCGCGGCCTCATCGATCGCATCACGCGCGCCCTGTGATAACGGCGCGCGGCCCAGGTTTGTATGAAGCAGAACGCCGGTCGCATTGATTACGGCTTTGAGCCCTGATTGACTCTCGCGCTCCGCCGTCACTTCTAGTCGCTGGATCGCTTCCGTGATTAGTCCATTGCTTGTCGCTTCTGTCCCGCCCTCGCGGACTGCGGCGCGGATCTCAGCGATTACTGAGCGCGCGATGTTCGTCGCTCGTCTGGTTCCCACACGCTCGCGCAGCTCACGAGCGGCGTCAGTCCGTAATAGTTGGTCCACTGACGGTACGTGACGCAGGTTGTCGTTCAGATTCGACATCGTAGTTGTAGACAGGATTTACGGGGATTCTACAGGATTTAAATGCCGATCCTGAAAAGTCCTGTAAATCCTGTCTGTAAAAAGCTAGACTGTTAAAGGAGGTTTATCCTTTGGGACTACGCGATAACAAACTGCTCAGATCAAAACTGCAGGTTCAGTCTAAGAACAAATTCGGCGCCGGCGAGAATCCGCCGAGTACTGACCAGGAACTGACGCGGCTGGAAGAAGACATCCGTCGTTTGCGGGTCGAGTTTGACATTTTCTTCAACGGCGGTTCGAAGCGCCCGCCCTACGACACAAAAGGGCGCGTCGAGACCCTGCTCAAACGGCTCGCCGACGACCGCACCATAAACTTTGCCCAGCGTTATCGCTACAACTCGCTCGCCGCGCGCTATAACGCCTTTCGAGATCTCTGGCGCCGCACGATGCAGGGGCGTGAAGAAGGTCGCGATGCAGCTTCTGCGGCCCGGGCCAGTGCGAAGCAGGAAGTTATAGATCATAAAGTCGAGCCGGTATCGGTTGTTTGTCTCGACGCGCATCACGAAGTCGAGCTGGTGAAAAATCTCTACAACTCGCTAATCGAAGCGAAACGACACTGCGGTGAGCCGACGGAAGATCTGTCGTTTCCGAAGTTTCATCGATTGATTGCGTCGAAAACTGATGGAATCAAGCAGCAGAGGGGTTGTGAGCGCGTGCGGTTTTCAGTGGTGGTTGAGGATGGCCACGTGAGTTTCAAAGCCCGAGCCGAGTGATTAGAACCAAAGGATTTAGAAAAGAAAAGGGCGACCCGCACTGGTCGCCCTTTTCTTCTTGTGAGCTTACCGGACCCGTGACCGGAAGCAAGTCAGTGGCTTTGCTAAAGGCAAGCCGGGGAGACACTACGTCTTCGTGACTTTTTCAGCCTGAGGTCCCTTTGGCCCTTGTGTAACCTCAAACTCGACTTCCTGACCCTCTTCGAGAGTCTTGAAGCCGTCGCCCTGGATGGCGCTATAGTGAACGAAGATGTCCGAAGAGCCTGGTTGCTCGATAAAACCATAACCCTTCGAATTGTTAAACCACTTGACCTTACCGGTTATTCTAGACATAACAACGAATCCTCCTAACGATTCGGTAAAACGGACACGAAGCCATGGGAGCATCGTACCAAAGTTAATGCTTGTGAGCCGGGTCGCACCTTGAATTGGCGCTAGACGGAAACACAACCAACAAAAAATGCATGATGAAAAGCGCGGGGAGCGCCATTTCAGCATGCACAGACTACGGGGGCAGAACTAAAACTCATTTCTTAAAGCTTATGGATCGGGATGCTGGGCTCGGAAATCGTCCCTGCATTGAACGACGGCGCATATTAGGCCAAGTTCAAAAACCTGTCAAGCAAGAAAAGTTTTTTGTATCGCGCCTAAGTTAAAGCCTTACCTCAGGTTAGCCCGCCCACGCTGATTGTTTTATCTCAATTCACGGCCGCTTTGGTGCTCAACAGCAGATAGGGCAGCGGATCAACAGCCTGGTCGTTTATACGCACTTCGTAATGAAGGTGTGGGCCGGTGGAACGGCCGGTTGACCCGACTTTCCCCAGTAATTGGGCCCTTGAGACGGTCTGATTGAGCTCGACGTCGATGTGCGACAGGTGACCGTAACGAGTAGTTAGACCACCACCGTGATCGACGATCACGAGTTGGCCGTAGCCATTCTGCCAGCCGACGAAAGACACCGTACCGCTGGCGCCCGCAAACACCGGCGCGCCCCACGGCGCTTCGATGTCCTGACCGGAGTGAAACTCATAACCCGCGCCGCCGAATGGGTTCCGGCGTCCGCCGAAGCCGCCTTCGAGCGTTCCCTCGACCGGCCATACGGTCGGAGTGTAGCCGCGTTGGCGCAGAATCGCCTCGTAAGCGCGTAGATCCTCCTCAAGCCGCCCCATCTTCGCTGTGAGCGTGGCGAGGCCCATCTCGTCCAAAGGCAGCGCCGGACCGCCGGTTCCGGGCGGGTTAGGCTGCTCGACGACGCCGGACTTCTCGGCCAGCTTTCGTGACGTGTCTTCAACCTTCTCGACGCGGTTGTTGAGTTTTTCCAGTTCCTGGCGTTGGCGCTCGTTTTCGGCGCGCAGGCGTTGATTTTCGAATTCTATACGAATATGAGCTGCGTGCTGAGTCAGGCCGTAAAGTCCGTAAAATAGTCCGACGCCGATCAGCAAAAAGACTGCGCAGAGGATCGTTACTAATCGTTTTTCTACGCGGATTCGTTGGACTCGGGCTCGGGACGTGTGGGCAATAATAAAGGCATAAAATCGGTCTTCTTTGGCCATTCTTGTGAACTCCTGTTGCCGCACAGTTAAAACAGGAGCGCGACAACCGAAAGCACAAACTCGCCAAAAGCGATTTGCGCGATACGGGGAAAGTTGTCTTTTATGAAACCTACCTGAAGATTTGCAGCGGGTGGATTGGAAACCTCAAGGTCCCTCCGAGGTGAAATCCATCCGGCCGGTCCTGCAAGGCCACAGACCCTATCACACGCCAGTAAATTGTTGCAACGTTGGCAAGGAAAAAAGAAGGAAGCACGCCACGGAGAAACAGGTCCTATATGACTTATAGGATCTATTAAATTCCGGCGTCGCGTCTTCGGCAGCGGTCGCGCCAGATCGCGAGGGCGATCAGCACGAGCACCGCGACGAACACGACCACGATGGCGACCTTCAGCGCCGTAAGCAGGAATCCAACGAGCAGAATGAGTTGTTTCAGAAGAGCGACTACCACGAGGATCAAAGCGACGATTGCTCCGAGTCCGCCAAAACCTTTAAGAAGTCCACAACACATAATTTTCAACCTCGTAGCCAGTATAAATCAGGATCTGCGTTCGAAGGGAAGCGGAGTTACGTCTCGCCGCGCGAACTGTGTAGTTTCACCGGTCCGGAAGTTGGTGGCGTCCACCGGACGAGAATTCGGAACCACCGACGGTGGTGGACGTCGCGAATCAAATCTGACAATCCGATCAGATCCTTTGCCGCGACGAATGTAATCAAACAACATGTAAGCACCGAGCGCGACGAGCGCCACCGGCAGCAACTCTTTAATCGGAAGCGTAACTCCCAACAACGTGTGCAGCAGGAAGAGCGTGCCGATAATGATCAGCGTCGTGCCCCACGCGAAAGGATTTCCGTAAAGTCTCCGGGCAATCACGTCGTCTTCAGAATCAGGGCTCAGCCCCGCTCGCAACAATTGCGCTGTCCGGCAGGCATCGACTGCCGCAAACAACCACGTGCCGATAACGCCAAGAATAAAGAAGTGCAATCCCTGCGTTACCACAGCCATCTGGAAGAAGCTGGCGAAGATCGCGAAGTGAACGATCGCTTTCGAAGTTTGCCCGTTATACGCAGCTCCTAAACCCGGAACAAACGAAAGCAGCGCCGCCACAAACGGCGAGCTCTTTCGTTTCAGAATGTTAGTGGGGTGCGAGCTTGAATGGTGCCGTAGCAGCTCAACTCCCTGCACGATACAGTCCTGACAGAAAGGAAATCCACGCACGCGATGATCGCAGGCAGGACACAACCAGCGTGCACACTGATTGCACTGAACCACCGCCGGATTCTTAGCATGGTAGCCGCAGTACATCATTTGGGTAAAACTTATCTCCTCACTGATTGTGCGCCTGTTCGCTCTGCGAGCAGCAGGCCTGCATCATAAACGCCGCTGATCGAGCCGTCAGCAGAAACTGTACTGGTTAACACGAGAATCGCCACGAGTAGCATCGTGGCGACTGTGACGAGTTGTGGGGAGATGAGCGGGTCTAACCACAACCGGAATCGTGAAGCGGCGCGCGCCGTCCACGGAGCTTTGATCTCTTGTGCAGTTGCGGTTCCGAGTGTGGCCTGGAGAATTTTTTCGTTCAGGCCTTCGGGCAATGGTCGCTCTTCGGAAATGTATGTGTAGCAAGCGCCGATTGCTCTAACAACTTCGCCGGGAAGCTCGGTGCAGCGATCGCACATTGCTGCGTGGCGTTCCCAGCGGTGATAGAGATGCGCGGGGAGGAAGCCGTCGAGATAGTCAGTCAGACACTCTTCAAACTCCTCACAACCCATCGCTGTATCGGGCACTGTCTTTTGCAGAATACGAGCTTCCAGTTCTCTTGAAGGCGGCGGCACGGACGCCATATGGCAAGTCTCGATCGTGCTGCGTACTGCCGACAGAGTTTCATGGCACACGGGGCACTTCATCGCGTGCTCGCCCATGAGCCGATTGGTTTCAGGACCCACTACGCCCTCAATGTAGTCGGTCAAAAGATTTTCAAAATCCACACAAAGCATCGTTTTTTCACTTCCCGCCGCTTTTGTTCTATGCCTCACTCATCGCAACTACTTTCATCCTTCGCAGAATCTTCGCCAGCTCGATGCGCCCGCGATTGATTCGCGATTTAACCGTACCTTCAGGAATCTTCAGTAGATCGACGATCTCCTGGTAACTAAGCTCTTCGATATCTCTTAGGATCACACACGTCCTCAGATCGGGTGACAGTTTGTCGATACCGGCCTGCACTTGCGCGCCCAACTCGCGGCGCTCCATTTCTTTCTGAACTGAGTTTGTCCGCGTGTGGAGGTGATAACTGTGATCGGCGAGATCGTCAGCGAGGTTATCGTGCGGAGTGCGTTGGCGCTTGCGGTAATCGTCGATGATCAGGTTACGCGCAAGACGCATCAGCCAGTTCTGTAAATCACCCTGCTTGGGGTCATATTGATCCAAAGAACGATAAACCCTTACGAAAACTTCCTGAGTCAGATCTTCTGCCGTATCGGAACGGGAGGTGAAGCGGTAAGCTAGGTTGTAAATGCGGCGGGAATAGTTTTGCACAATCTCTTCCCACGCCGCGCCGTCGCCTGCGCGACACCTGCGAACCAGTTCGGCTCCTTCACTAATGGCCAACGCCTTAACAGCTCCCACTGTATCCTCTCCAGGTACCTGTAGGTCGAATCGTTTACGACAGGTACCAAATTAAAGTTCAGGTTAAGTTTGCCACAAAGAAGCACAAAAGGCACAAAGAATAGAACAAGTAAAGGCAAAGAATGGAACAAGTCAGGAAGAGGGGCTTGCCCCCGCTCGTCCAATTCAAGCAACGGCGGGGGCAAGCTCCTCTTCCTGACTTGTTCTCTATTCAACGTTGCTCTGAGGTCAGTCATGTAGTAGGCTGTGCGGCCGGCCCAACATGTTGTGGTTTGAGCTGACCTGACTCAGATGTCGCACGCCCAGAGCTATCGCAAATACATTGAATTCGCCGTTCTCTGTTTACTCGCCGGAGCGCTTCTGTGGTGGTTCGGCCGTAATCTCGAATGGGCAGAGGTCGGTCGCGCGGTTCGCAACGCAGACCCATTGATTCTGGCCGCCGCCGTCCTCGTCATCAGCACTGTCTATTTTTTCCGTGCTTTTCGCTGGGGCGCTTTACTGAAACCACTGAGCGCCGCGCGTTTTCCCGATTTATTTGCAGCCACGACGATTGGGTTTAGCGCGGTCTTCCTTATCGGACGGGCGGGGGAGTTTGTGCGACCGGTGGTGCTCTCTATGCGCGATCCGCGCGTCAGACCGACCGCTTCGCTCGTTACGATTGCCGTCGAGCGCATTTACGACATGAGCGCCGTGGCGCTTATGTTCGCAATCAACCTGATCTGGTTCAAGCCGCCTTCGTCGCTCGATGTTTCCTTTGAACGAGTTCGCACCGCAGGCTGGGTGCTTTTAGGCGCAACGATACTCGGGATTGCCTTTCTCATCTGGTTCCGAGCGCAATCTTCGCTGGTGATCGGGTTTATCGAGCGACTCTTGGGCTGGCGTTTCATCCCGCGGAAGCTAGCTAAAATCGTCTTGAGTTTATTTGAACAACTCGCACAGGCGCTGCGCGTACTCGTGAATCTGACCGAGCTATTCGAGACGATTGGCTGGACTGTCCTCGTGTGGTTCGCAGTCGTCGTCGCGAATCTTTTGGTGATGCGAGCCTTCCATTTATCGGTTGGCTTCGGCGAAACGATCTTCGTGCTCGGTTGGGCGCTAGTCGGATCGCTCGTGCCGACGCCGGGTGGAGCGGCTGGCGCTTTTCACGCTGCAACGGCGGCGGGTCTTCTGTTTCTCGGCGTCCACAAGGAAACTGCGGCAGCGTTATCGATTGTTATGCACCTTGTAGATTTTGGTCCCGCACTTTTATTCGGAATTTTTTATATGATCCGGGGGGATTTAAGCATATCGAAACTGCGCACGATGATTTCACCCGAACCATCGTAGGGCGACACTGCGGTCGCTTCACGGGTTCCCGGAAAGGGGTTCAACTTATATGAAATGTCCGTTCTGCGCGTATCTCGAAGATAAGGTCGTCGACTCGCGTGAGTCGCGCGAAGGCGATGCAATTCGCCGTCGTCGCGAATGTCTACGCTGCGAGCGACGATTTACCTCCTACGAGCGCATCGACGAGATACCCTACATGGTCGTCAAGAAAGACGGGCGCCGCGAAACCTTCGATCGCAACAAGGTCATGGCCGGACTGTTGCGCGCCTGCGAAAAACGACCGGTGCCGTCGACTAAACTTGATAGTATCGTCAACTCCATCGAGAAGTACGTACAGGAATCCCCCGAACGCGAACGCCCGACCAGCAAGATCGGCGAGATGATCATGCGACGCTTGAAAGAACTGGACAAAGTCGCATATGTTCGTTTTGCTTCTGTGTATCTCGAGTTTGAAGACGTCTCGGAGTTTATGACCGAGCTGAAACATCTGGTGCGTACACGGCAAACCGGGCAGGCAAGCAAGAAGTAGTGATAACGAACCTGGGGAATTAGCAATGATCAAACCCATTCGCGCGACCGGATTAGAACGGCTTGAGGTTCAACGACTGCGTGATCGCGTGGGTCGTTTGTATGCGGCTTTGCAGGAAGCCACCGAGGCGGAGAACCCGCTCGCCTCTGGTACGTTCGCGCCGCCGGTCGACCTCTGCGAAACCGAAACCATGATTTCGATTCGCGTCGAGCTGCCGGGTGTGACTGCCGACCAGATCAAGATCGGACTAACCAACACCAAACTCCGCATCTGGGGTGAAAAGAAACGAAGACCCAGCCGGCGACGAATCATCTCCTATCTTTGCTCGGAACGTAGTTTCGGAAAGTTTGGCCGGATCGTGCCGCTACGTTGGACAGTTTGCATTCGAAACGCAACCGCCGAGCTGAAGAGCGGCGTGTTGCACATTCATCTCCCGAAGATCGAAGATCGAAGGGGAGAGGAAGTAATCGTGGAAGTTAAGGACGCTACGAATGAGTAAACTAAATTCGCTAGTGTCGAGAATCACACCATGGCAATTGTGAAAGAACCAGAGTTTACCGAAGCAATCGAAGCTGCTGACACCGATCAGCAGCTACAGATCCCGACCGAGCTGCCGGTGTTGCCGCTGCGCGACATCGTGATCTACCCGTTCATGATCGTCCCGCTGTTTGTATCGCGTGAGAAGTCGATCAGGGCAGTAGACGAAGCGCTCGCCGAGAACCGCATGATTCTGCTCGCGTCGCAGAAGGATCTCGATAAAGAGGAGCCGATGGCAGACGATCTTTACGCTGTCGGAACGGCCGCGGTAATCATGCGTATGCTCAAGTTGCCTGACGGTCGCATTCGCATTCTGGTCCAGGGCCTTGCGCGCGCTCACATTGAAACAGTCGATACAACCGGCGAATACCTGCGCTCGAAAGTGAGCGTGATGCAGGAAGTGCTGCCGCCGGAACGCTCGCTCGAAGTGGAAGCACTCGTGCGCAATGTTCGAGCGTCGATGGAGAAGGCGATCAGTCTCGGTAAGAATATTTCGCCGGAAGTGATGGCCATCATCGCGAATCTCGATGACGCAGGCCGGCTCGCGGATTTATCTGCTTCAAACCTCGAATTAAAAGTTGAAGACGCACAGTCAGTGCTCGATATCGCGGACACGACGGCACGACTCCGTCGCGTCAATGATCTACTAAATAAAGAAATCGAAGTCCTCACGGTCCAACAGGAGATCAACACGCAGGCGCGTGCCGACATCGATCGCTCGCAGAGAGAGTTTTACCTGCGCCAGCAACTGAAAGCGATTCAGAGCGAGCTCGGCGAGGGAAATGAGCTCGCCGAAGAAACCGCGCAGTTTCGCGAAAAGATCGAAGCCGCGAAAATGCCGAAACCGGCTGAAGAGGAAGCGCTGCGACAACTCAAGAAACTCGAGCGCATGCATCCTGACGCCGCCGAAACCGCGACGTTGCGAAACTGGATGGAGATCATGACCGATCTGCCGTGGTCCAGATCTTCAGTCGACAATCTCGATCTGAAAAAAGCTGAAACTGTACTCAACGAAGATCACTACGGTCTCGAGAAAGTTAAAGATCGAATAATCGAAGCGCTCGCCGTGCGCAAGCTGAAAGAAAAGCCGAAAGGACCGATCCTTTGTCTCGTTGGACCACCGGGAGTTGGTAAGACTTCCCTCGGGCGCTCGATCGCGCGCGCTCTGGATCGGAAGTTTGTGCGTCTCTCGCTCGGTGGTGTGCACGACGAAGCTGAGATTCGCGGTCATCGTAGAACTTACGTCGGTGCGATGCCTGGCCGGATCATCCAGGCCGTACAGCAGGCGGGCACAAACAACCCGCTGATCATGCTCGACGAGATCGATAAAGTCGGAGCTGATTTCCGTGGCGATCCATCGTCAGCTTTGCTCGAAGTGCTCGATCCGGAGCAGAACAATTCGTTCCGCGACAACTATCTCGGCGTCACTTTCGATCTCTCGAATGTGATCTTCATGACGACCGCAAACGTGCTCGACACGATCCAGCCGGCATTGCGCGACCGCATGGAAGTGATCCGTCTGGCTGGCTACACGGAAGAAGAGAAGCGCGAGATCGCCATTCGCCACCTGATTCCGAAGCAGATGGAAGAGAACGGCATCACGGTGAAGGATCTGCACGTTTCAAAAACCGCGCTCATCACGATCATCCTGCAATACACGCAGGAAGCCGGACTGCGACAGCTCGAACGCGAGATCGGCAAGATCTGTCGGAAGGTCGCGCGTAAGATTGCCGAAGGTCACAAAGGTGGTATCAGAGTCTCGTTGAAGAGCGTGCATGAGTTTCTCGGCCCGCCGAAGATCATTCCTGAGGAAGTATTGAAGAAAGATCAGGTTGGAGTCGCAACTGGTCTGGCGTGGACTGCAGTCGGCGGCGACGTGCTTTTCATCGAAGCTCTGCGAATGAAAGGCAAGGGAAACCTTGTTTTGACTGGCCAGCTCGGCGACGTGATGCGCGAGTCAGCGCAGGCTGCTTATTCCTATGCGAAATCGCGTGCAAAAGATCTGGACATCGCGGAGGAAGACTTCAGTAATTACGACCTGCACATTCACATTCCCGAAGGCGCGATTCCCAAAGACGGCCCGTCAGCGGGAATAACACTGGCCACCGCGATGGTCTCAGCATTGTCGAGCCGACCGGTCCGTAAGGACGTGGCAATGACGGGCGAGATCACTCTGCGGGGCAACGTGCTGCCGATTGGCGGCGTGAAGGAAAAAGTACTTGCAGCTAGACGCGCGCGGGTAACAACGATTATCCTTCCGCAGCAGAACCGTCGGGATCTCGACGAGGTTCCGAAAGAGCCATTCAAAGATATTCGTTTCGTGTTTGTTGACAACATGCGCCAGGTGTTTCGTGAAGCACTGGGCGAAAAGGTGCTGCCTCCGGCCAGTCCGGCCCCGAGGCCACAGAGGATTCCGCAGGCCGCAAACGCCCGTCCGGCGTAAGTCTGTCTGCCTGAATTTAATGCAGTCATGTTAGTAGACATGCGAAAACAACCAACGAGTTATGCTGTGAATCTCAGTCCGCGGTTGGACGTTTCCGCGGCTCGGCAAGTCGCATTACCCATTTCAAGGAGTGTTTCAGTGATTTCTTCAAAGCGCAGCTATTTATCTGTCTTTTTCGGCGTCATCGCGTTAGTTTTTGCGTCTCAAATCTCAGCCTTTAGTCAGGAAACCAGTAACGTCACGATCAAGAATTTTGGGCAGATGGATGACCGGTTTTACCGTGGCGCCCAGCCGAAGGAAAATGAATATCGAGAGTTAGCCGCGCTCGGAATCAAGACCGTGATCGATTTGCAGATCGATACGAAGGACTATGAAAAAGGGCAAGTCGAAGCGCTGGGAATGAAGTATGTGAACATTCCGATGAGCGACACGAATTATCCGGAAACTGCGAAGATCGATGAGTTTTTGAAGCTCGTTAACGATCCGGCGACAGGCAAGTTTTACGTACACTGCGCGGGCGGCCGTCATCGCACTGGCGTCATGGGCGCTGTTTACCGCTTCAATCTCTACAATTGGAACTACGACCAGGTTTACGCGGAGATGAAGAAGTTTGACTTCTACACGCGCTGGGGACACGGCGACATGAAGAAGTTTGTACAGGATTACGCCGCGAACTGGCTGACCAAACAAGCCAACGCCACCGTCACTACCTCGACCGGCAATCAGAAATAACCTAATCCGTCTTCGATCCGTGTAATCCGTGACTACTTTAACCACAGATTACACGGATTTTTATTGATACAAATACGAGTAGCTCTTCTTCTGATCCCACTCAATTCCGCGCACGTTCGGTCCGTCAATCGCCAGGATATCCGCACTGATCTCGTCAGTACTGATCATCGGGCTCACATCAACCGCGTAAACAATACTGCCCGGTGAATCCTCGGTCGCCTCGCGGTCGATCGCTCGCAGCTCTTTATCGAATCCATGCTGCTTGAACACTTGTCTCAGCGCTCTCTGCGTCGAGACGACATTCGCCGTTGTCACCTTCAACTCCATCGAACGAAATACCTGTTCCGGCTCACGCCACTCCAGTATCCAAAGCACAATCAACGAGAAAAACGCCAGCACCAGTGCGAGGTCCCAGCGCCCAACTCCTGACGCGAGTCCCAGCGCCATACTGATCAAAAGCACCGTGATTTCTTTCGGATCGCGAATGTTCGTCCGAAATCGCACGAGCGAGACGGCGGCGAAGATACCAAACGCGCGCGCGGCGTTGTCGCCCACGATGATCATCAACGCGGCGGCGACGATGGCGAGCAGGATCTGCGTTTGCGAGACGTAAGGATTGCGTTTGAGTACGAGTATGCGTTTACGCGGACGATAGGCGAGCGCCGCACCAAGCAGCGTGGCGAGAAGCAGCCGGAGCACGAGTCGTCCTAACGTCTCTGCCCAGGTCGTGCCGCTCGCGGACGTTTCGGAATTGTGCGTCCCGAATAATTGATCGATGGCGTTATTACCGGAATGAGTTTGAGGTACCGGCGTTGGTGCTCCCAGGACTGCGTCGGGTGTCGGACTCTGCCGTATGGTTTCCGGAGTTACGCGCCTGCTGCCACCGAGAAAGTACACAGCAAGAGCGCTCACCAGAAGCACGCCCGTGAAGACGACTACAAGCGTTAATATCTCCTGCTTCGATTTCTTATTAGCCAGTCGTTTATCCCCTCGTTCTTAATTCCTGCCGATCTGCACAGCGGGGCGCAGGCTCAGGAGCTCGTTCGTGCGCTCGCGCACCTCGCCCGCTAGTAAATTGATCTGGCCTGGTGTGTAGTTCGCTGCGCGAAAAGCATCACGGAGCTGCGCGTCGCTGAGCTGTGAAAGCAGACTCGCGATCCACTGCGCATCCTGAACCGTGATGTTTTTCATCAGCCCGCCGTTCTTCCCGCCGAAGTGCAGCACTACGCGATTGCCTTTCACTTTCTCGAAAAAGTTTGACTTCGCGTAACTCGACGGATTGTTTCGGTCTCTCGTAAATCGCCAGAAGAGCGGCGTCGTGCTCGCATGTCCAAACGTGGCGCCGAGATCGCTGATCGCGTAGTGGAGCTCGTTGCCGTCTTTCAGAATCACGTTGTTCGTGTCTTTCAAGTCCCAGTTATTAATCAACGCCATCATGATCTTGAGACCCTGCAACTCCGGCGTGCCGACAAACGGATTCTGTTTCCACTTCCACTCGCCCGCACGTTTCAAACCCTCAGGCCGTGCTTCGAACCTGACGTTACTGAATGTTCCTTTACCGGGAATCGTGACACGCGGAACGAGATAGTTGACCTCAGTTAAATAGCCGAGACCGTAGAGCAGTCTGACAGCGGAAGTCTCCGATTGCGCTTCTTTACCAATCTTCACCACCCACTCACGACCAGCACCATCGCGCACTCGATACTTCTTCGAGTAACCACCTTTCTCTTCCTTGATGAACGTGATGCGACGCAGATCGGGACGCATCGCCGCACCACCCGGTCCGAGAAACAGATCGCGCGACGCAATATCGTTCGGACGCTCCCACAGGATCGGCGTTCCCGTGAGAGCTTCTTTCTTTTTCTTCTTGGCAGCGAAACCGGTTTCGATTGAAGTGACACTTACCAGCAGCGCAAACACAATCAGTGTTACAAGGTTCCTCTTATGATTCATCATGTCCATCCTGTAAATCCTGCAATCCTGTCAACAGATCATTCACTCGTCGGCTGGCCAATAAAGTATTCCTGGCTATTGAACGGCTCTGCGCCGCGACCCACGGGCATGTACCTGCCGTCAGGCTGCAATTCACGCGCTTTCGTGTTGTCGCGCAGATAAGCGTCAAGCAACACGTCGCGCAAATAGCGTTTCGATTGGGGATCGGTTACAGGGGCAACCACCTCGATGCGGTGTTTAAGGTTTCGGGACATCCAGTCAGCGCTGCCGATGTAGATCTCATCGTCACCACCATTTTGGAACCAGAACACGCGGCTATGCTCGAGAAAACGACCGACGACGCCACGCACCGTGATGTTTTCCGACAAACCCGGAATTCCCGGACGCAACATACAAATGCCGCGCACGATCAGATCGATCTTCACACCCGCTCGCGAAGCCTCATAAAGCTTCTCGATGACTTGAAGATCTGCGAGACGATTGAACTTCGCGATGATGTGCGCCGGTTTGCCTGCACGTTGATGCTCGATCTCGCGATCGAACAGCGCGTTCAGCTTGTCGCGCAGATCGATCGGCGCGACCATCAGCGTGCGATAGTCAGTCTGTTGCGAAAAGCCGGTGAGATAGTTGAAGAGCTCAGTTGCGTCGCGGCCGATCGTGTCGTCGACAGTGAACATGCCGAGGTCGGTGTACGTGCACGAAGTCGTCGGGTTGTAGTTACCGGAAGCGACGTGAACATAACGGCGCAGAGTTTCGCCTTCGCGTCTGACTACGAGCGTCAGCTTGCCATGTGTTTTGAGGCCCATTATTCCGTATACGACGTGAACGCCTGCGTAATCGAGTTTGCGCGCCCATTCGATGTTGTGTTCTTCATCGAAGCGCGCTTTCAGCTCGATCAGCGCCGTTACTTGTTTGCCTTGTTCGCTCGCGCGGATCAAGGCCGGCGGGATCGGTGATTCAGGACCAGTGCGATAGAGACAAATCTTGATCGCAACTACGTCAGGATCTTCGACAGCTTGATTGATAAACCCGGTGACGCACTCGTAGGAATCGTACGGGTGATGCAACAACCGATCGCGTTCACGGATCGCGTCGAAGATGTTGTCATACTCGGTGTACCACGTGGGCACTGACGCTGTGAATGGCTCGTCTTTCAAGTCAGGACGATCGACGTCGAAGAGCTCCATCAAGTCCTGGACGTGCAGTGGACCATCAAACACGTAAACATCTTCCTGATCGAGATCGAGAGACTCGGTGAGATAAGCGATCATCTCAGCCGGCATACTCGGCGACACTTCGAGTCGCACGGGGGCACCAAACCTCCGGCGGCGCAATTCTTCCTGAATCAAGCTCAACAAGTCTTCCGCTTCTTCCTCGCGGATCTCGATATCAGCATCGCGTGTGACACGGAAGAGATGGCACGCACCAGGATTCATTCCGGGAAACAGCACCTGTATGTTTGCCTCGATGATCTCTTCGAGTAACACGAAACGATTTCCCGAAGCACCGACCGGCACGAGGCGCGGCACGAGTGACGGAACCTTGATCCGGACAAACCGCGAATCTTCTCGTTTCCGGCGTCCAATAAGTTGTGCTTCATCCGGCGCATGGACCATTAGCCCGATATTCACGCTCAGTGGCGAGATGTAAGGAAACGGGTGACTGGGATCGACAGCCAGCGGCGTCAGGATCGGATAGATCTTTTCCATGAAGTAGTCTTTGAGACCGTCTTGTTCATGGCGCGACAGAGACTTATGTGGAATCAGAGAAATGCCCTCTGCCTTGAGTTGCGGCAGTATCTCTTCGCGTAAACAACGAGCCTGCTGGTCGATCAGCCCGACGATGCGCTCGCGTGTTTTTCGCAACTGTTCCGCTGGCGTCAGTCCGTCCGGTGAAACGATGTTTGTGTCTCCCAACTCCTCTTTCAGACCCGACACGCGAATCTGGAAGAATTCGTCGAGATTCGAAGAGAAGATGGATGAAAATTTCAGCCGCTCGAGGAGCGGGTTACTGTTGTCGAGTGCTTCTTCCAGCACTCGTGCGTGGAATTCCAGGAGGCTCAGCTCGCGGTTAAAGAAGAATTGTGAACGCGAGGGCACCACGCCGATCTCGGCGGGCCTGGGGAATTCGTGAACTTTGGTTTTTACGACTGTAGACATAGGTTTCTCTGTTAATCGGTTCTCAAAATTTTGATTCTGACACACAGGGAGAACATGCCCTGATCGGGGCAGTGGCAAGCATCGTTCCGTCCGAGGTTACGAGGTTATCTAAGGGCTAAGAGTTGCTCTTTTAAAGGTTTAGCTATTTTGTTACGAAACAGGCTCGATTTTGCTGTGTATGGAATTCAAACCACGGATTGCACGGGTGATCAGCGAATTTTAATTCAAATCTGTCCGGGATCCGTGGCATCCGCGGTTGAGTCTTTTGCAACCAATGCAGGTCTAAAGCGTGGAAAAATTTACTGTTTGAGAGTGTGTTTCAACCGTGGTGTTTGTTTGACACCCCAAAAAACCGTGTGGTAACCTCCGATGTAGTTATTTGGCTCCTTCCCAGCGAGTCCTGCAGTGTGAGTCATGGGGGCCATTAGATACCGCACAAATTGAGGAGTAAGACGATTTGATTTCAACGAGCTTTCCTCGTCTGAAAGCCTGTGTGGCTTTACTAATGGCGCTCGTCGCTTCGGCGGCAACTGCTATCGCTCAGATCCCTGTTGCTTCATCGGCACGAACAATCCCTACAGAAGTTGAGCAGTCAGAAGGTCGCGTTTCGCAGATCATGACGCGTGCGGAAGATCATTTCCGCAGGGGCAAGCTCAACCTCGAAGACAACAAGCGCGAACAGGCTCGCGAAGAGTTTGATAAAGCAATCGATTCGATTCTCGAGTCGGGCTTCGATGTGCGTGCGAGTCAAAAGCTGCAGACGTACTATCTCGAGCTCGTCGAGCGCATCTATCGCGAAGAAGTTCCAACTCAGCAGCCAAATGCCGCGGTTAACGCACAGCTAGTCGCTCAAAACACCCAGGATCCGAAGCCAGCGCCTCCGCCGCAGATCGGATTTCGCGATCAGAAGTTCGAGCCTTCGCCACTCGATGATTTGAGCAAACTTGTTCTTACCGAGGATGAGAAGCAAGTCTCGAATGCGGATATTGTCGCGTTGGAGCAATCTCAGAAGAACGTCAATTTCAACTTCACTCTTAATCCGTTAATTCAGCAATACATCAATTACTACCAGTCGCGTGGACGCTCGACGATGGAAAGTGGACTGCGCCGCTCAGGCCAGTACATGAGGCTCGCGCGAAAGATTTTCGCTGAGGAAGGTGTGCCGCTGGACGTGACCTGGCTGGGTCAGGTTGAAAGCGCGTGGAAACCGAAAGCAGTTTCATGGGCGGCAGCGTCGGGATTGTGGCAGTTCATTCCGAGTACAGGTCGCATGTATGGCCTGCGCCAGAACGCTTACATCGATGAGCGGAACAGTTACGAACAGGCGACGCGCGCGTCGGCTCGTCACCTGAAAGATCTGTCCAAGCGCTACAACGGCAACTGGGAACTGGCGATGGCCGCGTACAATACTGGCGCCGGAAATATCGACCGCGCCATCTCGCGCGCCGGTACTGCCAACTTCTGGATGATTTATCCGTACATCGCCCAGGAAACACGCAACTACGTTCCGAATATCCTCGCAGTGATCCTGATTGCAAAGAATCCCGAGAAGTATGGATTCAAGGGAATCAAATCCGATACACCGATGTCGTACGACGTGGTACAGGTGCCGACAGCGACCAGCTTGCAGCTCGTTGCCGACGCGACCGACTCCAACGTCGATTACATCCGCAGCCTGAATCCGGAGTTGAAGCGCGACATCACACCGCGCGGTGATACGTACAACGTGCGCATTCCGGCGGGACGTGCGAAACAGTTTGCATCTCTGATTCAGCGAATCACGCCGGAGAAGCGTGAGACGGCGCGCTTGATTTCAGTCGCGCCTGGCGAAGACTGGCAGACGGTTGCGAATCGAACCGGTTTCAATGTGGCTCAACTTCAGTCGTGGAATAGTGGTGTTGAGCTGAAGGGCGCAACGAAGATAGTCGCTCCGAGCGGCAGTATTAAGCTCACCAAATGGGTGAGATCGACGGCTGCAACGAACGCGGGCGAAATACAAGGACCAGGCATCAATAAAGTTCGTGCTCGCAAAGGCGATACGATCGCGAGTATCGCTGCGGCGCGTAACCTCGATGCCAACGACGTGGCCCGTTTGAACGGAATCCCGGTTAACTCTGAATTGAAAGCCGGACAGGAAATTAAAATCCCATCGACAGCGACTGCACCCTCTCGGCGTCGCTAAGTTTGATCCACAGATTACGCAGATTGCGCGGATGTTTAATGACATCTGTGTAATCTGTGGATAAGTCTTAAACTCATAATCACGTTAGGAGCCGCCTCACATGCTCTTCAGAACACTTTCCGCAGCCGTCTACGGCATCGACGCTGATCTCGTCGACATTGAAGTCAACTTAACTCCGGTTCGCAGTGAAAACGACAAGGAGCCGCCGGTGACGATCGTCGGTCTTCCTGATCCCGCCGTGCGCGAGTCGCGTGAGCGCATTCGTGCGGCAATTCAAAACTGCGGCCACTTCTTTCCATTTAAAAAGACCACGATCAATCTCGCTCCCGCGGATGTTCGCAAAGAGGGTGCGAGTTTCGATCTGCCAATCGCGTTGGGAATACTCGGCGCTAATGGCGAGCTCGCAGAGCGCGATAACCTGATTCACGTTCTCTGTGTCGGCGAGCTTTCGCTCGACGGCCGCGTGCGAGCGATCAAAGGCGCACTGCCGATCGCGATGCTCGCGCGTGAGAGCTCGATACGTCATTTAATACTTCCGGAAGAGAATGCGACTGAAGCTGCCGTGGTGTCAGGCGTGAATGTTTATCCCGTCGCAGATCTGCGTAGCGCGGTTGGTCTAGTAGAGCAGTTGCGATCGCCAACGCCGCCGCAGCCGATGAAGATTGATGTTGAAGGAATACTCCGGCGCACCGGTCAATACAACGTCGATTTCAAAGAAGTGCGCGGCCAGATGTCGGCGAAGAGAGCGTTGGAGATTGCGATCGCCGGCGCGCATAACATCCTGCTGATTGGACCACCCGGTTCGGGCAAGACGATGCTTGCGAAGCGTTTGCCGACGATCATGCCGCCGCTCGAATTTGAGGCAGCGCTCGAGTTGACGAAGATTCATTCTGTCGCGGGTTTGACTGGACGTGCGGGACTCGTTACCGAGCGTCCTTTTCGTTCACCTCATCACACGATCAGTGATGCTGGTCTGATCGGCGGGGGAACTTTACCGCGACCGGGCGAAGTTTCACTCGCACACCATGGGGTATTGTTTCTCGATGAGCTGCCCGAGTTTGATCGTAGTGTTTTAGAAGTATTGCGGCAGCCGCTTGAAGACCAACAAGTAACGATAAGTCGCGCGTCGATGTCGTTAACTTTTCCCGCTTCGTTCGTGTTAGCCGCTGCAATGAATAGTTGTCCCTGTGGCTTTTTTAATGACCCGACCCGCGAGTGTCGCTGCTCGCTAACTCAGATACAGCGCTACGTCGGCCGCATCTCCGGGCCACTCCTCGATCGCATCGACATTCACATCGACGTGCCTGCGGTGAAGTTTCGCGAGCTGCGCGGCGAGACTGCTCCGGAAACAGATAGCTCTGCAGTTATTCGACAACGGGTTATCACCGCACGCGAGCGACAACATCGTCGCTTTGCGGGCGAGAAGATCTTTTCGAATGCCGCCATGACACCGCGCATGATCCGTTCCTATTGCCAGATCGATTCGCATTCCGAGAAGACGCTGGAGAATGCGATGCGGCGTCTTGGCTTATCCGCGCGCGCCTATGATCGGATTCTGAAAGTGAGCCGGACGATCGCAGATCTCGAGGGCTGCGATGCGATCAATGCCAATCACGTCTCGGAAGCCGTTGGTTATCGTTCGCTCGATCGCACGTATTGGACATAACGGGTGGCCACGGAGGGACGCCCCAATAGTTGTTGCAAAGTGGCGTGTCTCGTTCGCACGAATTTTTATTGACAGGTGTCTAGCTCGTCACTATGATGCAACGCATCTTCAAGCAGGTCTGTTTGTTACTGGCCCAACACTTCTTTTAACCCGAGGAACTGTCTCTCCAACAGTTATCGTGCGGCGAAAATCCCGACTCTAAGCCGGAGATCTTCAAGTCAATATCGACAGTGGTGCTAACGTGCCTCGATCTGCACGTGTAGCCTGCGGTCCAAACGAACCACACAACTCAATCCATTGAAGGGGAATAAAATGATTACCAACCAATCCCACGTCACGAAAATATTCGGCTCTCTCGTGGTCCTCTTACTTGCTACCGTCGCAGCGAACGCTCAATGGACCACACCAGATGGCAATGGGAACATCAGCAACACCAACACGGGCAACGTCGGTATTGGCACCAACGCGCCCGGCACGTTGCTCGAGGTCAAGAAAAGTCAGAACGCAGCGACGACTGTCACTGTCGATAACCCGTTTACTACTGCTGGTAACACCGCGTTTTCGTCGTTCACCCTGAAGCAAAATGGAGTAATCAGGGCACACATCGCGTCCGTTAACGACAATCACAGCTTTCTTACTGCGGGGACGGCTCAGTTCTGGAATTTTATGAATGCCCCAATGGTTTTCGCGACGAATAGCACTGAACGGTTGAGGATTAATGCTGGTGGCAAGATCGGAATCAACACAACAATCGTGCCGACCGCATGGCTTCACATTGCAGTACCGTCAACCGAGGCCGAAGCCCTTCGACTTCATCGAGCCGGTACCGGCACCGGCTGGGGTGTGGCTCAGTTCTTTGCGTTGAATAACAGCAGCGGCGCGATGGTTGATTTTGCGCAGATCAGTGGCGGCATCTCGAACAACACAGCCGGCTCCGAAACAGGAGTTCTGGCGTTCTATACCCGCGCTAGCGGAAGCCTTAATGAACGGATGCGAATTACGTCTAACGGTGAGGTCGGCATCGGCACAAGTACACCCGACATCAAGCTTCAGGTGTTCCACTCGAGCGCGAATACCGACGTGGCGAACATCGTGTTACCCGATCTGGTATTGGGATTACGCAACACGAGCAATACCAACGGAAGCATGAGCATGATTAGTTTTCAGGATTCTGCAGGCTACGGTAACGCTCTTCTTGGCGCCATCCAGAAGGATCAGACTAACCACGCTGGCGACATGGTTTTCCTTACCCGAACTAACACCACAACGTTTGGAGAACGGATGCGAATTCGAAGCGATGGCAATGTAGGCATCGGGAGTACAAACCCGGGCTATAAACTAGACGTGCAGGGTGGCTCGATCAATACATCTCAAAATTTGTGCATTAATGGTGATTGCCGGTCATCATGGTCTCAAGTCGGTCAGTGGGCCAACGGCTCCAGCAGCATCAACTACGGTGGCGGCAGTGTCGGGATCGGCATTACGTCGCCTCTCTACACGCTCGATGTGAATGGCGGAGTTAACGGTTTTCGCGCGAAGTCCGCCAGCGCCTCGTCTAACGATACGATTGCGACGTTCGAGAACAACAGCGCCATTCAGATGATCGTGCGGGCCAATGGAAACGTCGGCATCGCTAACCCGAGTCCAACTGAGAAACTTCATGTCACCGGAAACATCAAGGTCAGTGGCAACATCGACGTCGGTGGAAACATCAATGCGAAATATCAGGACCTGGCCGAGTGGGTTGAATCCTCACAACAGTTAACCGCCGGAACAGTCGTTGTCCTCGACGAAAATAAAAACAATCAGGTCGTTGCTTCAACACAGCCATACGACAGCCGTGTCGCGGGTGTGATCTCGCCGCAACCGGGCATCGCACTTGGAGATCGCGGTGAGGGCCGTGTGCTCGTTGCCGCAACGGGGCGAGTCAAAGTGAAGGTCGACGCCAGCAATGGCCCAATCAAAATCGGTGACCTGCTGGTGACCAGCGATAAGGAAGGCTTCGCCATGAAGTCAGTGCCGGTCGAGTTCGGTGGCGTGCGCATGCACCGGCCCGGAACGTTGATCGGCAAAGCGCTCGAGCCGCTTGCTAACGGCACTGGAGAGATTCTTGTGCTCTTGAGCCTGCAATAAACAACCACAACTGATCTTCATATTGTTAGTGGTACCACCTTCCGTTCGTAGAGGGTGGTCCAATATCCGCGGTCTATGTAGCCCACAACGGAGAAATCATGAGAAGCCCACGCCCGTCAATAGTCAGATCGATTCAATATATCAGCGCAGTAATTTTCGGTTTGGCTGTTGCAGCGAACGTCTTCTGCCAGTCTGCTTCTATTCCTGATCGTGGAGTAGTTCCGACTGCGCCGTATGATTCATCCGGCATCGAGAATGTCAATTTGCAAAACGGCAATCTTAATCTGGCAATTCCGCTCGCTTCACTCCCGCCTATCGCCGGAAGCCAGTTGTCTTTCACCTTGAAGGCTTACTACAACAGCAAGCTGTACGACACATACACGGAGGAACGGCGGATTATTCCTCCTGAAAACAACGAGGGATTGGAAGCGACTCGATTTCATGTAGAGATACCAAAGTTAAGCGAGGTAGGTGGCTGGAGAATTGGAGGTCAGTATGAGCTCAAGTCTGACAGTGTTAGTAGTTTGTTCGTACCTGATTGGCGTCTTGATCCCACGCCCGATCTCCAAGTCTTACAGAGCTATCCGTGGTCCAGGCTCTATCTCGTTTCACCTGATGGAGCCAAACACGAAATGAGGCCTTTAGGTTATCAACCCTATTGGGGAGGTGACCCGATGTTCTCTGGTTTCTATAAAGACAATCCGAATAATAACAACACTGCGATGAAATATTACTCCGTCGACGGAAGTTATATTTCGATGACACTGTATCCGCCCAGCAACTCCCTTTACTACGAAGCAAATTTTCCGGATGGGACAAAGGTGCAAACGACCCGAAACGGCATTCAACGCTTAATCGATGCGAATGGCAACAAGATCAAGATCTACGGTGACGAACAGGGTCTTCACTTTCAGGACGAGCAATCGCTGCGAGAAATCCGAGTAACCAGCAACAGCACAGGCAACTGGGAGGTCTGGTATAAGTCAGTAAATGGAACTGAATATAAAGTTGAAATAGTATTTGGTAGTACCCTGGTTGTGGGTAAGTTTTATACCGTCGATATACCGCCGATTTGGGGCTCACAGGTTCCGGCGGCTTGTACCTACCAGGAAAACTGGAGCATGGATGTGCCGGTTGTTAGAGAAATCATATTTCCACAGACCGAGTCCGGCGTTCCGATCCCGAAGTACTCATTTTCTTACACCTCAGACCAAACACTACCCGACCGCGCGATGTACGTCGCGGCTTGCTTTCAAGCTCAGCCATTCGAAACCTGGCCCTTTGAATCGTCGAAAGGACTGGGTGAGCTCAGTCAAATGACAACTCCTACCGGAGCTGTTCACAAATACAGCTATCAAATGGATGGACAGCACATAACAGGTCTTGGTCAAAGCGCTGCGCTTAACTTTCTAACCGAAAAGAAAATCGAACACGACGGTGTTACTGATCGCTGGCTTTACGAAAGCGGTGACTCGGGTGGAGGCGTCACTAATCCTGATGGCTCATTCGTGACTCTGTTCTCGTACAACCACTACTTCGGAAATCCTTCGACTAGCGGTGGCACACTCGGACTCGGCGGTCTCATCTATAAAGAAAACAGGTCCGACAAAGTTCTAATCGAACGTCGCTGGGTGAGACGAGTCTTTAGTGGCGCCTACGATATTGCCGGAGGTGGTGGATTACTCGTCTTTAATCCAGTCGTCACCGAGGAATACACGTCGCTGTTGGACGATAGCGGACACGTGGCGAAGATGGCGGCGGCGAAATTCGAATATGACTTTAACGGAAACGTCACGAGGCGAACTGATTACGATTGGTTTCCCAACCCGTCTCAAGTCAGCCGAGATTCATTCGGCATACCTCTGGGCGTTCCCGCGAACGCTACTGTGCTGCGAATCACAACCAATTCGTATCACAATTCCCCGGGCACGAACGCCGCCTCTACAGACGTTTATGCCAGGACCAGCAACGCAATCCTGAATGCAGTAAAAGACAGTACTACCGGAAACAGCATTACTCGATTGAGTTACGACAGCCAGGGTTTCGGGCTGCCGCCCATACACGGAAATGTGACTACGACCTCGTCATGGGAGGATGCAACCAGTCAATGGATTGACTCGCTAACAGGATATGACGCGTATGGCAACGTGACTTCCAGAACAGATGCGAATGGAAATGTGACCACTATCGTTTACGGTGACCTCACGCATGCTAATCCGACCTCGGTAACTGTCAACCCAAACAACGGCACCGGTGCTCAGACCGCATCGAGAATCTACGACTTCGATACAGGCTTGCCAACCAGCTCAACCGATATCAATGGGAATGTTTCTTCAATTTCTTACGCCAATCATCTATTAGGCGGCGCCTCAGATCCTTTTGGGCGGCCCGGAACGACAACTGGACCATACGTGACCGTCAATGGAGTCAACAAGCGCAAAACGGTCAAGACTTACTATGTGGATGCCGCACGACGGCAGAGAATTGAAAGTGACTTGTTTGATGAAGGAGATCAGCTCTCAAAAGCGCGCGTGAGTAAAGATCAACTCGGACGAGTCATTCTCAGCGAGAAAAACGAGAACGGCTCGAGCAGCTATACGATCTCATCGCAATCCATTTACAAACCGGAAGCTAATGTGGTCATGACTTCGAATCCGGCTCGCGGTGCAGCAGCTAGTTCAGATGGCTGGACTCGAACTACGAAAGATGCCCTGGGCCGAGTGAAAGAAGTTGCGACCTTCTCGGGAGCTACGCCGCCTCCTGTAATTGGAACTAACTCGAGTTGGATGGGAAGCGTTGTGTCATCGTATACCGCCAACACTACGATAGTGACTGATCAGGTTGGCCGATCACGCCGCTCGCTAGTGGATCCGCTGGGACGATTGATCAGAGTTGATGAGCCCGACCTTGCCGGCCAGCTCGGCGACGTAATCGCTCCTATTCAACTGACATCGTACGGTTATGATGTTTTGGGAAACCTCACCAGCGTTCAGCAAACCGGAATCAACGCTGAACAATGTGGCGGCCCTGCCAGTTGTTCGCAAACACGAACGTTCACGTATAGCACTCTTTCGCGATTGCTCACCGCTGCCAATCCGGAAAGCGGTACGGTGACTTATGAATACTTCCCGAACGGTAATCTCAAGAAGAGAACTGACGCGCGCAGCGTGCAGACTAACTACCTCTATGACGGCTTGAACCGGCAAACGAGTATCACTTATTCAGACGGCACACCTGCCGTCACCTTCACTTACGACACGCTGGCTAACGGCAAAGGAAGATTGACGAAGGTTAGCTCGAGCGTTTCAGATTACAGCTTTAAGAGTTATGACGAGCTGGGCCGGGTTAAAGAAGCTGAACAAAAGCTCGGAGCAAAAACATATAGCTTGTTCTTCGCTTACGACCTGGATGGCCGCATCGCGTCACTCACTTATCCTTCGGGACGCGTGGTGAATTACGGTTACGACACCAGCGGACGCCTTAATAATTTCGCCGGAAATCTCGGTACCGGAGGCTCCTCACGAACCTATTCGACCGGACACGTTTACGATGCCGCCGATCGTCTGAAGAAAGAGCAGTTTGGTACAGACGCGGCCATCTACAACAAACTCTGGTACAACCCGCGCGGGCAGATGTCGGAGATTCGTGTAAGCACGGGCTACACCGGTGAGAGCGATGTGACCTGGAATCGCGGCAAAATCATCAACGATTACACGCTGCAATGCACAGGTGTGGCCTGTAATGGCTCTGACAACAACGGCAATCTGAGAAAGCAAACGGTAGGCGTACCCAACGATGATCCGAACTCAAATCCCGTAACCTGGTACCAGCAATATGAATACGACACGATAAACCGCATTACCCAGGTCAATGAGTTCAATGAACAGGCAGCCCCGCTTTGGAAGCAATGGTTTAAATATGATCGATTCGGCAACCGCAGGATTGATGTGTCTAACACGTCTCCAGACATTCCGCGCCCTGATTTTGAAGTGGAGCTAGCCACAGGTCGATTACTGGGTATCGGTGACCTCGCGCTTTCAGCCACTCAAAGAAAAATGCGTTATGACAACGCGGGAAACTTGACCAATGACAGTTGGACATCTTTCGGTAACTCTACTGCCGGTGTAATAACGCGTACTTACGATGCAGAGAACCGGATGACCTCAGCGCTCGATCGCGACGCAGGCACAACGCAGTATTCGTATGACGGGAAAGGTCAACGTGTGCGCCGCACGATCACAAATAAACCCGAGGTGTGGCAGGTTTACGGCCTCAATGGAGAACTGCTTGCTGAATATCCGGCTAATGGCGATCCATTGGCTCCCCAAAAGGAGTATGGCTATAGAAACGGTCAGCTATTGATAACCGCCGAACCCGGAACTGCTTCTGCCGCGTCTCCCATAGCGTTGGCTTCTGCTCCCTACAATAACGGTCCTGGTATCCAACTTAATTGGACGGCTGCCAGCGGCGCTACCAATTATCGAGTTGAAAAGGCCACGAGCAAGAATGGCCCATATACCTTCGCCGGCTCGTCCGCGACAAACAGTTTCATCGACAACGGAGTAACCGGTGGCACTGCCTATCTCTACAAAGTTTGCGCTGCAAATGCCCAAAACGCGTGTACCTCTTCGTATAGCAACTTTGTGCTTGGAGTGGCGTTTAGTTTCACTACGGATCCGGTGCTGAAGAGTTTTGCAGAGGATCCAGCTAACGCAACTACTCTAAAGGTCGCGCATATCACGCAATTGAGAACGGCTGTCAACGCTGTACGCACTTTAGCCGGACGGTCCCCGGCCACCTGGACTAATCCCAATCTCCAGAGTGGGGTTTCTATAATTAGCGTCGATGACGTTCGCGATCTGAGATTGAGATTGAACGAGGCATTAACGGATCTGGGAATACCACTACCCACTTACACTGACGCGACCCTGATCGGATTTATCGAGGATCCCCAGAATGCAACCACGATCAAGGCAGTACACATCCGGCAATTGCGCGACTTCGTCCGCAGCGGAGTGGGCGGTAGCGGTGGCAGTGGTGGCTCGTCGTTACAAATTCGCTGGCTAGTTCCCGATCAACTCGGCACGCCCCGGATGATCTTCGATCAATCCGGAAAACTCGAGACTACGTCCCGCCACGACTATCTGCCCTTCGGAGAGGAGCTCACCACGCAGGGACTGCGATCAAATCAGGTTAGCTACGCGAATGTTGACTCAACACGCCAACAGTTCACTTCAAAGGAGCGTGATGAGGAGACTGGTTTGGACTACTTCAACGCTCGTTATTTCGCGAGCACGCAAGGAAGATTTACGAGTGCCGATCCGTTCAGCATCGTCATGTTGCGTCAGAACAGATCTGATAAAAATGAACAGGCATTCACGCAGTTTATTAATGATCCGAGAAGGTGGCACCGCTATGCCTATACGGTAAATTCTCCGCTCGTATTCACCGACAACACTGGTCTGGACATAATGATCATTGAGAATCACGGTACATATAATAATTCTGCTGGCCATACTGCAATTGCCATAACCGGCAGAGGGGTCTGGAGCTTTGGCAATGCCGACCCGAATCGTGCGGGAGAAAGGTCAACAGAATTTCATGACATCGTGAACGGAGACGTGAAGGACTACATCCTGCGAGAACTCCCAAGGAGAGACACGACCATCTACATCATTAAGACCACAGCGGCGCAAGACGAAAAAGCTGCCGTTATGCTCAACGCGATGGCCCAGTCTGGGGTAACCCTAACGCGGGAAGGTATTGCCAGTGATAACTGCTCGATCCGAGTCAATAAGGCCCTGGATGCTGCCGGCATAGAAAAAAGCCCGATCCCGAGCATGATACCGGGAAGTGCGGGTCTTCGACTGGCTACGGATCCGGCGACTTCAAGTTTAACAAGAGTAATAGAGATTCCGCAGGACTCGAACCTCACGCAATCAGATCTGAATGCAATTAAGCCTTTCGAGGTCACCTTACCGCGACCGAATAATCCAATTCCCAAGCCAGGCACGCCGGGGGGCACACCTGTAAGGACAATGCATACGCAGACGAGGAGGCGGCCTTAGGAAAGAATCATGCGAGCTCGTAACGTTTTTCTGATAACGATTCTGGCCTGGTTGGTGGGCACTGTTTTCTACGCCTATTATTGGGTAACTTCCATCTTATCCAGGCCGGATGTTTATGGTTACGAAAAGTGGGTTATGTTCCCGCTGATGGGATTTTTTGTTTACAGATTTCCTTTTCTCATCCTGGGTCTGGTGTTGCTCATCGTCATCGAAGTGGTGGTGCTGACTCGAGAGCGTTGAGCATAAGTCAGACTTGTCATCTGCGCACCTATCACCTATCCTGCAACGCAAGCCGTACGAAAGTATTGATTCGGCTGGGAAAATCGCTATTTTTAGGTCGGGTAAGGCAACGACGCGCGTGAAGCGCAGCATCACAGCCGCGTTTGAGGGTACTGACTTCCGCATCGCTTCCCCACGCGGGCATTCAGAGGAAACAGTGCAGCTCCCTTGAAAATCGCGGAAGCGTGAGATTCGTGCCAAAACAAGCCGGAAGTTGTGAAATTTCTTCCGAGCTTGCCCGAGTGGACGAGCACGTGACCGCAGCCGAAACCGAGACACCGCAAACTACAGATTATGCGCTGGCGCAGAAAGCCGCTGATGGTGACATGGCAGCTTTCGAAGAGCTTTACCAGCGTCATAATCGCCGCGTCTACTCGCTCTGCCTGAGAATGACCGGCAATGTCTCGGAGGCTGAAGATCTCGCACAGGAGGTCTTCATTCAGCTCTTTAGAAAAATTGGTAGTTTCCGTGGTGAATCCGCCTTTACTACCTGGCTGCACCGCCTGACGGTGAACCAGGTGCTCATGCACTTCCGCAAACGCGGTGTGCGCATGGAGCAGACGACTGAGGACGGCGAAACGCCCATTCAGATAGTAAAAGGCACGGAAAACCCCAATTCAATGCCCGTAGTTGACCGGATAGCGCTCGATAAGGCTATTGCTCAACTGCCGCCCGGTTACCGGACGGTGTTCACGCTTCACGACATCGAAGGGCATGAACATGAGGAAATTGCCAGAATGCTTGGGTGTTCGGTAGGAACGTCGAAGTCGCAGCTACATAAAGCCAGAATGAAATTGCGCGGGCTTTTGAGGCAACAGAAAACCGAGGAATAGCCTCGAAGCTATGAGCCAGGAATTAGTTTGCCAAAATGGCTCGGCTTCAAACGCAGTCTTCCCTTGATTGATGACAACCGGAACGTAGGTTCTGTCAGCGACAGTTTGATTCGATTTGTGTGTGTTATGAGACAGAACGAAGGTGGTAAGCAATGAACTGCGAGACTTGTCAGGAGCTCATCCACGATCTGATTGACGGATCGATTACCCAAAGAGATGAGTTCACTCTCAATACGCACCTTACAGAGTGTTTGGCTTGCGATAGCGTACGGCAGGACCTGGCGACGATTGTCGACTTCTCCCGCACGCAACGTGGAATATATGAAGCGCCGCCCAATGAGCAGGCGCTGTGGCTTCGCATTCGTAATACGATCGAGGCAGAACTCCCGAGTCGCATCAACACAAATACAGAACGCCCTTCGTTCTTTAGCCGCTGGATGGGCCGTAGTTGGGAACTCTCGTTGCCGCAATTAGCCGCGTCGGCTGTCGCGATCGTGCTGCTGGTGTCGCTAGCGACTGTAGTCGGGTTGCGTCGTTGGGGTGGTTATGGACCAACCATAGTGGCCGGGACCCAGGCTGAAGCTACGAATTTAGACGATCGTTTCTTCCAGCGCCGCCAGGTAATTGACTACTGGAACCAGCGCGTTGAGCTGAACAAAGCTCGCTGGAGTCCTGAGATGCGCGAGACTTTCGAGCGCAACATGAAAGTGGTAGACCAGGCTGTCTCCGATTCGATGAACGAACTGAAACGCAATCCCCATGATGAAGTGTCCGAACAGATGCTCAACGAATCGTTGAATGACAAGCTGGCGTTGCTGAAAGAGTTTTCCGATTTGTAATAGATTGGTTTGAGCAAAAGCCCCATCGTAATGAAATTTAGATTCTTAACTTCGCGTTCCTCTGTTCGCGCTGGTGTTCTCGCGATTGGTGCTCTCTTCGCACTGTCCTCTATCACCTATGCGCAGGAAAAGATGTCCAAGCGCTATGCGGCCGGAAAAAATGTCCGCATCGAGTTGAGAAATATCTCCGGCACGATCGTCGTCGAATCGTGGAATAAAGATGAGATTCGTCTGTCAGCGACGATCGAGTCGAAGGGAACTCACGTTACGCCGAAACAGATCAACGACAGTCTCGTGGTTGATGTGATGAGCGAGAACCGCGGCAAAGGCGACGTCGGCGACATCAACTTCAAGCTACAGGTTCCGGTTGATTCATCAGTCGATTTGGAAACGCGTCGTGGAAATATCAGTGTAGCGAACATTCGCGGTGGTCTGGTGCGCGCGCACGTTTCTTCGGAAGGCGACATCGAGCTGACCAATATCAGTGCGTCGCATGTGGTCGCGCAGAACGTCATCGGCAACATATTTTATGACGGTGAGTTTCAGCGGTTTGGGACTTACGAGTTCAAGTCAAACAAGGGCGACATCACGATTCGCATTCCGGGTGATTCGGCGTTTCGTCTAGAAGCGGCATCGCCCGCGCGCAAGATCGCCTTGAACGACTTCTGGAACAAGAACTTCAAGTCGCAGGACGGAAGAAAGATCGTCGGCGATGTTGGCGACGGCCGCTCGTCCGTGTCGATTATAAATTTCAGTGGTCAGATCACTTTCTTGCGAAGATAAACTTCGCAGCTCCAATGGCAAGCCTCATTACGGACGTTGCAACACGCAACGTCCTTTTTTTTACTGGTTCAGTTACGCCGAAGACGTTGGCTAATTTCAGCCCAGGGTTCTCGTTCCTCGAACCCTGGGTAGGTTCCCATAAATGGACCAAACCCTGAAAGGGTTAGCCGGTTGGTGAACCCTTACAGGGTTAGAACGCTTTTGATGTGATGATCCCCAGGGTTCTCGTTCCTCGAACCCGGGGTTGGCGAACGCCTTCGTCGTATTTCCAACTGAACCAATACTCTTCAGCGGAGTTTCAACGCGCTTTTTTGTTTTCGAATGCCGCAAACGACGCTACTATGCTTGGCGATGTCAAAAGCGATCCTTTTTGTCTCAATCCTTTTAAGTCTCGCTGGTCCAGTCTTCTCGCAAAAACCCGCTCCTACTGAGATTCAACTCTTGACGCGCACGACGCGACGGCAGGAGACGGTTCGTTTCTCTTATGGCGGTACGGTCACGTTGATCGCAGCGCCCAGAGGTAACGTGACTGTTGAAGGCTGGTCGCACAATGAAGTCGAGCTGACTGCGGACATCGAGTTGAAAGGTCCGACAGAAGCTGACCTGGACCAGCTTGCTAAAGTGAACACTTTCGTATTTGACCAAGACTTGAACCACTTGAGTGTACTCACCACCGGCACGCACGATCGCGCCTACATGAAAAAAACAGCGAAGAATTTTCCCAAGAACCTGCTCAACCTGCCTTGGAAAATCGATTATCGACTGCGCGTTCCGATCAATACCGATCTTGAAGTGAATGCAGGGCACGGCACGTTGAAGCTTTCGGGTGTCGAAGGAGCTTTGCGTCTGAGTGCTACCGAAGGCGACACGTCTTTATCGCTAACTGGCGGCACTGTTACAACCACCGTCGCCGCTGGCTCAATTACTTTGAATATCCCAGCACGAAGTTGGCGTGGCGCTGGCGCAGACATTCGCATCGCTTCGGGAACGATCAACGTTGATCTGCAACCCGGATTCAGCGGCGACATCGATGCGGAAGTCCTGCGCACGGGCAAAATCGTCAACACCTTTGAAGGCCTTGCCTCACGTGAAAAACCCGGCATCACTGAGCGCACCGTCCGCGGACGCGCCGGTGCAGGCGGCGCTTATTTCAAATTCACGGTTGGCGATGGAACTGTGAACATCCGCCGCGCTGCGCAATAAAACATCCCGTAAATCCTGTTACATCCTGAAATCCTGTAAAATGCCTTTTCTTACACAAGATGAGCATCAAATCAGATAAATGGATCCGCCGTATGGCCAAAGAGTACGGCATGATCGAGCCGTACGAGCCCGGCCAAATCAAAGTAATCGATGGTAAGCGCATCGTTTCTTACGGCACGTCGAGTTATGGCTACGACATCCGATGTGCCGACGAGTTCAAACTCTTCACAAACATCAACAGCACAATCGTCGATCCGAAAGAGTTTGACGAGAACAACTTCGTCAATCTCAGAGGCGAGTCGGTAATCATTCCACCGAACAGTTTCGCCCTCGCGCGCACGGTTGAATACTTCCGTATCCCACGGAACGTCCTCACAATCTGTCTCGGCAAGAGCACCTACGCACGCTGTGGAATTCTGGTAAACGTCACACCCTTCGAACCAGAATGGGAAGGCTACGTAACACTCGAGTTCTCCAACACCACGCCACTACCCGCAAAGATCTACGCCAACGAAGGCGTCGCCCAGGTCGTCTTCTTCGAATCCGACGAAATCTGCGAAACCTCTTATAAAGATCGCGGCGGCAAATACCAGGGCCAACGCGGCGTGACGTTGCCGAAGATGTAGACGATGCTTCGTTTCAAACAACTCGATCCACGAGCCGTGCTGCCGAAACGTGGGAGTGTGCTCGCGGCGGGGTTGGATGTTTGTGGGATTGAGGATCTCGAGATCGCCCCGAAGCAGCGTGTGATGGCGCGGACAGGGCTCGCCGTGGCGATTCCGCCCGGGTTTTATGGGAGAGTGGCGCCGCGATCGGGATTGGCGGCGAAGAATGGACTCGATGTGCTCGCCGGTGTGATCGATTCGGATTATCGAGGTGAGATTGTTTGTGTGCTCTACAACACCGGTGACAAAACCATCAAACTGCCCGCGGGAAGTAAGATTTGCCAGTTGATCATCGAACAGATCATCACGCCTGAAGCTGCGTGGGCGACGGATCTCGATGAGACCGCGCGCGGCGCCGGCGGATTTGGATCGACAGGTTGAGTTAAAGTCTGATAATAAATAACTGTAGGGGCGGCACCTCCGTGGCCGCCCATTTTTGTCAAAGAGTTTTCTACGAAGGATTAAATTTAAATTGAAGAATCAACATAAATCCCTCCCGCTATTACTCTCCCTTCTGCTCGTCACCTCAACCGCGCTCGGTTGGACGCAGAGCGCCGCACCGGCAACGACACGCGCAATCACTTCGGCCGAGCAGAAACTCGTCGACAAAATAACCGTCGCGAGCCTCAAGGAAACGGTGAACGCGCTCGCCGCAGACGACATGCAAGGGCGTGGGACGGCGCAACCAGGTGGTGACAAGGCCGCAGCATACCTCGCCGATCGTTTTGCAAAGCTCGGTCTCAAACCACTCGGTGACAACAACACTTACCTGCAATCAATCAAATTCAAAGAAACACAATTTCTACCGCAGACCGCATTCACCGTTGGCGATCAGACTCTCAAGTTCGGAACGGATTACTTCGTGTCACCGCCGTTGAGTGGTGACAAAAACATCAATGCAAAGATGTACTTCGTCGGCTATGGCCTCTCGGTTCCTTTCCTTAAACGCAACGATCTCGGCGACGTCGATCTGCGTGGAAAGATCGCGGTGCTGCGCGATGGTCCACCACCTGAGATCGGTAAAGAGCAGTGGAAGAAAGCGCACGCACAAATCAATGTGTTGCGCGCGCTGATCCAGAAAGGCGTTTCGGCAATCGTGACTATCGGCGGCGACATGGAAACTCTCACGTTCTCCGAGCTCGCCGATTATTTGACGCGACGGCAGGTCGAGCTCGATGGCGAGCAGGAGATGCCTGATTTCCTACCACCGTTCATCAGCATCAGCGAGCCGGCGGCGGAAAAGTTGTTCGCGGCGTCGGGAGTCACGCGCGCTGACGCTTTCACCAAAGCCCAGAGCAGCGAGTTCAGACCAATCGATCTCGTGCAAAACGGCAGCATCACCGTGAAGCTCAAGAAAGCGAAAGGCGCCAGCAATAATGTAGTCGGACTGCTTGAAGGCTCCGATCCTAAGTTGAAGGCGGAAGCGATTGTTTTCTCAGCTCACTACGACGCTTACGGTCTCTCAGCCGACAACCGCATTTATCACGGTGCTGCCGACAACGCACTCGGAGTCGCAGAGATGTTGGCGATCGCCGAAAGCTTTTCCAAAACTGAAACCAGGCCGCGCCGCTCGATGATTTTTCTCGCAGTGACGGGAGAAGAGTATGGCGGCTACGGATCGGATTACTGGGTGAAGAACCCGACGTGGAAGATCAAGCAAGTCGCTGCTGATTTTAATCTCGACGGCATGGGCACGGAAGTTTATGGACCAGTCAAGGTGCTGGTTGGTTACGGTGCTGAGCATTCGTCACTCGGCAGTTTGTTGAATGAAGTCGCGGCGGCGAGTGGGCTCAAAGTGATTCCGGATCCGATGCCTGAAGAGAAGTCGTTTTATCGCTCCGATCACTACTTCTTCGTGAAGAAAGGTGTTCCGGGGATCA
>Ga0208338_1000042_pt1 | contig 60620 bp, 53 predicted proteins | sample ForSoiNitrogNN91_FD_187858 | JGI IMG/M metagenome (GOLD analysis project Ga0208338, IMG submission 187858) | Forest soil microbial communities from Browns Valley, California, USA, that are Nitrogen fertilized - NN91 (SPAdes) | ecosystem: Environmental > Terrestrial > Soil > Temperate forest ...
TTTGGAGTCGAGCTGCAAACCACCGTGCGAGCCGCAGTAACACAATCGATCCTCACTTCCGCCACTTCAGCCGCGCAGGAGCGCGTCGGACCAACCATCGCCGCCACAGACAGTCAGCCGAATCGAACTACTCAGGACGATCGTGCGACATCGGCCTGTAACGCGGCGAAACGTGGTGACACTGAAGCGATTCCGTCGCTCATCGCAATGCTCGGCGACGACAGTAAGACCCCGCTCGTCAGGTGTTGGGACACGACTCGCTGGAGTCCCGCTCTCCAAACATTCAAACATCCATCACCAGGCGAACAAGCCGCGCTCGCGCTCGCATCTTTTGGACGTCCGGCATTCGCGCCTTTGACTAATGAACTCGACAACTCGAACGCTACGGTGCGTCGCAACGCAGCGTGGGCCATCGGTGAGTTGCACAACATGCTGCCCGGTCAACGAGCGAACGCCGTTCCCCAATTAATCACTTTGCTCGGCGACTCGGACGAATGGGTGCGCATGGCCGCCGCACGCGCACTCGGCGAGCTTCGCGATTCACGTTCGCTTTCTAAACTCGTCGCGACACTCTTAGCTGACAACTGGCGCGTTCGTGAGCTGGCTGTCTGGGCGTTGAGCGAAATGAAAGACGCGCGTGCAGTGAACGCGCTCTGTAGCGTGCTGCTCTCGGATGTTCGTGTCGAAGTCAGGTGTGGAGCAGCGGAAGCACTCGGCGAGATCAGCAGTGCCGACGCCCTTCCCACTCTGCGACAGGCGTTAAATGACAAAGAGCCCAGCGTCAGCGCGAAAGCCGCCTGGGCCATCTCCGAAATCGAAGGCTAATCCGCGTTAAATCCGCGTTCATAAAAGGAGGCATCGACGATGTCCAGCTACAAGTGTGTCCTGTTAATACTTTTCTTAACGACCGCGATCTTCGCTCAACAAAAAGGGCGCACGCTCAAAATCAAACCGTACATCTTCGAGAACGAGAAGAAAGAAAAAGTCGACGCGGAATTCGGCACGCTGCTCGTCCCTGAAAACCGCTCGAACCCGGACAGCAACCTGATCGAGCTCGCCTTTGTGCGTTTCAAGACCACGTCGAAGAATCCGGGACCGCCGATCGTCTATCTTGCCGGTGGTCCAGGCGGCTCGGGCATCTTCACTGCCAAAGGTTCTCGATTTCCATTGTTCATGGCGCTGCGCGAGATAGCTGACGTGATCGCCTTCGACCAGCGCGGCACGGGCTATTCAAAACCGAACCTCGGTTGCTACGAGCAACTCGCGCTGCCATTAGACGTCGCGCCGACGCGGGAAGCTGCGATTAAGGCGTTGCGCGAGAACTCCCGCAGTTGCGCTCAATACTGGCGCGACATTCAACGCGTTGACCTTTCCGGTTACAACACAAACGAGAGCGCCGACGATCTCGAGGACTTGCGAAAAGCGCTCGGCGTGAAACAGATCAGCCTCTGGTCCATCAGCTACGGAACTCACCTCGCATTCGCGACGATGCGACGGCATCCGCAGAGCATTCATCGCGCGATCCTCGCCGGCACGGAAGGTCCGGACCACACGTACAAGCTGCCGAGCAACATTCAGAAACACCTCGAAGATCTCGCCGCCGTGATCAAAGCCGATCCGCAGGTCGGAAAAGAGGTTCCGGATTTCCTCGGCTTGATGAAGTCTGTCTTCGATCGTTTGGACGCGCAACCAGAGACAGTTGAGATCACCGATCAGCGCACAAAGCTCAAAGTCAAAGTCATCGTGAACAAGTTTGTGATGCAGTACATCGTCGCCAACAACATCGGCACCACTGTGACTGCACGATTTCCGGCGCTTTTCTATCGCGCGTCGAAAGGCGACTTCACGAACCCGGCGCAGGTTTGGCTCGATCAATCGCGAAGTGAGATCGGGTCGGCGATGTCTTACATGATGGACTGTGCTTCAGGGCAGACTGCGGCGCGTCGTGATCTGATTGAGCGTGAAGCGAAGGGAACGCTGCTCGAAGACATATTCAACTTCCCGTTTCCGGATGTTTGCACGGAATGGAACGCGCCAGATCTCGGCGATGAGTTTCGTGCGCCGTTGAAATCAGATGTGCCGGTGTTGTTTATCTCGGGAACGCTCGACGCGCGCACGCCGATCAGCAACGCGGACGAGTATCGAAAAGGATTCTCAAACAGCACGCACATGATAATCGAAGGTGCGGTGCATTCCGATCCGTTGTTTTTGTCGTCGCCGCAGATCAAAGAAGGAATGATGGAGTTTTTGAGAGGGCAGCCGGTGAAGACAACGAAGATTCAGGCGCCGCCATTTAAGTTCGTTCTTTAGCCACGGATTGGACGGATTTTACTGACGAATGGATTATCGCGGATCCAGAAGCGCCAGGGTTTGTTGATCCACTCCTGCGCGTAGTCGATGCCGATGCGTGGGCCACGAGCGATGCGGCGCGGTGAGACAGTTTCGAAGTCTTCAATCCACACTTCGTCGCCGAGCAGGTCCGCGGCGTTGAGTTGTCGATCGATGCCCATCGCGATGCAGAGCTTGCCTGGACCGTTGGTGAGGTTGTGATCGGGATGCGAGTGGCGACGCGCTCGCATCGCCTCAATTCCTTCGATGGGTTCGAGTGCACGAACCAGAATCGCATGTGGAACATCTGCAACATTGCAGACCACGTTGAATTGATAGTACATGCCATAAACGAAGTAGACGTAAGCAATGCCCCCGGCTCCGTACATCGTCTCCGTTCGCTTCGTGCGGCGTCCACCGTAAGCATGCGAAGCCCTGTCTTCCGGACCGCGATAAGCCTCGACTTCCACGACCTTCCCCGAGACGCGTTCGCCGTTTGGCCCGGGCACCACCAGCAACTTGCCCAGCAGATCACGAGAAACCGTGAGCACGTCTGGTCGTAGATAGAACTCGCGCGGGAGCTTACGTGGTGTCATCAAGGCTTTTGGCGCACTTTCCAGAGCATCACGAAAAATATTACCCACCCGATCAGCACAATCCCGCGTCGCACCCATTTCTGCCCGACACGCATCGCCATGCTGGCGCCGAAATAACCGCCGGCGAGCGCGCCGCACGCCATCAGCAGCGCGTCTTCCCAAACAACATACCCCGCAACCGCGAAGATCAGCACAGCAACCGCATTGATGCAGATGCCGAGAAAGTTTTTGATGCCGTTAGCACGATGCAGCTCGTTGAGACCGAGAACACCCATCGCCGCGAGCATGAGTATGCCGTTGCCTGCGCCGAAGTAGCCGCCGTACATCGCAGAGATGAATTGGAAGATGATCGCGCCAGTCCACCAGAGGCCCATCTGTTTCTCGTCGATCGATCCGAGATGCAGGCGTCTGTTAACGATCCCGTTCGACATGAAGAGCAGTGTCGCGAACAGGATCAGGAACGGGACGAGATCGGCGAAGACTTTCGACGGCGTGCGGACGAGCAGCAGTGCACCTAACGCGCCTCCAATGAGACTCGTTGTACCGAGTCGAAACAGGATCGTGGAGCTATGCTCGAGTTCTTTGCGATAACCGAACAGGCCGCCGAAGAGGCCGGGCCAAAGCGCGACCGTGCTGGTCCCATTGGCGACTTTCGGATCGAGCCCGAGCCAGATCAGAACGGGAAAGGTCAGCAGCGTCCCTCCGCCCGCAATGGAATTGATCGCGCCCGCTGCGAACGCGGCGCATAACATGGCAAGCACGGAGAAGAGACGCATCGTTTGAGTTACGCATGTTAATATAAAAATTCTGTGAATTGTGCAAATACTATAATCCTGTCCAAAATGAGATCACTAATAACAGCGCTACTTTTCATTCTTGCATTTCAGATTGCCGTTGCGGCGCAGAATGGTAGTCAAATCAATTGGCCACATTACCAGGACATGGCGGTCGATCTGATGCAGCAGTACCTGCGCGTCAACACGTCAAATCCGCCGGGCAACGAGATCGAGGCGGCGCGGTTTTTGAAGAAGATCTTCGATCAGCATGGCATTGAAAACGAGATCTTCGAGTTCAAACCTGGCCGTGCAAACATCATCGCGCGTCTCAAAGGAAACGGCTCGAAGCGTCCGATCATCCTGCTGAGTCACACTGATGTCGTCACTGCCGAACCTGCTTCGTGGGAAGTCGATCCTTTCGCGGGAATCATCAAGAATAATGTGATCTACGGGCGTGGTGCGCTCGACATGAAAGGCGAGGGACTGCTTCACCTCATGACGATGATCGTGCTCAAACGCGAAGGACCACCGTTGTCACGCGACGTGATGTTCATCGGCACCGCTGACGAAGAGGTTGACGACGAAGGCTCGCTCTGGATGATCGCGAACAAAGCCGATCTCTTCAAAAACGCCGAATACCTGCTGACTGAAGGCGGTGACAATCTGATCGAAGGCGACTCCGTAAAGGTGGTCGGAGTCGATGTCGCTGAGAAAGCGCCGTTCTGGTTGCGACTCACCGCCACCGGACTGCCGGGACACGGATCCAGACCCGTCAATGATTCCGCGACGAACCGTCTGATCCGCGCGATGAATCGCATCCTCGATTGGGAGACGCCGGTAAAGCTTCTGCCTGCGGTCGAGCAGTTCTTTAAAGACATCGCCCCGTTACAGTCAGAGCCGCTGCGCGCGCATTTCCTGAACATTCGTGAGTCGTTGAAGGACCCTGACTTCGTGAAGGCGCTGACGAGTCAACGCGAGTTCAACTTTCTCGTGCGCAACACGCTCTCGATCACGATGTTGAGTGGAAGTAAACAAACCAACGTTATCCCCAACGCTGCGACGTGCAATCTCGACGTTCGATTGTTGCCTGGTGAGTCGCCGGAAGAATTTCTCAAGGCGCTGACGGCCGTGATCGCAGATCCCTCGATCAAGATTGAGAACGTTAATCGCTTCAAACAACCGAACAGTTCCCCGATCGACACTGAGTTGTTTTCTCTCATCGCGCGCAAGACGAAAGAAAAGCACGCGGGCGCAGTTGTCACAACCAAGATGCTCAGCGGTTATACTGAAAGCCAGCTCTACCGGCAGCTCGGCATCACCGCTTACGGATGGGCGCCGATTTACACGACGTCTGAAGAAGATGAAGGCGTGCATGGCAATAACGAGCGCATCTCGGTGAAGAACGTGCGCGAGGGTACGCGCGAGCTGTACGAAATCGTCAGAGACATCTCCCGTTAGCCAAGCCCCTTGTTTTAATTTCTTCTCTGTGCAATCTCTGTGTTCTCTGTGTCTCTGTGGTGGTGAGACTGAGAGATAACCACAGAGACACAGAGAACACAGAGGTTGCACAGAGAAACCAGATTCTTATGCCTAAAGATGCATACGAAATGAATGAGAGCGAGGTCCGCTCGCGTATTATCACACTTGGATTTGGCGGTGATGAGCGTCTCTTCATCGCGTTCTATCGCAAACTACAACAGGGACTTCCCGAAGGGACCGGAATCGTTTTGCGCGGCAGTGTTGTCACCAACCAGCGTCATGAAGACGGCCAGCCTTTCGACTCGCTTGGTAAAGGCACGAGCGATCTTGACGTGACGCTGGTCGGCAGCAAGGTGATGGAGGCATTTTCGTCAGACGCTTATTACATTCCGGGACTACACACGAAACCACTCTGCGACAAAGATCCGGACATCGCGCCGAGTCTGAAGGAGGTGCGTGAGTCGCTGCAAAAACTGGTCGGGCGCCCGGTGAATTTTCAGGCTACGTCGAGTCTCGTTCTTTATGGTCGCGACGTCTTGTTTGGTGAGCCATATTTTGTCGTGGTTCCGTCAGGTGAGAATGCGTGACGCTGAAGCTGCTGAGTTACAACATCCGCTTTGGTGGGCGCGGCAGGGAAGGGGAGCTTGCAGAAACGATCGTGGCTGCGGCGCCTGACCTCGTTGTATTTCAGGAGGCAATCGATCCCGCGGTAATCGAGCGACTCTCGCAGGCGACGAAGTTTCCCTTCTGGGCCGCGAGAAGAAATCACTCGATCGGTTTTCTGAGTCGCACGGAAGTCGACTATCACGAGTGGCACTATCCGGCGGGCGCGCGGCATTCGTTTCTCGAGATCGTTCCGGCTGGTGGTAAGACGCGCGTTTTTGGTCTACATCTCAGTGCACGTTTTTCGAAGTGGGATGAGCGCAGACGCGCGCGTGAGATCCGTTCGCTGCTGGAAGGGATCAAGCGTCATCAAAACGGATTTCACGTTTTAGTCGGTGACTTCAACACGATCGCGCCGGGAGAAGTTTTGGAGCTGGACCGTTTGCCGGCGTGGATTCGCGCGCTGATCTGGATTAGCGGGCGGAAGCTGCAACGTGAGTCGATCCAGCTCGTGCTCGACGCGGGTTATGCCGATGGATTTCGGATGCTGCATCCGGATGATTTGGGGTACACGTTTCCGACGTGGGATCCGCACGTGAGGCTTGATTACGTGTTTGTGCCGCGCGTGTTTGCGGAGCGACTGACGAAGTGTGAAGTGACTACGGAACCGACGGAACGGATTCGTGCAGCGTCAGATCATTGTCCGCTCGTCGCGGAGTTGTTAACGGAATAGATGAGTGTTAGATGTGGTTGAAGTCCGCTGTAGCCGGGCGGTAGGGTAATTGGATTTGGGCTGTGGAGGCAGAACTCGGTGGTTGGACCGAGTGTCATCTGGCGTCCCCAGAGCGCGACGCCTTTCTGCGATGTGAGTGGTTGCAGCGCAGCGTAGAAGTCTTTGTAAGACACGCCCGCCGGTTTACTTAACCACAGCGCATATCTAGCGTGCGATAAGTCCTCACCGCCTGCGCGCAGGCGATACAAGCCACCAATGCCATCGGCTGCTTCTCGCGCGACTCTGTTGTGCGGCGCTTCACACACGCCTGAGACCGCCGCTTCGTTCAATGGATCGATCGCTGCTGAGTCGTCGAGGAGATACCACTCTTCGTAAGCCTCATCGTTGGTGTTGAGCCAGCTTGCCCCGCGTACTCGGAAGACGATGGACTCGTGAAAGCCAGTGGGTTTGTTGGCAGCGAGCGTTTGGTGAAAGTCGATCAGATGATTGACATAAGTCTCTGGATTGATAGTGGATTGCGGCCAATGCCAGAAGACATACGCTAGCATAAGTTCAGCTTCGATCCTTTATCCACAGATTACGCAGATTGTTTAAAAACATCTGTGTAATCTGTGGATGAAAAGCTTACTGCATAGCCTTAATATCATCGAGCAGCACGCGCTCGTGGCCCTCGGGGTTCACCTTCAAATACGTCTTCCGTAAATTCCCCTCGGGATCGATCACGAAGCTGGTGCGATTCCAGTACATCGTGCCCTTGTAATCACTCTGCCCCACACCCGCAGCCTGCAGCAATTCATGATTCGGATCCGCAAGCAGATCGATCGTGAAACCAAACTTGTTGCAAAAGCTCTTGTGTGAATCGACGTCATCTTCACTCACGCCGACAACCGCGATGTTCGCGTCATCAAACTCCTGCTTAGTCGCCGTAAATGATTTTCCCTGGATCGTACAGCCCGGCGTGTCGTCTTTTGGATAGACGTAAACGACGAGCCACTTGCCTTTGAAGTCATCAAGCCTGACGGTCTCGCCGTCCTGGTTCTTGAGATTGAAATCTACGAAGCGTTGACCTTCCTGAACTCCCATGATTGTTCCCTCGTTTCGATTTTGATTAAAACGTTGTGTCAGACAAATTCGATTTGTACTTCGTGTTCGTCTTGCGATCGTTGAGCTCGATATAAATGTAGCTCGGCGGAATAACGTCAGTATCGAGCGCGAACCAGATACCATTCAGGTCCGCTGACTTCCCGAGCGCACAAAACCCGTTCAATCGCTTTCCACTCTGATCGTAAACGTCGACCCAGGTGCGCGCCGCCTTTGTATTGGCGCCGCAAGGCGGAAGCTCAGGCGACTGGGTAAACATATCATCCGGATACTGCTCCTTGTTTAGCACATCGAATCGGTAACGCGTAATTTGTTTGCCATTGACTTGCGCATACTCCGGCCCGAGGAAATAAAGTATCGGATTTTGAAGTACCGGAGCAGCGGCTGAGCCGTGCGTTGCGAAAACAAGAATTAAAGTGACGACCGCGAGTGTTGCGTTCTTTCGCGAAAGGATATTCATGGGGGAAACTCCTTCGTTTCGTTGAGATTGTTTACCACGCGACAGCGTAACGACTGCGTCGGGGATCAGCCCCTGCTGCCGCTACGCCAGTTTTCGGATCGTAAGTGATGACTGTGGGCGATGAGAGCGTGCCCCACTCGCCCTGAACCTTGACCTTGTGACCCTTTTGCGAAAGCTCCTGGATCGTTTTCAGTCCTACACGCGACTCGACATTGAGTGAGCCCGGTAGAAATTCATGATCGTCAAACGAGCTGACGTAGTGTTGCGTATCGAAGCGCGGCGCCTCGACAGCTTCCTGCGGGTTCATGCCAAACTCGACGATGTTCAGTAAAACTTGCAGCAGCGCCTGGTCCTGATTGTCGCCGCCCGGCGTACTGAGCACCATGAACGGCTCGCCACCTTTCAGCACAAGCGTCGGCGTTAACGTGATTCTCGGTCGCTTGCCCGGCGCGACAACGTTCGGACTATTTGCGTCAGTAAGTGACGACTGCAAGCGTTGGCCCATCAGCACGCCCGTATCACCGGCAACGACTGCGGGCAGCCACGCGCCGCTCGGTGTGGCGCTAAACATGTTGCCGTCTTTATCGACGACATTGACGCACGTCGTGTCGTTGGCGCGCTCGATCTCCGGCAAAGCAGAAGCACGGCCCACAGTCTGCACTGCGCTCGCAAGCACGGCCTTCATGTTCATCGGATCGCCCGGTTGCTGGGCCAGTGATGCGTGACGCTCGTCGATCAGAGGACGGCGCAACGCGGCGTATTCTTTCGACAACAACTCAGTCGTCGGGATCTTCACGAAATTCGGATCGCCGTAGTAGCGATCTCGATCGGCGAGGGCCAGCTTGAGCGCTTCGGCAAGCGTGTGGATATAAGTGGGCGAGTTGTGTCCCATCTTCTTCAAATCGAAACCCTCGAGCATGTTGAGTGTTTCGATCAGCGCGGGACCTTGCGTCCAGAAACCTGCTTTGAAGACTTGATAACCTCGATACTCGGTCACGACCGGCTGGCCCACTTTCGCGGCAAACTTTGCAAAGTCGTCCGCTGCGATCAGTCCGCCATTCGCCTGCATGTAATCGCCGATGCGTCGGGCAATTGGACCTCGATAGAAATAATCGCGTGCCGCCATCAGTCCAGCGTGTCGATTGTTGCGAGTGCCGCGCGACGCGAGACGCTCAGCTCGAACGATCTCTCGGAGCGTCCGCGCCAGATCGGCCTGCACGAAGATGTCGCCAACTTTTGGAATTTCACCACCGGGCAGGAAAACGCGTTTCGCCGCTTCCCATTGGGTGAAGATTGGCGCGCGTGTCTTGATGTACTGGACTCTCAACTCATCGATCGGAAAACCGTCAGCAAGTTGAATGGCGGGTTCCATGACTTCCGCGAGTGTTTTCGTGCCGAACTGGTCGAGGGCCGTGACACAAGCGTCGAGAACTGCGGGCACCGTGGCTGAGAGTGGACCAGTCGAAGGGATCAATCCCGTCTTTTTCGCGGCCGAGCCTGGCATTGCGTCTGACGACGCGCGGTTGACGAAGAACTCGCGCGTGGCTTTCATCGGCGCCTGGCCCATACCTTCAATCACCACGACTTTCTGACCTTTGAGCTTGATCAGAATCGGCACCTCGCCGCCAAACGAGAAGTGCGAAAACTCAATGACCGAGGCCGCGAGAACCGTTGCCACGCCCGCATCGATGGCATTGCCGCCGCGCTGGAATATGCGTAGTCCGGCCTCGACCGACAGCGGCTGGCCACCCGCTACGACGCCACGTTTACCTCGCACGACGGGTCTGAACGTGTCAGCGTGCGAAGTTGTTGACGGAAAGCCGGCGAGAATGAAAGACGTAATTAGACAAAAGACGATCAGGCTGGATTTTCGGCTGAACATCGGTGGGCCACCTCTCTCTCGAGATTGATGCGCGGAATTGTGCCACAAAGAGGAGCGAAAAGTTTAGCTACAAAAAGACACAAAGGGCACAAAACAGAATAGAAAAGATTTTTTTGTACCTTTTGTGCCTCTTGGTGGCTGAACTTTGCTTTGAATTGGTAAGATGGCTCGCAGACAAAAAGAGAGGGCGCTGACCTCCCCCAAGACCAGCGCCCTTGCCTTTATCTCAGTTCTCCCATGGAGAATTAACGACGGGCAAGATACTAACTGCCAACGGCCGAAGGTAGGTTGCAGCAAGCTTGTAAAGCCCTTGCGAGGTTGTGACAAAAGTTTTTCGGCGTCACACAAACAGGACAACTATCGACGTTCGGATATCAATGAATCGAGGATCGGACCTTTGCTAAATTCACCAAAGATTGCACCCTATGGCTCATGGAAATCCCCGATCACCTCAGATCTGATCGTGGAAGGATCAGTGGGCCTTAGTCAGCCTTTGTTTGAAGGTAACAATACCTATTGGATCGAGATGCGCCCGAAAGAAGCGGGCCGTAATGTCATTGTTAGACGCAACGCGGACGGTGTTTGTGCCGATGTGAATCCACCGCCTTTCAATGCACGCACGCGTGTGCACGAGTACGGTGGCGGCGATTACATCGTGAGCGGGGAAATTGTTTACTTTTCGAACTTTTCCGACCAGCGACTTTACCGGCAGGATGGTCCGAACGCGCCCGAAGCACTGACAGCGCCCGGCGAGATGCGTTACGCAGACGCGTGCTTGGACCAGGCGCGCGGGCGTCTCATCTGTGTTCGCGAGGACCACACGCGCGCGGGCGCCGAAGCAGCCAATTCGATAGTCAGTATTTTTACGGAGCCCGGTAACGAATATGGCGTGGTCCTGGTCGAGGGAAATGATTTTTATTCAACGCCGCGCCTCAGTCCGGATGGAACTCAACTGGCCTGGCTCACATGGAATCATCCGAATATGCCCTGGGATGGCTGCGAGTTGTGGGTCGGCGAGTTTGGCGAAGATGGAATGCTGGCTTCGACGCGCTGGGTCGCCGGTGGGGCTGCGGAGTCGATTTTTCAGCCTGAATGGTCGCCTGACGGCGTTTTGTACTTCGCTTCAGACCGGAGTGGCTGGTGGAACCTCGAAAGAATCACGGCGGATGGCGGTATCGAAAATGTTTACCAATTCAAAGCCGAGCTGGGCATGCCGCAGTGGATCTTCAGCATGTCGTCTTACGCTTTTGCTGCGCCGGAGACGATAGTCTGTAGTCATATCGATCAAGGCGTTTCCACGCTCTCGACAGTCGATGTACAGACCGGGAAGATAACGCACATCGATTGTCCATACACGGATATTCAGTTTGTGCGGGCTGCAAATGGCCAGGGCGTGTTTCGCGGTGGCTCGCCGACAGATGTGGCCGCGATCGTGAGATTTGATGTCGCGACGGGCGCGTTTGAGATTCTGCGCAAGTCGAACGATCTCGAGGTTTTCCCGCGATACTTTTCGGTGCCGCGTGCGATCGAGTTTCCGACTGAGGGCGGGCTCACCGCGCATGGTTTCTTCTATCCGCCGCAGAATCCTGATTATCGTGCGCCGGAAAATGAGAAGCCACCGCTCATCGTGAAGAGTCATGGTGGACCGACCGCTGCGGCGTCGACCGCGCTCAGCTTGTCAGTTCAGTTCTGGACCAGTCGTGGATTTGCGGTGCTGGATGTGAACTACGGCGGCAGCACTGGTTATGGCCGGCAGTATCGTGAAAGGCTTAACAAGAAATGGGGCATCGTTGATGTTGACGATTGTGTGAATGGTGCTCGTTATCTTGCCGACCGAGGGGAAGTCGATGGCGACCGGCTGATTATCACTGGTGGCAGCGCCGGTGGGTACACCACTCTGTGTGCGTTGACGTTTCGGAAGGCATTCAAAGCGGGGGCGAGTCATTTCGGAATCAGTAATACGGAGTCGATGGCGCGCGACACACACAAATATGAGTCGCAGTATTTGACGGGATTGCTCGGCCCGTATCCGGAGCGCAAGGATATCTATTACGATCGCTCACCGATCAACTTTTCCGAACGATTGTCTTGTCCCGTGATTTTCTTTCAGGGACTGGAAGACAAGGTGGTGCCGCCGGACCAGGCAGAGACGATGGTGGAAGCGATCCGAGCGAAGAAGATTCCGGTATCGTACGTGGCGTTTGCGGGCGAGCAGCACGGTTTCCGGCAGGCGAAGCACATCAAGCGCGCGCTCGATGGGGAGTTGTATTTCTATTCGAAAGTCTTCAACTTCGATCTCGCGGAGCCGGTCGAGCCCGTGGAAATCGAGAATTTGTAACATTGAAGGCGTTCGCTAATTCAGCCGAGGGTTCTCGTTCCTCGAACCCTGGGTATAAATAAACAAAACTGCAAACCCTTTAAGGGTTCGCCAACCGCTGAACCCTTTCAGGGTTGTCGTGTTTCTGGTTACTGACCCAGGGTTCTCGTTCCTCGAACCCTGGGCTGAAATTGGCGAACGCGTTCGGCGTTAATTGATCGGTGGGTCGGAGGCAGTGGCGGCAGCGCCGCTGCGATCGCCACCACGCAAAACAAATGTTTGGTCGATGAAGAGCGACATATTACCGCTCTTCCCGTATTCCAAAGGCACTGCCGATAACTCAAACTTGTCTCCACTCACCGTCAAATCAAATTTGTAGCCCGTCTTCTCGATCATCTCTTTCGGAAACATGTTAGCCGCAGTTAACTGCTCCAGCGTCGCACAGGTTCCGTTAGCCTTTTTGTACGCTATCTCGGCTCGGGCAAGCGTATACATTACCCCCATAGCCGATCGCTCGTTCTGAACGGTTGGAGACGGATTGGACTCGCCTGAGATACCCGCCACCACCATCAACACCAGATTCTTCGGAATGTGAACCTCGTGTAGTGGTCCAAGACCTTCATTCGAAAGCGAGTACGTGATTGGTTGGACCGTCGTGCTGGCCCGCACCAGAAACGCGCGCGTTTGATCGTTGACGACCGTAGACGGCTGCTGCGCCCACTGCTTGTAACCCTCCATCAGAGCAGAAGAAATGTAGAGCTGCCCTTGCTGCGGCCTCGGCTGCCAGCGAGTGAAGTTTCTGAACTGACCGTCGGCAGAAAGTGTTTCGTGTTTTAAATAGGAATCAACTACGTGTCGCGTGCTCGCCGGCTCGCCGGAAATCACGAGGAAGTTTCCGACGAAAGCATACGAGAACATATTCGCATACGAGACGATCTCAGTATCTTCTCGTCGCTCGGTCTGGGCTAACGCGCTGGCGCCTTTGAAACCGAAGCCCTCGATTATTTTAGGCAAGAGCGCGCGCAGTGCTTCTTTGTCTTTGACGGCGATCACGAGCACTGGTCCATCGTTCGCTTGCTGTTCTTTTACTTCGCCCGTCGGCGCGGCGAGGCCTGGAAGTCCGACGAGACCCATGTTGTGCAGCGGCAGGCGGACAGCGATCTCCGGACCAAGCAACGGCAGCAGATCGTCGTTAATGTTTATCTTCAGACGCTTCTCGATCTCTGCAAATGGAGATTCGGGTTCCACCTCTTTGATATTAATGTTGCTGTTGCTCTTGCTGGTGATGAAATGTTTTGTCCGCGGCTTAGCGATCGTTGTATAGATCTGCGGCAGATCGAGTGACATCGTCAGCATGAGCTCCGTGTCGGCCGGGAGGATGTCTGGCGCTTCGGACGCAATGGGTGGACCCGTAATCAACATCGGCATGAACGGTATGGCGTCGGCCTTTCCCCCATTCTGATTGACTAGCAACGCGCGCAGATCGAATGAGTCGCCTTCAAATGAGAGCGCGAACGCGACACCGTCCGGAAACTTTGTCTCGCCCGTGTCAAAGAGCAGAGAGCCCAGAGCTGAGATAGCACTCGATACTGGATTGGGAACGCTGGGCACATCTTTGGCTTCACCGGGCGTTGCCGTTGGGTTCACGACCTGTTCGGTTAGTGGGTAGCTGTCGGCGGCTACTGCTTCCTCCTTTTCCTCCTCTTCACTCTTCTTAGCCTCGGCTGGAGGCTGAGCCTGAGCGTGCTTTTCCATCTCTACCCGTTCTTGCTCATATCTCTTCCGGTCCTGCTCTTCCTGTCTTTCAATCACCTTCGTGTCGAGATAGACGAAGACGAGCTCTGAGCTGAAGCGGTTGTGGGCCGCGCGGAAATTTGTGTCTTCAGCCAGAAGCTTGCTGCCAGCCGGCTTGAGCTGCTTGATGGTCCATGGCTTCGGACTCAGGACAACGAGCGAGCCGAAGCGTTTGAGATGAAAGTTGGGAGCGGGTGGTTCTTTTTTCTCCGGCAGGACGTTCAGCGATTTATCCGGAGGCTCAGTCAGGGACGGTGGTAACACCTTTGGCAGAAACTCATTCAAACCCGCGCTAAACTTCGTCGCCTCTTCAGCCGAAGCAAACTCGATCGCGATCAATCCATCGGGAAGATCCCTGGCGTTGTTGCTGGGCCATGTCGCCACGAGCAGACGCGAAGTCATTACGTCTTCAGCGTGCGTGTTCAACCATTTCACAATTGCTCGAAACTCTTTCGGTGGACCAGCGAGCTTGATAACCGGCTCGAGTAGATCGTTTACAGCACTGGAGCGAATGAGCTGTCCCACGCCTCGCACTTCGGCGTAGATGATGTACGACTCTGCCGGCACGAGCGTGTCGAAAGTCGGCGCGGGAGCTTGCGGCGCAGCGGCTTTTGGTGGTGGCTTCGGAGTTGTTTGTCGTTTTTGCTGTGCTGTGGTGGTGAGAGTGACAAGGAACAGCAACGTGATCACTGCCGGGTATTTATATTTCATGGGAGTCCGACCTTTGGTTTTTCTTTCGCCGCGAAGGCTTCAACACTATAGCCCTGATCGGCCGCTCTTTTCCAATTTTTCGAAGATCGGGCGCGCGAGCTTTGCAGCGTCTGATCCGTGTGCGTGCTTCAGGTAAACAACGACGAGAAGCAGTGCGTTCTCGGGGTCAGGCGGTGTGTCAGGCTCGAAAGCAATGCCGGCGAACCAGCCTTGCGTGCGAAAGCCACCGAGTTGAGTTGACGTTCCGGTCTTGCCGATGATGTAGACGGGAAGGGAATCGAGATCTGCTTTTTCGGCAGTGCCAAATGTAACTGCACCGCGCATTCCGTCGAGCAACATCGATCGCCCTTTATCGTCAATGCAAAGTTGTGCGCGAACTTTGCGGACGCCGTCGTAGTTTGGTTTGAGCAGTGCGCCGCCGTTGAAGAGCGCGGCGTACGCGGTTGCCAACTGCACTGGAGTGACTTGAAGAAACGGACCTTCGCCGAGAAGACTCTGCGCTTGAAATTTGTCATGCGCCAAAACACCGGAAGATTCGGTTTGACCTTCGATGCCGGTCGGCCGGCCGAAGCCAAACTCGTGGAGTAGTTCGGCGAAGGTTCCAACGTCGAGTCGCTCGCCTGTTGTGGCGAAGAAATAGTTGCAGGAGTAAGCCACGGCTTCAGCGAGATTGAATGGCGGCAGTTTTGGCGGATGGACGCAGGCATCGATCATGTCAACGCGTTTGTATTTTCTGCGGCAACGGATACGCGTATCTCCAGTGATCACGCCGGCGCGCAGTGCGGCGAGAGCCGTGAACGCTTTGATCGTGGAGCCTGGTGGAAATGCGCTCTTGAAAGCGAGCTCTGCGTTGACTATGGCTCTGATGAGTCCTGTCTGCGGATCGAGAACGACGATCGCGCCGTCGCGTGCGCCGAGTGCTGCTGCGGCAATCGTCTGAAGGTTTTCATTCTTTGGACCATCATGGTTAACGTTTAGCTCGTGTTCGGGTCGTCTTATTTGTTCGGGCGCGTGTGCGAGAGAAAAGTAGGAAAGGATGAGGAAGGCTGGTATCAAAAGTAGGAGGACCAGCCCGGGTGTTGGGTTTTTAGCGAGTCCAAACATGGACCGCATTATTGGTTTTCGCGAGTTAGCGGAACACGAGTGTGGTATCAGTGTGAGCTCAGGTTAGCCCCGCGGGTTGGGTTTGTTTCGCACGGTGCTCTGAGGTGTGGGAATCCACACCGATTTCAACTCTGCGTAATCTTCGCGTCGTCTGCATCTCTGCGGTTTACCTGCTTGTTTACAGTAGAGGCGCAGAGGACGCAGAGAGAAGCCGCAAAGACATAAAAACGTTAGCAAGTGTGGCCCAATAATCTCGGAAAAAGACTGTTGCAAATTCCCGCGCTCGCGGGTAGATTGATTTGGTTGCTTACAAGGTAGTGGGTGCTCTCCCGACACGGGGGAATCCCTGCCTTCACTCAATGCGGGGAGGATTAAACTGTGCCGACCGGAACTTGCCCGGAATGTGATGCTGATGTCCATGTTGATTTGGACACGGACAAGGGCGAAATAGTGTCTTGTGAAGAATGTGGGACTGAATTGGAGGTCGTGGGCCTCGATCCTGTCGAATTGGACATTGTAGAAGAAGAGAGTGTCGACGAAGACGAGGACGAAGACGAATATTGAGAACGTCTTCGCTTTCTTCTCTGTGTTCTCTGTGTCTCTGTGGTTAGATAATTTGCAGCAATAACTCACCACAGAGACACAAAGAACACAGAGGTTGTATAGAGAAGAGCGGAGTTATGTGCAGGCTACTTGCTAGCTGCTCGATACTCAGAACGGCTCTGTCTCAAAGTTAAACCCCTCGGTCCCTCTACTCTGATCGTGTGTACTTGCCCATCTCGTCTCTTTTCCTCGGGCGGATAAAAGGCCAGCACGTAAGCGGAGCTGACTTCCTCCGCGAGCGCGCGAAATAGCGGGGCATAGTCTTTTTCGTTCGCGTAAACATTTCGACCACCCGTCGACTCTGCTAACCCGCTCACGTCGAGTGGCGTCGGCAGTGGGTCTTGTGTTGACGACGCCATCACCCGCGAGTACGACGGCAAGGTCACGACAAACACGCTCACGTCCGCCGCGTTAGCTCGTTCTATTACTGTTTGTGCTGAGACAGTGTCGCCTACTGGAAAACCGTCTGTCACCACGAGCACCGCGCGCTTCATCAAACGTTTCTCGCGCGTGCGCGGCGCATTTCTTACGAGCATTCGGATCGCATCATCAACGGCGTCATAAGTGTGCGTCGACAATCCGTCAGGCGTATCACGTGCAATCCGTTCGAGCGCTTCGTCGAGCTTACCGGGATCTGAAGTTAACTTCTGAACTGTCTTCACACGCATGCCGAAAGTCATCACTGCGTAAACGACCGGATGACTTGCGAGCTGATTTGAAAATGATTGAAGCGCGTTGCGAAGGCGAATGACCTCTTCCGTGGTCATGCTGCCCGAAACGTCGAGGGTAAAAACGATTGCGAGTGGTCGCGACTCGCCCTGCCGTTTCTCGATTTGGAAGAATGAAATCGGTTGCTCGACTCCATCGGAGTAAACCTTGAAATCTTCCTGACGCAGGTTGCGAATCGGACGGCCCTCGACGTCCATAGCGGTAACGTCGACTGAAACGAGATCGGTGTCGAAGCGCACGATGTCTTCCGGTTCCTGCTCTTTTGGAAAGACTTTACGGGGGCGCTGGGTTTGCTTTGCGGGTTCCTGGTTTTGAGGCACACCGGGCGCGGCTAGTGCGACCAGCAGAAGGAGAGGAAGGGATAATTGCGCTATAAAAGCCGCCGGTTTTTTCATTAATGCTCTTTCTTTGGGACGCCGCTCAGGATTATACGGGCGCGACCTGTGGAAGCAAACGGTGCTATCATCCCGAGCGTCTTAACTCCGTAAATCTGGACCTATTACGTGAAGGACGGCTTATGAGATTCAAGAAAAGTCTGTTTGCGGTGGCAATGATTCTGGTGGGCGCGACCGCTTTGATGGCTCAGGATAAGTCGCTGGGCACGATCAAGGGCAAAGTTCGCGTCGAAACCGGCACACCAGCAGGCGTGAGCATCGTGGTGCGGCGCGGCGAGACTGAAGTCACACGCTCGACCACGTCTAAAGACGGAGATTTTGTTGTCTCGAAGCTGGCGCCTGGAATTTACGGATTGACGTTTCGCAAGTCGGGATTGAGCGTCGGCACGATCGAGGATGTGGAAGTCAAAGCCGGCAAGACGCGCTCACTTGGCGATCGCCTGGTACTGACTATCGACGAGGGTTCGATCGCGTTCCTCAGCGGCAGCGTGTTCACGGCAGAAGGTCGCAGCGTTGCGAATGCGAAGGTGGAGTTGTCGCGGATACTCGAAGACGGGACGACCAAGAAGATCGATGGACGGATCACGACGGAGACTGGTTCGTTCAAGTTCCGGTTATCGCCGGAGGCTGCGAAGTATCGCGTGAGTGTTAAGCCTGACGGTGCGGAGCCAGTGACGAAGGATGTTGACATCGATGGCGCCGCCGTTTACCGCGTCGCGCTGAACCTGCCTCCAAAGTCTCAATGAGTACAGAAGAGCGTGAAGAATTCCTGACTGCCAAGCAACTCGCTGCGTTCTTGCAGGTCAGTGAATCGACCGTGCGGCGCCTGGCTGCAAAGCGTCGCATTCCGTCAGTCAGGCTCACCCCTCGCATCATCCGCTTTCATCTCGACGCCGTTCGTGAAGCGCTCGACGTGCCTCGCTATCGCATTCGTCACGGTGAATACACCGAGCCTGTTGACGATGCGCAGATGTCTTTCGACGAATTTTTCTTAACGTGATTTAAATCCGCGTTTATCCGCGGCTATTTTTTCCTGTTCCCACGCTGCTGCGGATTGAACTCAATCCATTTATCGTTCTGCTTCACATAAACTCGCGGCTGCTGGATTCTGAATCCCTTACTGAACCCCGGATTCGCTGCGAGAAACTTTTTCACGGTTGATTGATCGCCAGTGGCCACGCGCCACTTGCCATCCTCGCGCAGTAGATACTGCTGGACCACGATCTTCCCTTCCGCCTGTATCGGAGTCACGACACGGCCGTAAAGCACAGTATCGACGACCGCCAGATTACCCATCACTCTCGTCGCGCCGATATCCATTCGATCGAGTTGATAAAAATCCTGCGCGCGTTGAAGCGCACTCACGAAACGCTCGCGCGACATACGTGTACGCGAAGAGCCAGGCAATAGATCGTAGAGACTCTCGTAGTTGTGAGCTTTGAGCTGGTCGAAGACATTCTGGACCGTGGCGCGCACATCAGTTTGATCCGACGCCTTCACGATCGCGCCCGAACAAAAAATAACTAAAATCGCAAAACTAAGAACGTACTTCTTCATCCTCATCCTCTTGGTTATCTTCATCCTCGCTGGGGAGCGTCGCACGCAGTTGCTGCCGGTAGTTGAGAAACCAGCACACCGCTCCCGCCGCCGCTGCTACAAACGCCTTCTCGTAATCTCCGCGAAACACAGACACCGCAGCGATCACGCCACCCACACCGGCCAAAATCATCCACAACGTTTTCACTTCACATTCACCGGCACCGTCAAATCAATCGCGCCGGGCGCGTAACAAACCTTGTCGTCACATGCCTGGACGCGCAATTTCGCCGAAAGGTTGTGTTTGCCCGGGGCTGCGCGCTTGTCAGCCTTGAGTTGTACCTTCAGCTCCGTTTCTCCTTCGTAAACTTTCAACGGCGTTTCCGAGAAGGCAAAAGTTCTGACCAGTGGATCGGGATAGGTGATGAACTCGACCGAGATCCCTTCCGCAGGCTTGATCTCGATCTCCGTCGCCTTCAAGTACGACTGGCTCGGCGGATTAGCGTTCACGTGATAACCGCTTTTGATCTGTAGTCGCACCGGCACGACACCAGACTCGCCCTGCGCGAGCGTGGTTTCCTGCGGCAGCGCTTTGACGACGTCGACTGAGTTGATTCGCGGCGGCTCGGTTTCGGTTTTTTCCGGCGCGGGCTGTGGCTGTGTGTGCGCACACGCCGTCAACAAACACAACCACACCAGCAAGATTTGTTTTCTCATAGAGTTCAGTCTAGTAAATCACTCCGGAGACGATGTCGCCAATGCCTGAGCCAAACGGATCCGTTTCGCACGTCGCCACAGATACCGGATTATCAACGCCGAAGGTAGTAGCACAAACACCACGACCGGCACCATCATGATCAGGAAACGAGCAAAGAACAATACCAGGTCTGACGCCAGACTGATGCTATCAGAAACAGCCTCGCGCAAGCTTTGTCGAAAGCCGGTCTCCGTGACTGCGATCACCGGTTTGAATATTCACATTGATCGTCGACAGGCTCGAGCGGTTTTCCAGAAAGCGCTTGCGTCCTTCCAGCTTCTCGATGTCTGTGCGAACCTCGGCGATCTGTCGTTGTACTTCGAGCGCGTCGGAGATCTTATTCGCCTGGCGCATGATTTCGAGAAACTGAACTTCGAGTGCTTTTTGAGTTTTGATTCGGGCTTCGAGATCGATGAAGTCTTCAGTGACGTCCTGGCTGGTGACGTTTTCTGAAGGAGTGTTGCCGGCGAGTTTCTTGATCTCGTCAAACGCGCGGCCGAATTGATTTGACGGCACTCGGACCACGAGTTTGATATCGAGCGTGCGTTGTGCGGGATCGCTGCTCTCGCGTTGTTTAGCTTCGGAAGTGACGATGAATCCGCCGTGCGTTTCGGCGATAGACGTCACCTGGTGTTGGGCGTCGGTAGTTGAAGGAACTTCGATCGTGATCTCGGCATTGCGGATGATCTTGCGATCGGCGGTTTCGGCCGTCTCACTGGATTTATCGAGCTCAGTCAGTGCGACTTTTTCCGTTTGATCGCCGAAGCGGTCGGTCTTTACAGGCTCAGTCGTCAGCCCTTCCTTTTGCGCGACCACCTCATCCTGAGCCGCCGACATCCGTTGGGCCGAGGAACACGACAGCGAGAAACTCAACAAAGCAACGAGGAGAATGAGCGGAGATTTCATGATTGGCCTCCATGCAGTATCGGGATTACAGCGTTTGAACGTCAGATACTGCCCACACTTGCACGCTCATTGACTCGGGCCAACGTGAGTCTCCACAGTGAAGCAGGGGTGGAAGCCCGTTCTGGAATTAGATTGAGGATTGAGTTAGGAGTCGTGATTGGTAGACGGCAATGAGTTCCGATTCTCTTTTGTAACTCGTATAAGGAAACGCAAAGCCTCATTCACCGCCTCAGCATCGGGAAAGGCATCTGCTACGTCTGGTTCAAGCCTAATGACATCGCCAAAGCTTCGGCGGCTTGGACCTAACCTTCTAACTCGAAGTTCTCGCAGATTGTGTAATAACGGGAGACTTGAGGTTCGAAGAATAAAGCCACGGTCCGGCGACCAACGACGTGGCCCTCATCATTGATCTTTGGTCCAACCTCGATGACCTTCACTGCTTCGCTGAGGCGCTGGTTGAAGACCTGGCCGGCCTTTTCAGGTGAGTCATATTGCTCGTGCACAAACCAGAGCTTTATGAAATACGACGACATGTAAACAGTACTCCCGAAATACCCATCACCATCAAATAACTTTCCGCGGATCGAAGCTCCACGGTAGAACTGAATCGGCGACACCGCAACACCGATGATAAATGTGAGCAGTGTGACACCAAGCCGACGAACATACTTCATCCGGGAATACCTCACGCCGTTACACTATTGCAGCCGCAATCAGGTTCCCGAAAGAAACCGTCCTTTTTGTGTTTTTGTGCCTTTTTGTGGCTACTCTTCTTCGTCGCCGTCCCTGCCGTCTGGTTTTTTGATGCCGAATTTTTCCAGACGGTATTGGAGCGTGCGGAAGGTGAGGCCGAGGAGTTTGGCGGCTTTCGTGATGTTGTAGTCCGTCTGCTCCATCGCCTGCGTGATCAGATTGCGCTCGACGTCTTCGAAGTTGATCCCTTCTGCCGGTAACTTGAACGCGCCCTCAGATGCTGGTCCAACTTCCTGACGTACTTCTGTCGGCAGATCTTCCGGTGTGATCAGGTCGCCTTCACTCAACAATATCGCGCGCTCAATCGCCGACTCCAACTGCCGCACATTCCCGGGCCAACTGTACTCGAGCATTAACTTCCGCGTCTCAGGAGTCAAGCCAGTGATAAGCCGCGACGTGTTCTTCGTGTGCTTCTTCAAAAAGAACTCGATCAAGACCGGAATATCTTCGCGGCGCTCACGCAGCGGCGGTACGTCAATCGAGAGCACGTTGATGCGGTAATAAAGATCGTCACGAAAGCGACCATCAGCCACCATCGCGCGCAGGTCGCGATTCGTGGCCGCGATCACACGCACGTCTACATTCATCTCGTGTGTACCTCCGACGCGCCGAATCTTTCGCTCCTGAAGCGCACGCAAAAGTTTCGCCTGCATTCCCACGTCGAGCTCTCCGATCTCATCGAGAAACAACGTGCCGCGATCGGCGATCTCAAACAAACCCTTCTTCTCGGCATGCGCACCCGTGAACGAACCCTTCTCGTGTCCAAACAACTCCGACTCGAGCAGGTTCTCGTTAATCGCGGCGCAGTTGACGGCCTGAAACATCTCCGTCGCGCGCGGCGACTGATTATGGACCGCCCGCGCAATCAACTCCTTGCCCGTGCCTGACTCGCCACGCACCAGCACAGTGGAATTCGATCGCGCCACTTTTAAGATCATCTTCTTCACCGTCTCCATATTCGGAGACGCCGAGATGATCTCGATGTCGATCGCATCGAGACGATCGAGCGCGCGATTGATCGTTTCGAGCAGCGCGGCTTTGTCGTAAGGTTTTTCCAGATAGTCGAACGCGCCACGCCGCAGCGCTTCTTTGGCCGACTCGATCGACCCATGCGCAGTCAAAAGGATCACGATGATCGAAGAATCGTAGGCGAGCAGGTGTTGCAGCAGCTCGATGCCGTCCATGCCCGTCATCTTCAGATCGGTTAGCGCGAGATCGAACCTGCGATCTTTGGCAAACTTGAGCGCTGCTTCACCCGACGCTGCAGTCGTAACGTCGTAGCCTTCTCCACTCAAAATCATCTCGAGAATCTCTCGCTGAGATTTCTCGTCATCAACTACCAGAATATTCTTTCGTGGCATGTCTGTTCTCACTAGCCGGTAGAATTATCGTAAACGTGGTACCGCTTCCTTCCTTTGATGCAACACTGATCGTGCCGCCGTGATCGTCGATCGCTTTTTTCACGATCGCGAGTCCCAAACCTGTCCCGGTCTCCTTCGTCGAAAAATACGGCTCGAAGATTTTGGAGATGTCGTCTGCGGCAATGCCGTCACCACTATCGGTGATTTCAACCTTAACAGAGTTCACCTCAGGGTTCGAAAGCTTGATCGAAATACTTCCACCCTCACCGTTGATCGCTTCGACAGCGTTGATAACGAGATTAGTGAACACTGAGCGCAGCGACTCGCGATCGGCCATCACCGGCGGCAATGCACCCTCCTGAACGATCCCCGTCTTGATCCCACATTCTTCAGCCCTCACTTCAACGAGACGTAATGCATCTTCAGCCTCTGCACGAATGTCGACACTCTGTAACTCGAGTTTCGACGGACGCGAATACTTCAGAAAGTCGCTGATGTGACGATTGATGCGCGCGACTTCAGTCTTCAGTTGCTCCGTAAGCCTGACAAAAGTCTCATGCTTTTTCGGATCGGCTGGAGCAAACGACGAGCGCAGGTGATCGAGCGTCAGGTTGATGTAATTGAGCGGATTGCGAATCTCGTGCGCGATCGCCGCGGCAAGCCGTCCGACGACTGCGCCTTTCTCGGCCTGGTGAAGTTGCATCTCGAGCTCGCGTGCGCGTGCGAGTTTCGCCGTCATCTCATTGAACGCGCTGGCGAGTGTGCCCATCTCGTCGAGCCGCTCGATTGGAACCTGAACGTCGAAGTTACCCCCAGCGACTTTTCGCGCTGCGACAGAAAGCTCTTTGACAGGGCGCGTGAACTTCCAGACAAAGAAACCCGTGACGAGTGTTGTTACGAACAGCACCGCGAGCGTGTAAAGCGCGGAGCGTGACGACTGTCGCTCCAAAACATTCGTGAGCGTGTGCGCCGAGTCGAGCACGACGATGATGAAGCGGCGACCTTTGTCAGTCTGAACAGGGAAATAGAAAGCGCCTGCCTCACCGAAGTCGACACTGGTCGACGGCGGAATCCACGACGGAAGTTGTTCGTGAACGTTCGTATACTGCACCGCGCTTCGGAGCGGCAATAGCTGAATGTCTTTGAATTGGACGTAGCGCGTAGTCTTGTCTTCGCGCTCGCGCGGATTGAACTCGGGGATAATGCTGTCCAGCACGTTCCCATCGTCGTCTACCACCAGAATATTTTTGACGCGAACGTTCTTGTCGTTCAGGAGCGGCTCACGTAGTCCGCCGGTGATCTGGTCGAGATACTGCTCACTTTGCAGACTCTCGAAGCCGAGCGCGATGCCGGTCATGATGGCTTGTTCCTGTTCGATGATCATGCGCGCGTTGGCGCGGACCTGGCGCAGGTTGAAGTAGTACTGGATGCCGAGAGTGAGACCGAGCATGAGCGCCAGCAATAACAGAAGCCGGGCTCGAAAGCTTTGTACGGTGGCCGGAACCTTCATGTGAAACCCTTCATGCGAAACCTAGCGGGGCTAATCGGCATCTGACCGTTGCGTTCTGGTAACGAACGCGCGTTGCGCATTTATCCTTACTTTAAGGTCCGCGAAAATCAGGAAAGCCGCGAACGGTTTTGGAATAACAGCCTGGCTGTAGCACGCGGCGTTCCAGCGAATTATGTAAAATCGATTACTTTTTGATTGCCCACAACTTAAAGATGATGTTATATTTGCGGCGGTCTCAAATCAATGTCCCCAAGAGACCGCCCGTTAGGGAAAGTCTTCCCGCCCTCAAGTTGCAGCAGAAGGTTTGTTCGAAAACACGATATGAGGCGTTTTTTTGAAAGAGCTCGTCACTGCAAGCAGGATTACGGTTTTCAAGATTTACAATACCTAGATTGAGAGGTACTGGGCCTGATGACTCTGCATTTCGATTCCCCTAAGTCGCGCCGGCTTATTTTCGTTGCATTCGTCTTAATTTGTCTGGTTTTTTCCGGTACAGCGTTCGGGAAAAAGAAAAGCTCTGCGGGCCGGGGTGCCCGCGCTCAGAAAAGTAGAAAAGCATCTGCGAGAAACCGCTCCACGTCACGACGTGGCGGGCGTCATGCTGCGGTTGCGAGAGGTTCACGTCATAGCCGTGGTGGACGAATGTCTGCTCGTGATGTTCGACGTGAACGAGCAAACTCAGCGCGCGAACAGGCTTCAGCCGTTCGTGCGATGGAGAAACGACTTCGTCGCCCATTGACCAGACGCGAGCGCGCGATTGCGATGCGTCAGGTTGCAGGGCGCAATCGTCGCGCGTTGCTTGAAGCTCGTCGTCGTGCCGAAGCTGCTCGCCGGGCCGCGATCGCACGTCAGCTCGCGATCGACAACGCCATGCGCAACGAGGTTCAGACTTTCATCGCCAAAGACGATGTGACTGGTGAAGATCCGGAAGTGCGTCGCGTTGCTGTCAACGCGCTTGGCCACCACGCCGGCACAGTCGTCGTGATGGATCCGATGACGGGCCGCGTCTATTCAATGGTCAACCAGGAATGGGCGCTGCGTCGCGGCTTCAAACCCTGCTCGACGATCAAGCTCGTGACCGGCGTCGCTGGACTCTCTGAGAATGCGATCCCGGCGGTCGATACTGTCGGCGATGGCTTTCGTCTCGATTTGACGTCTGCATTGGCCCACTCTGATAACGGATTCTTCCAGCAAGTCGGCACGAAAATCGGCTCGGAGAAGATGGTTACCTACGCTCGTGAGCTAGGTCTCGGTGAAAAGACCGGCATCAATTTGCCGTTCGAGTTCCCGGGCAAGTTGCCGGAAGTGAAACCGGATACTCTCGAAAGACGCATGTTTTCACATGCTGACGGTTTTGAAGTCACGCCCTTACAACTCGGAACACTTGTTTCAGCAATGGCGAACGGTGGCAAGCTGCTCGTGCCGCAGATCGCACACAATAACAAAGAAGCGAGCAAGATGGGCCCGAAAGTACGACGCCAGTTGCCTATCACTACAGATGTCTGGCAGCGCATGATCCCTGGTATGGTCGGCGCTGTGAATTACGGTACCGCTCGCAAGTCTTATGATCCAACACAAACTGTAGTCGGGAAGACCGGAACATGCATCGGCTCAGCAGGTTGGGTTGGATCGTTCACCTCTTATGCCCCGCTCGCGAATCCACGACTCGCCGTCGTCGTGATCGCGCAGGGAACTGATGGCCGGCGACATTTCCCAGTCGCAGTGGCCGGAGAGATTTATCGCCAGCTTAATCATCGCTTCGGAACGACAATCAACCTTCAGGTTGCATCGACACTCGATGACGAAGAGAAGGAACTGGCCGACCAGGAAGCAGCAGCGGACGCTGCCGCGAATGGCGATGACACTACAGAAACCACCAATGGAGAAACGACAAAAGCGGCAACCGCAACAACAACTCCCGTAACTACCCCTGTTGCACCCGCTGCCGCTAAACCTGCCACGCCTGAACCGCGAAACACGGTCAAGCGCGTGCTCATGCCGCTCGAAAAGAAACCGGTTGAAGCGCCCAGCAAGACAACGACCAGCAGCAAATCAACCACAACAAATCAAACTCCCGCGACTGTGCCGCCTGGCGCAGAGCAACGACCCAGGCGAATTCAACCCTGAACGAAACCCTTTAATCTACCCTCTTCTGCTTTGCGCCGGAGTTTTACTCCTCCGGCGCAATTTTTTGTGATCTTTTCTTCCACAGGCGTGGAACGCCTTGACACATTTAATGAAGTTGCATGAATATTGCGCTCGTTCTATTTACCCAGGTTCTAAAGCACCGAGTGTGCGTCCCCTTGTTTGCAAAGATCGGCAACCGGTCTTTGTTTCTCTAGCATCGTAAAACCCTGTGGCGACCGATATTGGGCCGAGCCCCTGGCGCGACTGCTGAAATTGTTTTTGGAGGTTTGTAACGACTAATGAAAAAGCTGATTACGTTTTTAAGTATTTTTACTACAGTCGCGATACTCGCTCTGCCCGCCGCAGCGCGTAACCTGATCGCGCAACCGGATAACGCTTTTCAAGACGCTGCTTGTACAGAGGATTCCAAGACTGCTCTGTATCAATCGTTTCTGAAGGATCTGAAGGCGGATCAAGCCAAAGCTTACGACGAAGCGAAGAAGTATTTGGCGTGCCCTGCTGCCGGCGAGGTGACAGAAGCACAGCAAAAGATCGTCGATTACTTGAAGAACTTCGTGAACAAGTATGAAAAGGAAACGAAGAAGATTACCTTCCGCGATTTCCTCTACAACAAGCAGAAGTATGCTGAGGCGTATGCTCTCGGCAAAGAGATCCTCGCGGCTGAGCCTGACAACCTGCAAGTGCTTGTAGATCTCGGCACCAATGCGTACCTGCTGCCGCCATTGAAGAATGCGGCATTGACAGCGGAAGGTCTCGGTTATGCGCAACAGGCGTTGGCCGCGCTCGACTCAGGAAAAACTCTTGAGAAGTGGGAGCCGCTCGCCAGCAAAGATGTAGCGGTGGCTTATTTGAACTACAGCATCGGCACGCTCACTCTCGAAAAAGATCCCGCCGGTGCACTGAAGAACCTGCTCAAGTCTGCGCAGTTTGAGACGCCTTTGAAGAAGTCGCCTTATACATATGCCTACATTGCTGGTGCTTATGAAACTGGTCCATACGCGAAGATGTCGGAAGAGTACAAGACGTGCTGCTCAGGCAAGGATGAGACTCCTGATAGCAAACTCATGCTCGCCAACATCAACCAGATCATCGATCGCATGATCGATGCTTATGCGCGCGCGGTCTCGTATTCCGGTAGTGATCCCAAATTCGCTCAGGCCAAAACTGGTTGGAACGAGAGCCTGACCACCTGGTACAAGTTCCGGAACAGTGACAAGACGGACGGCATGGACCAACTCGTCGCCGGCATCCAGGCGAAGCCGTTGCCGCCCGAGCCGACACCACTTACATCGTTGCCGGCCACGACACCCGCTGTTACGACACCGGCCGGAAATTCGGGAGCGCCGGCGGGTAACGGTGCAGCTCCAGCGAGTACGCCGGCTGGTGCGAAGCCTGCTGGTTCGACTCCAACCACGAGTACGCCGGCTGGTGCGAAACCTGCTGGTGCGACTCCAACCACGAGTACGCCGGCTGGTGCGAAACCGGCTGGTACGCCGAAACCCGATAAACCACGCAATCGTCTTTAACCAAAGCTAAACAGAACCGAGCGCGGTAGCGCCGGGTCAACTTCAACAACCAGGCGTTTTGTTGAAGTTGACCCGGCGCTACCGCGCTTGGTTCTGTGACAAGCTTACGGCGTTTGCTTATAATTCACCGTGTTTTGAAAAATCCCGAAACGATTCCCGATCTGGACCTCCTCGAAACGGTTCTCGCCTACAAATTCCAAGATCGTGCGTTACTTGAACGAGCCATCACACACCGCTCGTGGGCGCACGAGAAAGTCGCGCCCGGTGACGAGCTCGAGGCACGCAAACTGCACAACGAATCACTCGAGTTTCTCGGCGACTCCGTTCTGGGTCTGGTAGTAGCAAATTACCTGTGCAGCTCTTATCCCGGTGGGACTGAAGGCGAGTTGTCTAGGATGAAGCATCGCCTCGTCAGTGCGCCGACACTCGCGAAGGCATCGCAGGAGCTGAACCTCGGCGACTTCCTTCGCTTCGGACGCGGCGAAGAGAAGAGCGGCGGGCGCCATAAGAACGCTTTGCTGGCTGACGTCTTTGAAGCGATCACGGGAGCAATATTTCTCGACGGCGGTCTTGAAGCAGCGACTGGTTTTGTCTGCTATGCGCTCAGGGATGAGCTGGAAGGCGCTGATCCGCTGAGTGCCGCCAAAGCAGACTACAAGACGATGCTTCAGGAGCAACTTCAGGCCGAACGCCGCGCGGCGCCGCGTTACGTGGTAATCGAAACCCTGGGTCCGCCGCATCAACGTATCTTCCACGTCGAGGTGTCGTGGGATGGCGGCAGTATTCGCGGCGAAGGGCCGTCGATCAAAGCGGCCGAAGCCGCAGCGGCAAAGGCCGCTCTCGAGGGTATGAGGATTTCACAGGATGCGGAGGCTGATAGCGATCCGGAGTCCGAAAGTTAGCTTTCCACAGATTACAGAGAAACATTATCTGTGTAATCTGCGGATAAACCTTCTACTTAAACTTGACCACCGCCAGTAACGTATCTAGGATGTTTTTGAATGGCGACTAACCGTACCACTACCGACTCAACCGCAATCAAGCCCGGCGCAAGCGAGGCAAAACCCTCCACGTTGTCGCGGTTCTTCAGCCGTAACGGTCACGACAAGACGCCGCTGCCACCGGTAAAACCGCAGGGTCCGCCGAAGTCAGTATGGCGTGAATACTTCGAGTCAGCAGTGGTCACGGTCATCATGGCGCTGTTTGGCATGACCTTCATCGTGCAGGCCGTCAAGGTGCCGACCGGATCGATGCAGAATACGATCACCATCGGCGATCATCTGCTCGTCAACAAATTCATCTTTGCACCCGGAAAGTCGTTGCCGTTTCTGCCGCAGCGCGAGATCAGGCGCGGCGACATCATTGTCTTCAAGTATCCTGGCAACCCCTACGATCCCAAACGCGACGACAGGCCTGACAACCGTCCGATACTCACCAACTACGTGAAGCGCGTGATCGGTCTGCCCGGCGATCGTATCAAGATCCAGGGAAACAACGTCATTGTTAACGGCGAAGTTGTCCCCGAGCATCACATCACTGCAACTGATCACAATCGCAAGGATCCGTTGGAAATTAATAACAACCCGGAACGCAAACCCGGTGAGCTCTACGACGTCTATTACAAACCCGGACCGGCGGATGACGATCAGGAGTACGACGCCTTCCAGGGCAAGGATGAGCTTGTTGTACCCGAGGCGAGTTACTTCGTGATGGGCGATAACCGCAACAACAGTGAAGACAGTCGTTACTGGGGATTCGTGCCTCGCGATCTCGTCATCGGTCGTGCGATGTTTGTTTACTGGTCCTACGACGAGAGCGCCGAGACCACCGAAGGACCTTTCGGCATCGTCGTCGACTTCTTCAAAAACACACGCTGGAGCCGCACCGGCACACTCGTCAAGTAGAGCCGCGAAAAGGCACATAGGGCACATAAGAAGATGTTTAGGGGTTACGGGGTTAGTTTCTGTGTGCAGGTGTTAGTGCTTGTGGCGCTAGTGTCTTTTGATGTGACGGCGCAACGGAAGTCGAAGAAGAAGCCCGCGCCCGCGCAGCCGCCGAGTGAGCTCGAAAAGCTGCGTGAGGAATATATCAAGGCGACGAACGAGTACAAATCCAGCCTCGGAAAGCTACTGCCGTTTTATGAAAACGAATTGAAGAAGGCTGAAGAGAAGCTCGAGGTGTCGAAAAAGCTTCTCGCTGAAGGATTGATCCCAAAGACGCAACTTGAAGAGTACGAGCGCGCGGTGGCGGTTGCTAAACAAAAGATCGCTGAAACTAATCGTTCGATGACGGGCGCCGACGAGCAGGTCGCTGCCGTGCTTGTGGAAGCAGAAGCGAATGAGCAGATCGCAAAGAACCTTCGTCTTGCAAAGCAGGGTCTCGTGCGTACCGCCGCGTTCACGCGTTACACGGGAGCCGGTGGCTGGAACCTCGGCGACTCCTGGAAAATTCAGCGCTTCTTTTACGACACCTTCAACAAGCAGCTTCCGATCGCTGTGTTTGGACAGGGACCAATTCACGATCGCTGGCGATTGGACCATCACAACGCGATGGATATCCAGCTACATCCGGACGGCGTCGAGGGGCGCGCGCTCCTGGGCTTTCTGCAAAAGAACGGAATTCCATATTTAGCGTTTCGCTCGGCCATTCCGGGCACCGCCACTGGTCCACACATACACATCGGCAGACCATCTCACCGTTACTAATTATGAAGACTTTTTGCGCTGTCTACTTTGCTATCCTCCTGTTACCAACTGTCGCCACTGCTCAAATGAAAACTGGGGAGTCTCTCACGGAGAAACAGGCTTCGCACTTCGCAGCGCTCGCGTTGAAGTGTGTGAGTCGGGAGTTTCCGAATAAGCCTGAGCACGTCATCAATAATGCCAGCGAGGTCAGCAGTCCGAAGGTTTTGCACCCGGCCTTCTACGGTTGTTACGACTGGCACTCATCCGTGCATGGCCACTGGATGCTCGTGCGATTGTTGAAGATGTTTCCGAACCTGCCGGAGTCGGCCCAGATACGCGCAGCGCTCGGCGCGAATCTCACGGCTGAAAACATCCGCGCTGAAGTTGCATACATGAAGCAGCCGAACCGGCAGTCATTCGAGCGGACCTACGGTTGGGCCTGGGCGTTGAAGCTCGCCGAGGAGCTCAACTCGTGGAACGACGCTGATGGAAAAAAGTGGTCCGAGAACCTGCAGCCGCTCGCCGAGACACTCACCAATTCGTATCTCAATTTTCTTCCGAAGCAGACGTATCCTATCCGCACCGGCGTGCATCCTAACACCGCGTTTGGTTTGGCCTTTGCGCTCGACTATGCAAAAGCAGCCCGCGAGCAGCAGTTGGAAGCACTACTCAACGAACGCAGTCGAACGTATTACGCAAAAGACATTGACTATCCGGGTGCCTGGGAGCCAGGCGGTGAAGATTTCTTTTCCGCCGCGCTGATGGAAGCCGACTTGATGCGTCGGGTCATGAAGCCGGCGGAGTTTGCGACGTGGTTTCACCGGTTCCTGCCGGACGTCGCGAAGGGTGGTCCAACGGCGTTACTGCAACCGGCTATCGTTACCGATCGCAGCGATCCGAAGCTCGTGCATCTCGACGGTTTGAATCTCAGCCGCGCCTGGTGCATGCGAAGCATCGCCGCCGCGCTTCCCGCAAACGATCCAGCCCGCAAGATCCTTGCTGATGCCGCAGACAAACACGCAGCCGCCGCCCTGGCCCACGTCGCCAGCGGCGATTACGCGGGTGAACACTGGCTCGCCTCGTTCGCCGTGTTCTTGTTGTCAAACGAGCAGTAGCCGCAAAAAGGCACAAAAAGCACAAAAGAAATCTTTTATGTGCCTTTTGTGCTTTATGTGGCCAAAGTTCTTCTGCAAGTCTCCTCTACTTGTAGCGTTCCATTACCGCCATGAAAACCATAATCCTTTCCATCTGCGCCTTTGCCTTCCTGCTGCTCAACGCCGTCGCTCAACAACCGGACTACTCCCAACTGAAGAACGACGCGGAAGCACAGTACGCTCAAGGCTCGTACGCTCGCGCCAATGAGTTATATGCAAGAGTCGACAAGACCAAACTAAACCCGACAGAAGCCCGTTGGGTTGAGTTTCGTCTTGCCGACACGTCCTGGCGTGCAGAGGCTGCTACACAAACGTCCGACACAACGCGTCTCGAGCAGGCCCAGAAACAACTCGAAGAGCTCATTCGCGTGAAAGACAAAGACACTGATCGCGATCTCGTCTGGGCGGAAGCTCACGAATCACTCGGCGATTTCTTCTGGCGCCGCGCCAACACGAGTTGGGGCAACGCGTGGCCACACTACCAGCAAGCACTCGACTGGTGGGCCGGACAGCGCGACATCAATCTCGCTCGCGATCGTTACATCCGGATCGTCTTTCGCGCCGAACGCCCGCCTCAGACCAATGATTACTATTACACGATCTACGGCAACTACATCCCGCTCGACGTTCTCGAAAACGCACTCAAGATCAGCACTTCAGCAAACGACATCTCGCACCTGAACTTTCTGCTTGCGATGACTATGCGTTACACCGGTGGCAATTACACCGCGCGTTATCGCGTTCCCGATCAGTTTGAAGAAGCACTCAAGGCCGGAAAGAAATCCGACTGGTACGACGACGCGCTCTTTTACTACGCCGAGTGGATGGGCAACTACGGCTCGGTCCAACCGCTTGAAGACGGCCAGTTTCAGGAGCAACCGGATTACGAAAAAGCACTCGAGCTTTATCGCCGTTTGCTGCGCGAGTTTTCGAAGGGTGAGACTCGTTACTACGACTCGACTCTGGGGCAGATCAAGAACATCACCGAAGCCTCGATGTCGATCGCTGTCTCAAACATTTTTCTCCCCGATTCCGAGCTCATGTTTGCCTTGAATGCGCGCAACGTCGGGCGCGTCGATCTGGCACTCTACAAGATCGATATGACGCGCGACGTTCATTTCATCAGCTCAGTTGAAGAAGAGGACGGCGAAGGCGATCCCGCGCCATGGATTCAAAGAGTTCCGACTGCTGGTCGTGTACCCGTTAAGACGTGGACCAAAAACATTCCCGACGCCCCCACGCACAAACCTTTCGCGGAGCAGAGCCGGATCGAAGGGAAGTTGCCGGTCGGAGCATACCTGCTCGAAGCAAAAAGCGGCTCACTATCATCACGCGAGATCGTTCTCGTTTCGGATGCGACGCTCGTTCTGAAGTCGTCATCTACACAAGCGCTCGCGTTCTTCACAAACGCCTTGACCGGCGCGCCGATCGCGAACGCGACCGTCGCACTTTGGGAAAGCTATTACGTGAATGGCCGGTGGCGCTGGCGTCGTGTGCGTCAAACTACGGACGCGAGCGGCCTCGCACGCTTTCAACTGCGAAGCAATTCTGACAATCGCAGTCTGTACGCGACGGCTGCGATTAACGATCGCCAGGCGTTTGCCTCGGGTTATGCTTACACAACTACTCAAAACGAAGGCTGGCGCATTTACGCCTTCACCGATCGTCCTGCTTATCGTCCCACCGAAACGCTCCAGTGGAAATTCATCGCGAGACATGCGAGTGGTGGCGCCTATTCCACTCCCGCAAACCAGACGATCGAATACGTCATCAACGATCCGCGCGGTTCGAAAGTAACCTCCGGCAAAGCGACCTTGAATGCGTTTGGCAGCTCGTGGGGATCTTTAGAGCTCGGCGAGCAACTGCCCCTGGGCGAATACAGCGTCACGTTTTCAGAAGCAGAGTCTAAGCAACAGATCGGCAGCGCAAAACTCTTTCGACTCGAAGAATACAAGCTGCCTGAGTTCAAAGTTGAAGTGAAGACGCCCGAGCAGGACGGCAAGAAAAAAGCTTTCCGCGTGGGCGAGAAGGTCGAAGTCGAGATTCAGGCTGACTATTACTTTGGTGGTCCAGTCTCGAACGCATCGGTCGAAGTCGTTGTCTACCAGCTTCCGTTTTATCACTACTGGTACCGCCCACGTGATTACGCCTGGTACTACGACGACATGGAGCAACAGCGCCAGAATTACTATGGCGGCCAGGGCTCAGTGGTCAAACGCGAAACGATCAAGACCGACGCGACCGGAAAAGCAAAGCTCGCGTTCGATACGCCCAACGAGAATTACGGGCAGGATTATGAATATCGCATCGAAGCGCGCGTGGTGGATGCTTCGCGTCGCGAGATCCTCTCGAGCGATCGTGTGCGCGTCACGCGCCAGCGTTATTACGTCTACCCGCGTTCGGAAAAGAACATTTATCAACCGAAAGACAAAGTCACTGTCGACATCAAGGCGCTTGATGCAAACGAGCAGCCGGTGCAGACCGAAGGAGTAGTGAAAGTCACGCGTGATTACTGGTGGGAAATCTGGATCGATCCGCGTGGCCGCGAAGTGAAAGGCGAAGAGCTACGACGGCTACAGCGAGCCGATGTCTTTCCGCCGCTCACGCCGCAAGGCCAGGGCCGTTGGCGACTGAAGTTTCGCGGTTATCAACGCGACGAGATACTCACGCAGACATTGAAGACCGACGCTGAAGGCGCCGCGCAGCTCAACTTCACGCCGGATCGCGAAGGCTACTATCGCGTCGCGTGGCAGAGCAATCAGGGCGCTGATCCAAAGCGCGATCGTTTACTCCCGCCGGTTAAAGCCGAAACGTATGTGTTTGTCGCAACGAACGCGACGACGGATCTCGGTTATCGCCGCGAAGGGCTCGAGCTCGTCGTCGACAAAGACACGTTTCGCGCGGGACAAACCGCGCCGGTCATGATCAATGTACCCGCGCCTGATCGTTACGTGTTGTTCAGTGTCGAGGGTGAAGACTTGTTCAGTTATCAGGTGGTTCACGTCACCGGAAACACGAAGCTGATCGAAGTGCCGATTGAGGAGAAGCACATTCCGAACGTTTATCTCAGCGCGTTGATGATCAGCGATGCCAACGCTTATTCCGATAACAAGCAGGTCGTCGTGCCGCCGGTTGAGCGATTTCTGCAAGTCGCAGTGAACGCCGATCGAGAGCAATACCAGCCGCGAGAAGAAGGCACACTCGCGATCAGTGCGAAAGATGCTTACGGTCGTCCTGTGTCGGCTGAGATCACGTTGGGCCTCGTCGATGAATCAGTGAAATACATTCAGCAGGACTACGCCGGCGATCCGCGACAGTTTTACTACGGTCAAAAGCGACAGCACACCGTGCAAACCTCAACGACGCTGGACCAGAAGAGTTATGCGCGTTACGTGGAAGTTGAGCCAGGCCAGCTGCGCGATAAAAGAGAAGAAGTGAACGAAGGTGATGTGTTGGCTGTGCGTCGAAAAGACGCTGAAGTCCAAAGGCTTAGTGGGGCCATGTCCGTAAATAATTACGCCGTTGATGGACTTACCAGTAAAGAGATCAGATCCTTGCCTGTCCAAGGTAGGACGAGCGCGGATATGGCAGCGCTTGCTCCTGCCGCGACTCCGGTTCCGGGCGCACAAGAACCGGCAGTGCAAGTCAGAAGCGACTTTCGTTCGACGATTCTCTGGCTGCCTGACGTGAAGACCGACGCTGACGGCACGGCCACAGTAAAGGTGAAATATCCCGACTCGCTAACGACGTGGTCCGCAACGGCGCGCGTCGCGACTACGGGTAATCAATTCGGCATCGGCAATTCAACGACACGAACAAAGCAACCGCTGATCGTGCGACTCCAGGCGCCTCGCTTCTTCGTCGTCGGCGATCAAGTCACAGTGTCGGGCGTTATCAACAACAACACAAACGAAGCGATGACTGTCATGCCGGCGCTGAATGCAGATGGCTTGTCCGTGACGGGATTGCTCATCGACGGTAAACCCGTAAACAGCGCGCAGACACCAATAGAAGTAAAAGCCAACAGTGAAGCGCGAGTCGATTGGCTTGTGTCAGTAACTCATGCGAGCGAAGCGAAACTGAAGGTCGAAGCGCGTGGCAGCAAGTATGCTGACGCGATGGAAAAGAAGTTCACGATCTTCGAGCACGGCATCGAGAAGTTTGTTTCGCGTTCCGGCAAGATGCGTGGCGACAGTGTCTCAATCAAGCTCGACATTCCGAAAGAGCGTCGCGCTGATTCGACGAAGCTCACCGTTCAGATCGCGCCCAGCATGGCGACGACGATGCTCGACGCGCTGCCGTATCTGATCGATTACCCTTACGGCTGCACTGAACAGACGATGAGCCGGTTCCTGCCTGCTGTGATTACGGCAAAGACGCTGCGCGATCTCGGTCTTAAGCCGGAGACTGCGATGCACAAGATCTTTGGCGGCATTGAAGAGTCGAGTGCTGCGGCAACTCATTCCACCGGTCATAAAGATCTAAAAGAACTGGACGACATCACGAAGAAGAGTCTCCAGCGTCTTTACGATTTTCAACACGCCGATGGTGGTTGGGGTTGGTGGAAAGACGGCGACAGCGATCACTTCATGACTGCGTACGTCATCTGGGGCATGAGTCTCGCTCGCCAGGCTGGCATCGAGGTGAAGTCAGACGCCCTCGAGCGTGCGGTAGCGTTTCTCGACAAGGAGCTGGTTGAAGAAGAGACGAATTATGACGCGCAAGCGTGGATGCTCCACTCGCTAGCCGTGTATCACGCGATGCGCAAACAGACGGAAGTCAGCAAGTTTCAGACTGTCGCCTTCGATAATCTTTGGAAGAATCGCGATCGGCTGAATGCTTACACACGCGCGTTGCTCGCCCTCGCGGCGCACAACTATGGGTATCGCGATCAAGCAAAGACGCTCGTCGCAAACCTCGAAAACGGTGTGAAGATCGATTCGCGGCCTGACATTTCAATCGTGCAGCAAGGCGCGCAGTCGTCTGATCCGTCGGTGATGGGAACCGCACACTGGGGCGAAGATGGTGTTTACTGGCGCTGGTCGGAAGGTGGTGTCGAGGCGACGTCCTTTGTCTTGCGTGCGCTCCTCGCGATCGATCCGCAGAACAAGTTGATCGAGCCGGTCACGAACTGGCTGGTGAAGAATCGTCGTGGCGCGCAGTGGAGCAACACGCGCGATACGGCGATCGTGGTCCTGACCTTGAACGATTACTTGCGCGTTAGTGGTGAAGCGCAGGGCGCGATGAGTTACCAGTTAGTCGTCAATGGTAATCCAGTCGCGACGAAGCAGATCACGGCTGAAGACGCGCTGAGTGCGCCGAGCAAGTTTGCGATTTCACGCGAGCTGCTGCGCGATGGTGCGAATGAGATCAGCATCGTGCGGAGTAGTGGCAGTGGTCCAATCTATTTCTCGGCGGCGGCAGAGTTCTTCAGTCTCGAAGAGCCTTTGAAGCCGGCCGGAAACGAGATCTTCGTGAAGCGTCAGTATTTCAAACTCGTGAATCATCCGACGCTGTTGAAAGGATTCGTTACGGAACGAGTGCCGTTGAATGATGGTGAAACGGTGAAGAGCGGCGATCGTGTTGAAGTGGTGCTGACGGTCGAGGCAAAGAACAACTATGAGTACCTGCTGTTTGAAGATCTGAAGCCGGCGGGACTGGAGGCTGTGCAGATTCGCAGCGGTGAGAGTTTGTACGTGCGCCAGTTGAAGTCAGGTGGTGGATTCACAGGGGAGCAGCGCTGGGTCTACCAGGAGCTACGCGATCGCAAAGTCGCGCTGTTTATCGACAAGCTGCCGCAAGGTGTCTGGCAGATGAGTTACGAGATGCGGGCCGAAGTCCCGGGCCAATTCCACGCCCTCCCGGTCCTGGGCCACGCGATGTACGTCCCCGAGATCCGGACCAACGGCGCCGAAACGCGCTTGAGAATCACAGACTAATCCTCTAAACGGCGGGGGCAAGCCCCTCTTCCTGACTTGTTCTCTTTTGCGACGCCCAGGGAATGAACAAGTCAGGAAGAGGGGCTTGCCCCCGCCGCTAGTTATCTTATTTCGTCCAGTCGCGCTTTTGCCTCTTGTATCAGGGCCCGGACCTTCGCGAGGTCGTCGAGTGAAAGTGTCGCGGTGGCGCGGTCGCAGATACCGGTGGTGAGTATCACGGCCGTGCCGCGTTGCGTCTGCCGAAACACACCAATCTCGAAATCGCCCTGCGTCTTGTAGCGCGCTTCAAACCCAACCAGCTTGGTGGCGCTTTCGTCCACGCGCCCGATCGCGTCAATCGCATTGAGCAGCGGATCGATCTCCTCATAATCCACAAACGCGCGATTATCATCAGGACGATCACCACCACTTTCCCTCAAAATCACGACGATACCTTTCGCGCGCGCCACATTCCCCAGCTCGCGCAGCTCAATCGCGTCGACACGCACACCGCGAACTTCAACCGTCGTGATGCGTGTGAAACCCTTGATCACGACGGTGCTGTGCCGGTCTTCGATCGCCTCGAGTTTGGTGCGGGGCTCGAGTGGCTCACAACCTACTTTCCGCCAGAACTCCGGTCCAGGTCTCTGGGCCAACGCCGTGCTCGCGCAGAACAACACTAACATCGAGAATAGAATCGTTCTTAGATACATGGGAAACTCCAAGGGAGAGTAGGTTTGTTGAGCAGTCTTCACTCACAAGTCGGTCATGAGTTCCAAAAAATAACACGAATCCGTAAAATCCGAGCCTGATGACTGAAGATTTTTACTGCGACGAGGTATTGAGCGGGCGAACGCCGGTGAAAGTCGTGCGTGAAACCGGCAACGTGCTCGCGTATCACCACACGCGCCCGTTCTGGCCCGTGCACATCGTGGTCATTCCCAAGCGTCACATCTCATCGCTGCTGACATTGGAAGATAGTGACAATGAATTGTTGCTCGAACTGCTTCGTGTGGTGCGTGAGGTTGCGAAGGATGTGCTGGACGAACACGGCGCGTGTCGTGTGTTGACCAACCTCGGAAAGTATCAGGATTCAAAACACCTGCACTGGCACGTCAGCTCCGGCTAAGCTACAAAGGCAACAAAAAGGCACAAAAGGCAAAACGGAATTCGTGCCTTTTGTGCTTCTTTGTTGGCTGACCCGCCGGTAAAACTATTTCGCCATCTGAGTGCGAGCTTTTTCCGCACGCGCGGCGCCGATGGCCGTCTCCACCTTCTTCACCTCTTCGGGCGGCGGTAACACAGCCTTCATGCCGAGCGATTCGATCCAGAGCTCGCGCGACCAACCTTTGGTGTGATAGAGGTGCTCATCCTCTTCGTGTTCCACTTCCTCGTGCGCCTCTTTGAGGACCTTCGCGACATCGCCTTTAACGTTCTTGGCCACTTCACCGATCAAATGCCAGTTCTGGTGGTCCTTCGTCTCAGCTAAAACAACGGCTTCAGCAGCTACGAGTTGAGCTGCGCCTGGTTGACCTTCAGCCAACGCCATTTCCATCGACTGCACGAGGGCTTCGCCGATGTTGCGTACGACTTTGCGGCCCGGTGTTTCCTCGTTCGGATCGAAATCGAGCTTCTTCAGCACGTCTTCCATGATCGTCACGTGGGTTTTGGTTTGTTCGAGATATTCTTCCCATTCTTCTTTCAGATCTTCATTCTCGGCACAGCGGAGTGCCGTCGTGTAAATCTGGACGCCGCCGATTTCGGTTTCGAGTGCCTGATACAAAAGTTCGCGTAGTTGTTCGTCTTTCATGGAGTGGGGACAGTGCAAGTGATAGACCACACGAAAATAGTGATGATCAGGCGTGGAGTTGTATTTTTATGAGACAGGATTACAGGATTTACAGGATGAACAAGATACATTGTATGGCAATTTCATAACTGTGACTGCACTGATCTTGTGAATTCTGAAAGCGGCTGAGATGGCGCGACAGTTATCGCAAAAGTATCCACGCAATAATCTCTTCAAGCTTCAGATGACTGACGCACTTAATCACAAACTATGATACGTTTATGCCGAACGAGGCGAGCGGGGGCAAGCCCCTCTTCCTGACTTGTTCTTTGTTTAAGAGCGCGCGAAATAGAACAAGTCAGGAAGAGGGGCTTGCCCCCGCCGTTCATATCGCATGACGGATCATCACAGTGAGAAACTGGTTGGACTCCTCGACAGGATCAAAGAATTCCTGCACGCTAATGCTTACCCGCTCGAGTCTGACTTCCTGCGCCGTCCCTTTCGCGATCTAACTCCAACACTGAACGCCACGCGCGAGAAAGTTAAAGGGCTCGGACTCTGGGCGCCGCACCTCCCGAAAGAACACGGTGGCCTCGGTCTTACGCTCTCGGAGTTTGCGCTCGTGAGTGAAGAGCTCGGCCGCACACCGATCGGACACTACCTCTTCAACTGCCAGGCGCCTGACATCGGCAACATGGAAATCCTCTTGGCCCATGGCACGCCCGATCAGCAAGAGAAATATTTCAAACCACTCGCGCATGGCGATGTGCGCAGTTGTTTCTCGATGACTGAACCCGAGCATCCCGGATCGAATCCGACGTGGATGAGCACGACGGCTGTCAAAGACGGTGATGATTACGTAATCAATGGTCACAAGTGGTTCACTTCGTCTGCCGAAGGCGCGAGCTTCGCCATTGTGATGGCCATAACCAATCCTGAGAGTCAGAATCCATACAAACGCGCGAGCCAGATCATCGTTCCGATACCCGCGCCCGGATTTCAGATCGTGCGAAACATCAGCGTGATGGGCGACGAGGGCAGCGACTACGCCAGTCATGCGGAAGTTAGATACGAGAACTGCCGCGTGCCCCACAGCAATTTGTTGGGCCGTGAAGGCGAGGGTTTTGCGATCGCGCAGGAGCGACTCGGGCCGGGCAGAATTCATCACTGCATGCGTTGGATCGGTATCTGCGAGCGCGCGTTTGACCTGATGTGCAGCTACGCCGCGCGCCGCGAGCTGTCGCCGGGCGTTTTGCTGGCGAGCAAACAGAACGTGCAGGAATGGATCGCGGAGAGCCGCGCTGAGATCAGTGCGGCGCGGCTGCTGGTGTTGAAAACGGCGTCCGGGATCGACACGAAGGGCGCGGGCGAAGTACGGGAAGATATCTCGATGATCAAGTTCTTCGTCGCGGGTATTTTGCAGAAGGTTATCGATCGTGCGATTCAGGTTCACGGCGCGCTCGGACTGACTGACGCGACGTTGTTGTCGTACTGGTATCGTCACGAGCGCGCGGCGCGCATCTACGATGGACCAGACGAAGTGCATAAGATGGTCGTTGCGCGCAGCGTGCTGAAAAAGTATGTCTCAAGATAGTCCCACCAAGGTCCGTCAGGGTGAAGAATTACCTATTGAACGACTTCGCGATTATCTCGGTGCGCAACAGTTAACCATCGAACAGTTTCCCTCAGGCTTTTCCAATCTCACTTACCTGATTCGCGCGGATAACCGCGAGCTTGTCCTGCGGCGTCCGCCAATCGGTGCGAAGATCAAAACCGCACACGACATGAGTCGCGAGTATCGCATCCTCTCGCACCTGCACCCGGTCTATCAGAAAGTGCCGCGGCCGATTCTGTTTTGTGAGGATGAGTCGATACTCGGTGCGCCGTTCTACGTGATGGAGCGCGTGACTGGTGTCATCCTGCGCGCGCAGAAGCCGCATGGCCTCGATCTTCCACCGGCGTTGATGCGGCGTCTCTCTGAAACATTCGTCGACAATCTCGCCGAGATACACGCGATCGATTACGAAGCCGCGGGTCTCGGTGATCTCGGATCGCCGCAAGGCTACGTGAAGCGACAGGTTGAGGGTTGGACCAAGCGTTACTACAACGCTCGCACGGACGACGTTCCATCAATCGAGAAGCTCGCTGACTGGCTGCATCAAAATCTGCCCGCTGATTCAGAACGTTCGGCGCTGATCCATAACGATTACAAGTACGACAATCTCGTACTTGCTCCTGACGATCTGGCGCGCGTGATCGCCGTGCTCGATTGGGAGATGGCGACGATTGGCGAGCCGTTGATGGATTTTGGGACGAGTCTTGGTTACTGGGTTGAGCCGACGGATCCGGAAGAGTGGCAGCGATACGGGTTCGGACTGACGAGTCTGGCTGGAAGTTTCACGCGCACTGAGCTGTTGGAACACTATGCGCAACGCACTGGACGGAAGATTGACGATCCGGTTTTCTATTTCGCGTATGGATTGTTGAAGATCGCGGTGATCGTGCAGCAGATCTATTTCCGTTATCAGAAGGGATTGACGCGCGATCCTCGCTTCGCGCAACTCGGCGCGCTCGTCAAAGCGTGCGGTGATTTGGCGGCGCGGGCGATACACCGAAAACGCATTGATGCGCTCGGTTGAGTTTCACGCAAAGACGCAAAGACGCAAAGATCGCAAAGCCGCAAAGGTGGGTCAAATGCTTCGGGCGTGCCTTTGCGTCTTTGCGTGAAAACTACTTCACCAACTCCTGCGTCCCCGGTTTAAATCGAAACAGCGCCACCGATATTGCCAGGTTCCCACCATCATTCACGAAATGCATGAACGCCGGCACCACGCGCCCGTCATACGCCGAGATACTGCTGTAATCACCAAAAAACGCACGCTCATTAATGCTGAATATTGGCAGATCGATCTTGTGATTCACAAACGTCCGACCACCATCGACGCTGCGCGCGAGCGTCAGACCAGTCTGCGTGCCTTTCCCGTCACGCCGATCGTAAAACACGATATTAACTGAGCCATCCGCGGGATCGATCGTCATCCACGTAAAGAACTGCGCCTTACCATTCTTCAACGCATCGTCATTCACACGCGTGGGAGCGGTCCACGTCTCACCACCGTTTTGTGACGACATCACAAACACGTCCGGGTCGCCGTTGCGCGCATCGATCCAGTTGACGTAGAGCGTGCCCTTGTTTGGTCCATTGCTCAGATCGACTCCGGTAACCGGCATGCCGTTAGCCCGGTTCAATCCCTCGATCCCAAAATCCCAGCCGCCCGGAATGTTGCCGATAACTTTATCTTTGCCAAACGTTAGACCACCGTCAGTCGACTTGTCGAACACGAGGCCGAGTGGCCCAGCCCACACGACATAAATCTCCCCATTTGGACCAACCGCCGGCACAGCGCCCTCGACCGTGTTGTCGCTATCGAGACAGTCGCCGCCCGTATCAGAGATTCGAAAAGGCATCGAGAACGTCTGTCCGTGATCTGTCGAGCGACTGAAATAGATCTGCGAGTGGTGTTCAGGATCGGCGCTACCGTAAACGTCAAACCTGGTCCATGCGAGATACACCTGGCCCTTGAAGCGCGAGCCCGGTGCATTATCAACAACCAAACCAGGCTTGTCTTCGAATGGAATGACGGTATTGACGTGATTGATCGCCGCAGTGCCGTCACTCCATGTGTTGCCACCGTCCTTCGAGACGTTGACGATCATTCCATTCTCAGCGCGCACCGGTCGAGCGAGGCGAATGCCGTCAAACGAGAGGTGAGCGTGATACGCGACACCATCGCTGCTGAACGCGAGCACGTCGTCGCCCTGCGTGAGATTTGTCGGATTGGGTGTCGACACAGTCTTCCAGGTCTTGCCGCCGTCAAACGTGACGTAGTGATAACTACCTGCGCGTGGCTTCGGCGGCCGGCCAGTCTGAAACGAAGCCGCGATCATGTTGTCGGGATTCTTTGGATTGATCGCGATTGAGACTTCAGCCGGATTAATCGCGTTCGGCTCAGGGATGCGAACAACTTGTTGCGCGCTTGCTGTTATAGAAATGACGGGGAGCAGAAAAAGTATTTTGGTCCACGAGTTCATAGACTCTTTTTACAGGATTTTGCTACATCTCGCACACAAAGAACGAACAAAGAGAGCCCAACAATGGACTCATTGAAGGGGGGAAGTTATGGCTAATCAAGCATCTGAATCAAAAGTGACGACTGATCATGACGAGATTCGTCAGTGGGTAGAAGAACGTGGAGGACATCCGGCCCGCGTCAAAGAAACCGAGAGTAAGAATAGTCCGGGACTGCTGCGCATCGACTATCCGGGTTTCTCCGGCGGCGATTCGCTGGAAGAAATTACGTGGGACGAATTCTTTACCGGGTTTGATAAGAACAATCTCGCGTTTCTCTATCAGGAGAAGACGAAGGACGGGAAGGAGAGCCGCTTCTCGAAGCTGATCGATCGCGACTCAGCCGACGAGCGAGGCCACTAAGAATATTAAGCCACTGATTACACGGATGACACGATCTATCTGTGTTTATCCGTGTAATCCGTGGCTGTTTACTCGCCGAGAAGGCTTGTGTCTTTGCGTTTCAGAGCGGCGACCAGGCGGCTCCACTCGAAACGTCCCTGCGAGATGCGACTGAAGTCTCCACTCTTGTCGCTTTCCAAACCATTCAACATCTCGTTTGCTTTGCCTGTCGAAATGGCTTTCTGTGCGGCGGCGGTCAGAGCCTTGAAAGCTTCAGACTGAGAGCCTGACTTCGAGCCTTTCGCTGCGAACTTCGCGCGCTCATATGGAAATCTGTAATCGCGTGGATATTGCTTCTCGACTTTTGCGAATGCCTGAAAGACTTTCGGACGCTCCGAAGCAGGCGCCGACATTCGTCGTTCACGCAATTTCTTCAGCTCGTCTTCGGGGTTAGGAGTCACTTGCTGCGTCGTCGTTTCCGCGGGCGCATTGCGCGAGACTTCGGTCGTGATCGGAGCCGTCGGTTGTGGCTGACTGGCAGGCTGAGCAACCTGCTGCTGCGGCGCCTGAGCTGGAGCCGCGGTTGTCGCCGAAGCCGTCTCGGTGCCTGAACGGAACAAACCAAACGCACCGAGCGACAGGAGGGTGAACGCGACGCCACCGATCGCGAGCAGTTTCAAAACTGATCCACGACTCGATGAAGGATGTTCCTGCGCACGCGAAGTCGACCACGGCAGCGCCGTCGAGTTGTGCGGTCGTGGCTCGTGTTGCAGCGTAAGCTCGTCGTCGAGATCGATCGCAGAGGAAAGTATCTGTCGCGGCTTCTGCTCGTTGCTCATTGAATGCCCGCACTTCCAGCAGAAGAAGTACTTCTCTTCGATCTGAGATCCGCACTCAATGCACGTTTTGACCGCGGGCGTTTCCTTCTTCGGAGGCGCGGCGATCACCGGGGGCGGCGGGGGCTCGGGTTCTTCACGCTTCGGAGCTGGAGCGGGTGCTGCCTTTACCGGCGGTGGCGCTGCCTTTACCGGTGGTGGTTGTGCAGCGGGTGCAACCGGTTTTTTCTTCGGTTGCTGCTCCTTGATTACGTCGAGAGTTCCGGTGGCGAGGAGAGACCAGCCGTTATCAGCAGGCTTCACAAACGCGGGCTGAAGAATCTGCACGTCGCCCGCGTCTGGATTCGGGCAGTGATAGTAATCCTGGTAGAACTCGTAAAAATCACGCTTGGTCGCGAACTTCGACGCGCGCGGCAGTACGAATGCCTGGTCCTGATTGGTGACGACCACAAACTCGCCGTCTTCGACTGGCACAAAAGAGCCAATCTCGTAATCAAAAGTGACATTCACCTTGTTGGCGGCCCTCGTTCGCTTCAGGTAATTCGCAACGAGGGACGGAAATGCTGGCGCGATGTCTAGTCGTTCCTCGCAAATCGGACACGCATTCAATCCCGTGATGAACGAAGCATTCACGGCGTCGCAGGTGTGCTCGTGTAAGTCTGTAGCTGCAGGACGCAAACAGCCGGGACACGAAGGTTGAGGCACGCCTTCCGCCGTTAAAGTGAAATTCTTCGTTCGGAGCGGTGTGTTCGACTCGAAGCTGATGACGTAGCAACGGTCGCACAGGTAAAGGAGCGAGCTTTTGCGGGTGCAGACGGAGCAGCGCTGCAAGCCGTACTGGTCAAAATCGACCGGGCAGAAATGCTCGCAGTTACAGCAGTATTGCCACTGCAATTCGACCGGAGACGCGGCCTGCCCTTCGAAATCGATGGCGCCGAGCAGGTGGCTGCGATTTTCACACTTGATGGGACTTTGTCGAGGAGCAAAAAATCCTCTTTTGTGTTCGGGACAGAAAACTCTCATGTTCGTAGCTCCCTTCAGTGACAGATGACCGTTCAAGTTGTACTTGGCGCGAAGCATGACATATACGTGCCGGGGAGTACGGGAATACAGATGAAAATAAACGGGAAGAGGTTTGCGGATTCGTGCATAGATTACGGTCATCCCGCAAATTTTGCAATAAGATTGAGCGCTCGATTTCGAGATCAGTCTTAGACAAGATGCAACCTTGTCGACCTACTACTGTCCTTTACACGCTTGCCGGAGGGCGTTGAAGGTCACTACATTCAGGTTGGCTTGGGGGTTGGGTTGGTCGCGGATGTAGCGGCTGAGGATGGAGGCGAGCTGTTCGTCTGACATTTTGGCGCTGCAGGTCTTTAACCATGCCAGGTTTTCTTCGGGGGCGCCGAAAAATGGGGCGACGAGCATGCCGTTCATCTGGCCAGTGACGTAGGCGCGCTTTTCGGTGTCGCTCATGTCGAGATAGTCCTTTGCGGTGAAGAATCCGGGACTGATTTTTATTGTTTGTTGCGCCGTGTAGACATTGATGATGGCGAAGAAAGCGATCACTGCGAGCAGATGTTTCATGCGGTGCCCTCCGTCGCACAGTTTACAAGACACACAAAAAGCACAAAAGCCTCAATCAGACTTTTGTGCTTCTTCGTGGCTGAAACTACATTGAGATCGTGCCGCAGGCGATTCGTGCGCCGGAGTTTCCTGAAGGATCAGTCTTCATGTCATCCGCTTTCTCGTGAACGACCAGCGACGTGCCGCCATTCGAGAAAAGCCCATTAGCTCCATCGCCCAAACTAACGTGCGTGTCAGTTATAGTTTGGTTCGCGGTTCCCTTAGCGCTCACCGTGAAATTCAGCATGTCGCCCGCGTGCGGCCCTTCCGGATTCTTCAGACCATGCTTCTTGGAATCGGGATTGAAATGTGGCCCTGCGGAAGCGAAATCCGGTCCTTCACATTTCGCCATCTGGTGAATGTGAATTCCATGCTGGCCCGGCGGTAAATTCTTTAGATCGAGCTTGATTTTCACGCCGCCCTTACTATTGATAGCGGTGAGGGTGGCCGTGCCTACTGACTCGCCCTTCGCATTCTTCAACTCAACCGTGTGACCGCCCATGTGCTGCGCGGACGCAAACGACAGCAATCCTCCAATGATGATCCCGGCAATGATCCACGTAATAAATTGTCTTCGTATCATTTCTCCTCCTTAGTGAGAATGGTTCAACTCTTCACGCTTTCCGGCTTGAGTGCTTTGGCTTTGCCCGCCGCTGCCGTGGCGCTGTCGGTACGGCGCCGGCCCAGCACCAGTAATGCAATAATCGCCGAAAGCACCAGTAGCCATAACAGCGGACGAATTCCGCCAAATAATCTGTGTCGCCAGCCGTCCAAATACTGCGTGGAAAACTCGGCAGTGCTCGCAGTCAGTGTCGGGCCTTCTAGACTCGCCTTCGACTGCGCGATAATCCCACGCAAACCTTCGAGCGCTTTCTTCTCAATTACGCCGCGCTTGATCTTACCAAATGGTCCCTCGAGACCGTCAGCGCGAGAACGGTTTTCATAGACCAGGTAAGCTGCACCGGGAACATTAACAAAGGCTGTCAGCGCATGAAAAGCGTTGAAGTAGTGGTTGGCATAAATTTGTTTCGACGCGACGAGCACTTGTGGACCAACACCGCTGTTTCGTTTGTAGATCGAGATGTGATTGACGGCGATCACCGGCTTGAGTCCAAACTTGATCTTGGACCAGACGAGCACCTCTTCGATTAGTTGCAGATCCGATTTCGTATCGGCTAGAAAACCGTTGATATAACCGCCGGCGGAGCTCAGCGCGCGTTGTTCGGTAGCGAGGTTGACGCGGTCGCGTTTGTCGCTGTACTCGATCAGCGCCGCTTCACCGCGCGCGTGGTAGTCTTTGATGTATGCGACTAGCATCTCTTTGAAGAGACTCGTGGCGCGGCTCTGGTAGTCAGGCGCCGCCCAGTCGATCTCGTTGCGAAAGCGCTCGATCATCGGCGCGGAGAGTTTCACCTGGCAGTCGCCGGCAACGCACTCTTTCAGATCTTCGATATCTTCGGGTTCCAGCGACAGAGCGGCGATATCAGCAAGCGCGGGCTCGGGGCCGAAGCGGCCGATCTCGAGTATCGCAGCGTTGCTTTTCTGCAACATACTGTCGCGATATGACCGCAGAAAATCCTCAGCGCTGGCGTTGATATTTACGAGGCCCATGACTGCGACTTCGCGTTTATTCGAGGTTGGAGCCAGCCGCACCACCGGCTGATTGAGCTGTAATGCCGCAAAGTCGTGCTCTTCGAACGACGCTTTTTCGCGAAGGAGTTGCTGAAATTCAGCCATTGAAGCCTGCGCGAAAGTTGTGCTGGCCGCAAAGCAAACCAACAAGGTACAAAGAAGGTATTGTTTACGCGTTAACATACATCAACCCTATGCACGATTCTTGCCCTGGTGAATTCTTTTGTTACGCAAACCGCCGCCGACCCCGCATATCGCATCAGCCGTGCCAAAGTGAGGGGAATAAACTGGGGGACGCAATGTATATAGAATTATAAACCTAATTCGGACTGATTCCGTCTAAATTTGGAAGGAGCAAAAATGGAGAGTGGAGCGATTTCTGAACTGTCGGCCCTGAAAACCAAACTGCAGGCGACATGGAGTGCGGGAGATTTCGGACAAATTGCCAAGTACTATGTGAACGATGCCGCGGATTTCATCAAGCGGCTCGATCTCAAGCCGGGAATGACGGTGCTTGACGTCGCCTGCGGCACCGGCAACCTGGCAATTCCGGCGGCGAGAACAGGCGCGAATGTAACGGGCGTCGATATCGCGGCGAATTCAGTCGAGCAGGCGCGCCAAAACGCGAAGGCGGAAGGGTTGAATGCCAAGTTTGACGAGGGCGACGCGGAAGCACTGCCTTACGACGATGCGAGTTTTGATGCAGTAGTGACGATGTTCGGGGCGATGTTTGCGCCTCGTCCGGAGCTCGTAGCGAGTGAGTTGAAGCGAGTCTGCCGTCCGGGTGGTGTGATCGCGATGGCCAACTGGACGCCGGGCGGTTTTATAGGTCAGATGTTCAAGATCACCTCGTCGCACGTTCCGCCACCTCCGGGCATGACGGCGCCGGTGCTTTGGGGCGTGGAAGAAACCGTTCGCGAGCGTTTGGGCGAGGGCATCTCGAAACTGGACACAAAGCTTCAAAAGGTTACCTTTGTGTTTCCTTTCTCGCCTGCTGAGGTCGTCGAGCACTTCCGGTTATATTACGGGCCAGCCCAGAAAGCGATGGGCTTTCTTGGTGAAGAGAAGGGCGCGGCGTTGCGGAAGGAACTGGAAGAACTTTGGTCCACCCACAATCAGGCGACTGACGGTACCACCCGAGTCGAAGCTGAATATCTGGAGGTGGTAGCCAGACGGGCTTAAAGAAATCATCCACAGATTACACAGAAAACAATCTGTGTAATCTGTGGATGGCTCGAGGAGAAAGGGAGAGATGTTTCGGAGGATCTTTGTTCCGGTTTTATTGATATTTCTCTCCCTGACGATCGTCTCTGCGCAAAGCGTGACGCCGCCGTCGCAGCCGGCTAGCGGCCCTGGCGGCAAACAGTACGCTCACGCGTCAGTCACGAAAAACCGTTACGGCAAGGGCGGGCAGGAATACTGGATCTATGAGCCTGCCTCGCCCAAGCCACGGACCGCGCCTGTCATTATTTTCCTACACGGCTGGGGCGGGATGAATCCGCTGTATTACGGCGCGTGGCTGGACCATCTCGTAAAACGTGGAAACATCGTGGTCTATCCGCGTTACCAGTCCAACCTGCTGACACCGATAAAAGACTTCACTCCGAATACGCTTGCGGCAGTTAAAGACGCTGTTCGTCGCCTCCGAGCTGAGCGCGGGCATGTCACTCCTGATTTCAGTAAGTTTGCGACAGTGGGCCATTCTTTGGGTGGTTTGCTGGCGGTGAATATCGCGGCGCTTGCGAGTGAATCGAATTTGCCGCGAGTGCGTGCGGTGATGTCTGTCGAGCCGGGGATAACCGAGGCGCCGATAAACGTTCCGCTCGCTGACTTGAAGAAGATTGCGGCTGACACGCTGTTGCTCGCGATCGCTGGCGATCAGGACGGGCTCGTTCGCGACACCGATGCGAAACGAATCTATTACGAGTCAACGCGCATCCCGGCCCAGAACAAGGATTTCGTCACGCTCGTTTCTGATACGCATGGGCAGCCGGCGTTACTGGCGAGTCATCGTGCGCCGACGGCAATGAACAAGGATTACGACAGCGGCGAAGGCGTTGGCGGAGCGCCGGGCGGAACACCTGATCCGATCGGCGGCGACGCGCGCATATCACGACGAGTGCGCCCCGAAACGATGATGGTCAACGCCCTGGACTACTACGGCACCTGGAAACTCTTCGACGCTCTTATTGACGCCGCCTTCACCGGCAAGAACCGCGACTACGCCCTCGGCAACACCCCCCAACAGCGCTTCATGGGCCTCTGGAGCGACGGTGCCCCGGTCAAAGAACTAAAAGTTACTGACAAGCCATAGCCGCAAAAAGGCACAAAGAGAAAGCAAGAGCACAAAAGATTTGTGTCAATTCCTGCCTATAGAAGATGCAGGGGGCACGATATGAATAGAGTTTACAAAATGGTAATGGTTTGCGCGGTGACGGTTGTTGCCGCGGTTGGAGTTTATAGTCAGGAAGTTACAAAAGACGATTCGAAGCCAACTGTTGTCGATCAGCAAAAAACTACGACACCGGATTACGTTTTTCCGACGCATCGTGAGCGGTTTAATCGTTATCTGAAGAGCACTGTTGGTCCATTCAGGCTGGCGTGGAGTGCGGGCGCGGCGGGCATCGATCAGTGGCGCGATCATCCGGAGGAATGGGGGCAGGGAATGAAGGGGTTTGGTCGCAGATATGCTTCAAACCTCGGGCAGAATGCGATCCAGCAGACTGTGACTTACGGCCTCGATGAAGCGTTCGGGCTTGATACCGGTTTCAAGAAAAGCACTAGCGAGGGTTTTGGCGCGCGCTTGAAAGATGCGCTGGTCCAGAACGTCACGTCGCGAACGAAGAGCGGCAAGCGCGTGATTTCGGTGCCTCGTTTTGCCGGAGCTTATAGTGGCGCCATCATCTCGCGCGAGACTTGGTATCCGGTGCGCTATAGTTACAAAGACGGACTCAGAGCCGGAACCGGGAGCTTGTTAACGGGCTTTGGAATCAATCTACTCCGTGAGTTTGTATTCAATTGGTAATTAGCTACCAAAGGCACAAAAGCACAAAAGTTATCTTCTGTGCCTTTTGTGCCTTTTTGTGGCCTCTTCCTCACAAAGTTCTTGACTGCCGCGGCAGACCGTGCATATTCTCCCGTCCCCAATCACATAAACCTGCACCGATCTCCCCGAATGGATACGTCTGCCCAAAAGGAGTCAGAACAACATGCGACATGCTCATCTCTCGAGATCGTTTCTGTGGGCGGTGCTGATCATCGCGCTGGCGTCCTCGGCCTGCCAACAGGTCGAGCCCAACACGGCCACCGCTTCCGCGCCGTCCGCAGCAGCAAAAAACGACGGCAAAATTGCCATCACGACTTCGTCCGAAGAGGCCCGCAAGGAATATCTTGCCGGACGCGATTTACAAGAAAAACTTCGCATCACCGATTCAATCGCTCATTTCGACAAAGCCCTCTCGCTCGATCCGAACTTCGCGCTCGCCGAGCTCAATCGAGCAAACGTTTCGCCAACCGCGAAGGAGTTCTTTGATCACCTGAAGAAAGCAGCCGCACTCGCTGATAAAGCGTCAGACGGCGAGCGCATGTTGATCCAGGCGAATGAAGCCGGCGCCAATGGCGATCCGACAAAACAGAAAGAGATCCTCGAGCGGCTCGTGTCTGCTTATCCAAACGACGAGCGTGCGCACTTCAATCTCGGTGGTTACTACTTCGGCCAGCAGGATTTCGCGCAGGCAATCAGTCACTACAAACGCGCCACCGAGCTCGCGCCCGACTATTCCACCGCTTTCAACATTCTCGGTTACGCCTATCGCCAGAATGAGGCTTACAGCGACGCTGAGAACGCGTTCAAGAAATACATCGAGCTGATCCCGAACGATCCGAATCCGTATGACTCTTATGCGGAGCTGTTGCTGAAGATGGGAAGGTTTGATGAAGCGATCACGCAGTACAACAAGGCGCTCGCGATCGATTCAAACTTCATCAACTCGCATTTCGGAATCGCCGCGGCGTTGACGTACAAAGGCAAAGCGGCTGACGCGCAAGCGGAGTTACAAAAAATGACGCAGAAGGCGCGTACGGATGCTGAGCGTCGCACCGCGTTGTTTGGTCAAACGGTGGTGGCGATCGACAGCGGTAAGTTGGACCAGGCGCTCGCGGAAACCGATAAGCAGTATGCGATCGCGCAGAAGAGCAACGATGCCGCAGGGATGACGGGCGATCTGCAACTGAAGGCAAACATTTTGCTCGAGGCAGGGAAGTACGACGCGGCGAAGCAGGCGTTTGATCAAGCGCTGAAGACGACGACGGATTCCGGATTGGCGCAGCAGCAGAAGGACAACGCCGAGCGGTTCAGTCATTACAACTTCGCGCGGGTTGCCGTAGCGAAGAAAGATCTCGCGACTGCGAAAACCGAGACTGAGACTTTCCGCAAAGGCGCTGAAGCTACGAAGAACGCGAACCAACTGAAACAGGCGCACGAGCTCGCCGGTCGCATCGCGCTCGAAGAGAAGAACTACGACGCGGCGATTTCGGAACTCGGCAATGCCAATCAGCAAAACCCGGACGTGCTTTACCTGACAGCATGGGCTTACAAAGCGAAGGGTGACGCTGCGAACGCGAAAACATTCTTTACGAAAGCCGCGAAGTTCAACTCACTCCCGAATTTGAATTTTGCATTCGTGCGGAACAAAGCCGAGAAGGAGCTTGCGTCTTAACTTCATTTAGCCACGGATTACACGGATTGAACCCGTGTTGACGAAGTCATCCGTGTTAATCCGTGGCTCGATTTCGCCGGAGCTTTCGCGGCCGTCGACGTCATGAACGGTCGTTCAAACACGCGGAAGAACACCCACGCAAACGCGACGGACAACGGCGTCGTTATCAGCAATGAGATCGTGAGAATGTGCAATCTGGTGAAACCAAACCAGTACCAGTGCATCAGCACAAACGAATGCGTTAGATAAAGCGAGTAAGACATCAGTCCGACTGACGCGAGGGACGGAATTAGTCGCGGCACAGGCGCTGATTTCAGTCGCCAACGCTGCTCCGCTGCGACTGCAGAGTTTACGAGGACGAAGAATCCGACGCCCCACGCCGGATGCATTAACAGCCAGCCGAGATCATGTACCCAACCTTTTTGATCGACGAGTGGTAAGAGTTGGGCCAATGCCATAGCGCAACCGAGCGCCAGGCCACACATTGAAAGTCTGTAACACCAGCGCGGAAGTTTTATCAGTCCTAAGGCGGCCTCGACGCTGAGCGCGCCCAACGCCCAGATGAACCAGTTCGTCGCGGCTGCTTCGGTCACGGGGATGTGGACGCCAAGCGACGCGCTCAATGCGTGGGCCATAATCAGCCAAACTACGCGCGCGAAGAAGGTAATGAGCAGGGTTTTGGTCCAACCGTAACGAATCCGCAGGAAGAGTAGCAGGAAGTAAGCGAGGTACAACTGCTCTTCGATCGCGAGTGTCCAGAACGCGCCGTTGATCGTGTACGTCGTTCGCAGGTCCAGGTTGTGCAGCATGAACACATGGAGCAGAACGTCCCACACGTAAAAGCTCGTGACGTGAACGGGAGTTTTGTACGCGGCGTAACAGAGATACAGTGCGAGCGCCGCGAAGTAAGGCGGGTACAATCGCCGGACACGTCGCTTCCAGAAAGTGAAGAAGCTAATCGTAGGTTCGTCGACACCAGCGGCGCGTGCTTTCGCCCAGAAAAGATGGATGCAAAACCCCGAGATGACGAAGAAAAGATAAATGCCGGCAAACGCGAAGTGAACTACGTAACTGGTGATTTGCGGCAGCCACGCCTGCCAGCCGCTGAACGCGGTTTGCTTTGCGACGCCGAGTGCGTGATACGTGACGACGGCCAGCGCCGCTCCTCCGCGCATCGCGTCGAGAGTAAGCATCCGCCCGACCGTTCTCGGTTGTTGGTAATTCATCGTGGCCACTGACCGGATGACTGTAAGAACACACCGGTGGTCATGTCATCTCGAAATTGTGTTATTTCAAAAATTCTGTTTAGTTCCGACGCCCAGGCCGACGCCCTCGTGTCCTAACCGTTGGGACGTTCGCAGTTGGTTCCCACCACCACCGCGACGCTCAAGATCGTCAATGCCTTGCATCAGACAAATAGCTCTGTGAATCAATACAAGAATGTTTGAGATCTGAGCAGTCCTATCTGGGTTTGCGGAAATTCAATCCATGATCCGCAGAATTCAATATTGAATTTAGCGTTTACGAGACAAGACGAAACCGGATCAATTCATGTTCGGCCAAATTCAATGTGCAATTCCGCCAGATGCAGACGAGGCAAACTCAGTTCAAGACAGTCGCGCGTGAGTTCAAGACGCCTGTGAGCCGATCTTGCTTGCTATTCGCGCAGTTCAGGGCGCTACGACCGTGCACAAAAGTAAAAGGGACGGTGGCATCCTTTATACTTGTTGACATTAAACATTTAACTATTCAGAATTTTCATCGTTTCATCCGCCCGCCCGCCGGACCAGCACCTTCCAATAAGTTACCGGGAAAAGACGCGCGATTAGGGAGATGACTTTGGCGTCTGAGCCGATGAGGATGCGCGAGTCGCGGCGCTCGATGCCGCGCACGATTGTTTCGCCTGCGATTTCGGGAGGGAGGCGCAGGAGTTTTCGATACTTCTCGTGACGCCGGGCGATCTCGTCCTCAGTGACACCGGCGGGTAGACGTGCGTTCTTTACGATCGAGGTTGCGACGCCGCCGGGATGGACCACACTTACACCGATGCCGGAGCCTTCGAGCTCGTGACGCAGCGCCTCAGAAAATCCCCGCACCGCAAATTTACTCGCTGAATACGCTGTTTGCTCGGGAGGCGCCACGATGCCATACACGCTCGAGATATTCACCACCCGCGCGTCTGCGCTCGCTCGCAACAGTGGCAGAAAGGCGCGCGTCATGCGCACCACGCCCCAGAAGTTGATCTCGAAAAGCCACTCGAAGTCTTCGTCTGAGACTTGTTCGAACGTGCCGCCAACCGCGACGCCCGCGTTGTTGACAAGCACGTCCACGCCACCATGCTCCACCGCGACGACATCGGGAAACTGAGCCACTGCGACTCGATCTGCGACATTGAGATGATGTCGCGTCACGCGAACACCATTGACCAGCTTCGCCGTGTCTGCCATTCCCACTTCGTCGACGTCGGCGAGTGCGAGATTACAACCGCGACGCGCCAGCGACACGGCGATCGCGCGCCCAATGCCACTCGCGGCGCCTGTGACGACAGCAGTTCGTCCAGCAAGTTGCATTCGCTCAGCCACTGGCTCGAAACTCCATCGTGCCGTCGTCCAACCGGCCGTATCGCATCATCCGCAGGTCCTTCATGTAATTCTGGTGCAGTCGCCAGGGCGTTTTCGATCCCTGACGCGGGAGGGTGTGCAGCGCGCGCAGCACGTAACCGGAGTTGAAATCGATCACTGGCTCTTCACCGATGTCAGGATCGTTCACGCGCGGTGTGCAGACGTTGTAACCGTGATGGTCCATGTGGTTCAGCAGCCGGCAAACATACTCGGCAGTGAGATCACATTTCAAGGTCCATGATGCATTCGTGTAGCCGACAGCGAAGGCAAGATTCGGTATGTCGCTGAACATCATTCCTTTGTAGACGAACGTCTTCGGCATCTCCACACTCGCTCCGTCGACCGCGAGTTGCATTCCGCTGAATAGTCGCAACACGAGTCCAGTTGCTGTGACGATGATGTCAGCATCGAGGCGTTCGCCTGACTTGAGCAGCAGACCTTCTTCAGTGAACGTGTCGATCTGATCGGTCACGATTGAGACGCGTCCGTTGCGTATCTCGTCGAAGAGGTCTGCGTCAGGCGCGAAACACAGGCGCTGGTCCCACGGATTGTACGGCGGCGTGAAGTGTTTCGAGTCGTATTTCTCTCCGAGATTTTTGCGAACACCCTTCGCCACCATCCACTTGAAAAGCTCAGGTCTCTTTCGTGCGAGACTGTAAAAGAACGTGCCAGTCAGAACGTTCTTCCAGCGCGCGAGGACATACGCGGCGCGGTCCGGCAGACGTCGACGCAGCCAGTTTGCGATCTTGTCTTCTGCGGGACGCGAGACGACGTAACTCGGCGAGCGTTGCAGCATCGTGACGTGCGCCGCGCGTTGGGCCAGCGCGGGAACGAGCGTGATCGCAGTAGCGCCGCTGCCGATAACCACAACGCGCTTGCCCGTGTAGTCGAGATCTTCCGGCCACTTCTGCGGATGTATGATTGTTCCGCCGAAGCGCGCGATGCCGGGCCAGTCAGGCGTGTAACCGTTCGCGTAGTCGTAGTAGCCGGTGCAGAGGTATAAGAAGTTGCAAGTGAGCTGGGCTCCGGTTTCGACGTCGACAGTCCAACGCGAGTCAGCCGATGACCACGAAGCACTGCGCACACGATGGTTGTAGCGGATCGTATTGTCTACGTCGAACTCGGCCGCTGTCTCGCGAATGTAGCTCAGGATCGCGGGACCGTCGGCGATGGCTTTAGCGTCACGCCACGGGCGGAAGCGATAGCCGAGCGTGTACATGTCTGAATCGGAGCGGATGCCGGGGTAGCGAAAGAGATCCCACGTGCCACCCATCGCCTTGCGGCCTTCGAGTATGACGAAGCTCTTGGTGGGGCACCGCATCCTGAGATGGCAGGCGCTGCCAATCCCCGACAGTCCCGCCCCGACGATGATTACGTCCACGTGCTCCATCGCTCGCGAAACTATCATATCCGCCACAAAGAAGCACAAAAGGTCGCAAAATTTGGTCAAACAACCTGTGCATCTTATACGTTTTGTGAGTTACTAGTGGGCATGAGCGAGGAGACAACATGACATTATTAGATCTTTTGATCTTGCTGATTGTGGCTGGGCTGTGTGGCGCGCTTGGTCAGGCGATTACGGGATTCTCGCGCGGTGGCTGTCTCGTATCTATAGCGCTCGGGTTTGTGGGCGCCGTGGTCGGCATGTGGCTAGCGCGGACCATGGGCCTCCCGGAGCTGTTTGCCGTGAGGATCGGCACGACCAACTTCCCAATCGTTTGGTCGATCATCGGCTCCGCGCTGTTCGTGGCGATCATTGCGTTACTCACGAGGCGAAATTACTAACGGCTCATTTTGTTCGCTAACGATCCCTCCGCGAACAAGATCGACAATCAGTTTTACACAAGAAGATAAAAAAGAATTGACTTTTAAAACTTGCAGGGCTATTGTGCGCCTCACTTATTCCTGCAGGCAAAACTCCCCGCCTGCTTCTTGCATTCTACCAACCGGCCCATCGTCTTCGTGCTCTTCCGCCCATCGGGAGACTCATTCAAGGAACCATCGCAGGATGGCTTTTTAATCCTGCCTTCACAGAAAGAGGCTCACGTGAAAGCTAATGTCAAACAACGCGCTTTCTTTAGCGCCGCCACCAAGTGTGCGTTTGTGATCGTTTCTTTGATTGTTGCTGCCGAGTCAATCTCCGCTCAGACCAACACGTTTCCCAGCAGCGGCAATGTCGGTGTAGGCACAACTTCTCCTGTAACGAAGATCCAATCCATGAGCGCCAACACCACCAGTTCGACAGTTATTGCCACGACTGATAGCAGTGGAAACACAGGTAGCGGCCTCGCTATGTGGTCAGGATGGTCCGGCGGCACTCCTAATACCCCCGCACTGATATGGACTGCGGGCAGGGATTTGCGAATTGGCGGAGGCGTTACTGATTTAGCTACCGGAGGTGGATTTGCAGAAGCAATGAGAATTACCAGCGCCGGCAACGTCGGCATCGGCACGGCTACGCCAGGGTTTAAGCTCGACGTGAATGGAAACGTGAGTTTTCGCGGTGGCAGCACCTACTTTAAACAATCGAGCGGTTTGGCCGGAAACGAAGGCGCGGCGATTAGTATTGGCGGGACCGTCAACAATGAAGCCGTGTTTGCGCTGAGTGTCTATCGAGCCGGCGCCTATACAAACAGACTTTATGTCAATCAGTTTGGCCAGATGATTCTGCAACCAAACAACGACTTCAATGTCGGCATCGGCGTAGCCAGTCCAAGCTTTAAACTCGATGTGTCTGGCCAAATCAATTCTTCCGGCGGCCTCTGCATGGCGGGAGACTGTAAGACGGCCTGGTCACAAGTTGGTGGCGGCGGTAGCTCTCAATGGAGCAACAACGGCACCAACATTTACTACAACGGCGGTCATGTTGGTATCGGGACCAACTCCCCGGCTTTTGACAACAACCCTGCCAGGTTCTTTACCACGGATGGCGGACCGAGTGGGATTGGTTCAATTGGTGCCGCAGGTGGAACACCAAACACTGGCACTGCGGTAAGCCAGGTTGCTTTCATTAACAGCGCCCTGGGAACCACAGAAAAGCGTTTAGCCACCATCGTCGGATCCACTGACACAGCTACCAACAGTGGCATGCTCGACTTCTACACGGCCGCCTCCGGCGCGTTTGCCGCCTCAAGAATGAGAATCAATTCCGCCGGCAATATCGGCATCGGTACCACTTCACCCGGCGCCAAACTCGATGTTTCCGGAACAGTGCGCGCCGGCAACGCAGACACCAACGTCGGTAATCATGCGACATACGGCTCGACCTACAGTGGCTTCTGGCGTCAGGGCGCAGACTACTCCCTCCTGACCAACGGTACAAACACTTATCTCAACGCTCCGTCTAGTTCAGGAAACCTCTATTTCCGCGCGGCGAATTCAGACAAGATGATTCTCCAGGGAAGCAACGGTTTCGTCGGCATAGGGACAGCTACACCATCAACCCAGTTGCACGTCGTCGGCGACGTAACAGTCACTGGAAATATCGCCGCTAAATATCAGGACATCGCGGAATGGGTTGACTCGTCCGAGCCTGTTTCTTCGGGAACAGTCATGGTGCTCGATCCTTCGACGTCGAATCGTGTCATGGCGTCTGCGAAAGCATACGATGCGCGCGTTGCCGGCGTTGTTTCGTCGCAGCCTGGTTTGACACTGGGAGAGCAAGGCGGCAACAAGGTACTGGTGGCTACTACAGGCAGAGTGAAGGTCAAGGTCGATGCGACGGCTGGTCCAATTCAAATTGGCGACCTGCTGGTCACGAGTGATCAGCCGGGCCTGGCGATGAAATCTCAGCCGGTCGACATTGGCGGTGTCCAAATCCACCGGCCGGGCACACTCATTGGAAAAGCGCTTGAGCCTCTGCAAAAAGGGACGGGTGAGATCCTGGTCTTGCTGAGCTTGCAATGAACTGATGAAACCCGAGTGTGTAACGGTCCGCTAACTCGCAATCCCGGAGTAACAGCATGAAAAGCTTTTACGGACGACGCGTTCTTAGTATTGCCTTAATCATGTCGCTGTTGGCTAACGTTTGATCTTATTTGCATCGCACCAGGCGCGGGTGACGGCGACGCCGTGCTCGACTTCGTCTCGGAAGCGACGCTGGTTGAAGTTGAAGAGGTAGTGCAGGGAGACGTCGGATTTTATCTCGCGAACGGTGATTGTTCGTCCGAATTCACCCGGCGTGCCGCTTTCGATTGCGGTGTTGTTGGCGGCGATGCGAGCGAGTACCTGCTTGTAGGCGTGGTTAGTGGTCGCTTCGAAGATGCCGAAGAAGTTTCCGATGAAGCCGTTGCGCCACTGTCCGCGTTGACTCGTGGTCCAGATCACCCAGAGCTCGTCTGCGCCACGTCTGATCGCCTCCTCGAGATTGGTGGCGGTGTTCAAGACGGCATCGATATACGTGTCGCCGTCGATCCGCACAGGCGGAAACCAGAGCGGCAAAGATCCGGTGGCGATCAGAAGATCTTCCGTCAGCTCGGCGGTTTGAACTGGGCGCAGAATGTGTTTCGAGAAGTTGTAGACGTTGAATGTTCCGAGGCGAGGGCTGCTGCGAATCTTTTCGAAGTCGAGCCCCCACTCGCGAAAGAACTTTTTGCGAAAAGGATTTAGCTCGAAGAACGACTCGGCATAGAACACTTTGAGCAACTGCAACCAGTTGACGTCGACCGCGGCCATCGGTTTGAAGCGACGCCAGTTGTCGGCGACTTGAGTACCGGAAAATCCCTGCACCCACATCGCGAGATTGAAAGACGCGGCACTGACGCCGTCGCCGTGATCAAACTCGATGCCTGCTTCATCGAGTAAGACCTGAAGCACACCCGCTTGAAACGCGATCTTGAGCCCGCCCCCCGCCAGCATCAGCGATCGCTTTGTCACTAAACACTCCTTAGCTACAAAAAAGCACAAATAACGCCGAAGGCGTTGGCTAATTTCAGCCCAGGGTTCGAGGAACGAGAACCCTGGGAATGCAAACAAAACAATCAATTAAACCCTGAAAGGGTTTGAAGGTTGGCGAACCCTTTCAGGGTTACTACGATGTAATGTTAATTGATCCCAGGGTTCTC
>Ga0208338_1000043_pt1 | contig 59692 bp, 45 predicted proteins | sample ForSoiNitrogNN91_FD_187858 | JGI IMG/M metagenome (GOLD analysis project Ga0208338, IMG submission 187858) | Forest soil microbial communities from Browns Valley, California, USA, that are Nitrogen fertilized - NN91 (SPAdes) | ecosystem: Environmental > Terrestrial > Soil > Temperate forest ...
TCTCTTATTGACGTTCACGCGCCGCGCCGCAGCCAGCATGTTGACGCGCGCGGCTGCTCTCGCCGATGCACGTTGCCAGCGCGTCTCGGGCGGAACGTTTCATTCGTTGGGCCACTCGGTCTTAAGAAAGTTCGCTGACGAAGCTGGTGTCGCCAAAAACTTCACGGTGCTCGACCAGAGCGACACTGAAGATCTGATCGATCTGTTGCGACGCCAGATCCGGCTCACGAAAGCACAACACTTCCCGCGTAAGCGAACCATCGGCGCGATGTTCAGCATGATGGTCAACAAAGTCCTGTCGCTGAAGCAGGTGCTGAACCAGCATTACCCGCAGTTCGTCGACGAGCGTCGCAATCTCGAAACGTTGTTCAAGTCGTTTGAGGAGTTCAAACGCAGCCGCCACATGCTGACGTACGACGACCTGCTCGTGCGATTCCGCGAGGCGCTCGAAAACAGCGCGACAATGCGCGAACAGATCTCGGACCAATATCGCTACATCATGGTCGACGAGTATCAGGACACGAACAAGCTGCAGGCGCAGATCGTGAAACTGATGACCGCGCGACACGATAACGTCGCAGTTGTCGGCGACGAGTTTCAGTCGATCTACTCGTTTCGCGGCGCGAGTCATCGCAACATGCTCGAGTTTCCGAAGCTCTTTCCGTCATCGAAGATCATCAAGCTCGAAGAAAACTTCCGCAGCACGCAGCCGATTCTCGACGTCGCGAACGCGATCATTTCCGACGTCAAAGAGAGTTATAAAAAACGGCTTTACTCGCGCATCGATGGCGGGCAAGCGCCGGTGGTTGTGAGCGCGCAAGACGAAAACGAGCAATCGCGATTTGTCTCACAGCGTATCGCCGACCTTCGCGAAGAAGGCGTGCCGCTGAGTGAGATCGCCGTGCTATTTCGTTCCAGCTCGCATTCGTTTGATCTGGAGATCGAGCTCGGCAGGCTGGGCATTCCGTTTCGCAAGTTTGGCGGGATCAGGTTTGCGGAATCGGCGCACATCAAGGATGCGCTCTCGTTTCTGCGTGTCGTAGTTAAGCCATCCGACACGCTCTCGTGGTTTCGCGCGCTCAAGCTGATCGACCACATCGGCGACGCAACGGTTTACCAGATACTCGAACATCTCGGCGTCGAGCAACGGGAGTTTCGATCCGTAAGAACCAAGTCAGCGTTGTTCAAAAAACTTCAGCGCTTCCCTGCTCGTGCAGCTTACCAGGCTCAATTGCAGCGACTGGCGCGCGTGTTCTGCACAATCGTCGAAGGGAAAAATCCCAGCGAGCAGTTGTCAGCAGTGCTCCGTTTCTACAAGCCGTTATTGAAAAACAAGTACGACGACGTGCAGCGTCGGGGGCGCGATCTCGAACACCTGCAATCGATCGCGAAGCGCTACAAAACGCCGGCGAAACTGCTCGACGACATCGCACTTGATCCGACCGAAGTGGTACAGGAAAACGTGCCGCGCCGCAGTAGCGGTTTCGTAACCTTATCGACAGTGCATTCTGCGAAAGGACTCGAGTGGGACAACGTTTTCCTGATCTGGATGACTGATGGCTGGTTTCCGTCGAGCAGGTTTCAGGATGAGTTTGACGATTACGACGAGGAGCGACGGCTGCTTTACGTCGCCACCACGCGCGCGAAGAAGGACTTGCACTTCGTCTATCCGGCGGTCGACGTCTACCGCGGACCGGAGACGGACGGCACACCAACACTCTCGCGCTTCCTCGAACCCATTCCTCCGTCAATTCTTCCACACGCCTCGTTGGCCGGTGAATGAACGCCGAAGAATAGAACAAGTCAGGAAGAGGGGCTTGCCCCCGCTCGTACAATCCAAGCAGCGGCGGGGGCAAGCCCCTCTTCCTGACTTGTTCATTTCTGACCGGCTCTCTATTCTGACTTGTTCATTTCTGACTGGCTCTCTATTCTGACTTGTTCATTTCTGACTGGCTCTCTATTCTGACTTGTTCATTTCTCACTGGCTCTGACTCAGTTTTGACTTGTTCTATCTGAGTTTTCACTTTATTCTCTCGCGCAATTGCCATTATGACTCTAGGAACCGAATGGCTCATCGATGCAAGCGGCTGCGACCCGACGGCCCTTGCAGATCTCGATCGGCTGCGTGAGGTTTTCGAGCGCGTCATCCGCGATCTCGGTCTAAACGTTATCGGCGAGATCGCCTGGCACCAATTCGATCAGCCCAACGGCATCAGCGGCCTTGCACTGCTTTCCGAATCGCATCTCACTTGCCACACATATCCCGAGTTTCGCGCGGCGACTTTCAATCTCTACTGCTGTCGCAATCGCGCCTCATGGTCATGGGAAGCAACGCTTAAAGAAATGCTCGGCGCCACGGAAGTCAACGTTCGCGTTTTTGATCGAACGATTCAGGACGTCACCGCAGGAGCCGCTAAATGAGCGTGCTCGTGGCGAACTGCCCGTCGTGCGGCGCGCCGGTTGAATTCAAGAGCGGGCAAACCATCGTCGTCATCTGCCAATACTGCCACTCCGCAGTCGCGCGCACCGATCGCGAGTTGAAAGATCTCGGCAAGGTTGCGGAGCTTGTCGAAACCGGATCGCCCCTCGACGTCGGACTCCGCGGCACGTGGAAAGACGTGGCGTTTGAGTTGACCGGTCGCGCGCAACTCGGTCATGAGATGGGCGGCCAGTGGGACGAGTGGTACGCGACGTTTTCGAACGGCTGGCTCGGCTGGCTCGCCGAAGCGCAGGGTCGGTTCTACATCACGTTTCAATATCCGATTCCCGAAGGCACGTACGTTCCAACATTCGAACAGCTACAGCTCGGCCAGGAAGTACAAGGCTTGCCATGGAACACGCCGCTGATGGTCGCGGAAACCGGACGCGCCACCGCACTCGGCGCAAAAGGCGAGATTCCGTACCTGCTCACGCCCGGCGAAACTTACGATTACGCAGATCTCTCGGGCGCGAACGGCGCGTTCGGCACGATCGATTACAACCAAACGCCGCCACTCATCTTCCTTGGTCAGCAAGTCACACTCGCGGATCTCGGTATCACCACGACGCGCGCACCTGAGAAAGAAGAGCGACGCGTCGATGCGGCGCAGCTAGGTTGTCCAAACTGTGGTGGTCCACTCGAACTGCGTGCGCCCGACAAGACCGAGCGCGTCACTTGTCCAAACTGCAACTCGCTTCTGGACGTCAATCAGGGCAAGCTTCAGTTTCTGAAAGCACTCGAGAAGCCGTGGTTTCAGCCGGTGATTCCGCTCGGTACGACCGGCGAAGTGCCGGAAGGAAAGATGACTGTCATTGGCGCGATGGCGCGCAGCGTCACGATCGAAGGTACGCAATATTTCTGGAGTGAGTATCTGCTTTACCAGCCGCAGATCGGTTTTCGCTGGCTGGTCAATAGCGACGACCACTGGAACTACGTGCGCGCGATTCCGCCTGGCGACGTGTACGACGCGTCGAAGACGGCCGTTTATAACAACAAGAGTTTTCGAATTTTTCAGGACGCACAGGCGCGTGTCGAAGTCGTACTCGGTGAGTTTTACTGGAAGGTGGAAACCGGCGAGCAGGTGCGCGGTGTCGATTATGTCAAGCCGCCGTTGATGCTCTCGAAAGAAGTCTCAACTGTTTACATCGACGATCCCAACGCGAAGAAGAAAAAGCGCACCACGGGCGAGATCAACTGGTCGCTCGGCACCTACATGCCGGTTCAGGAGATCGAGAAGCGGTTCTCAGTTACCGGTTTGCCCCGGCCGTCGAACATCGCGCCCAATCAACCTTACAAGCACTGGTGGATTTACAAATACTGGCTCGCGTTCATCATTCTGCTGGGGCTGGCAGGCGTGCTGGCATTCGTCTTTGCTGGCTCGACGTCGCAAGCGTATTCGCAGACTGTGACGTTCGCGCCGCTGCCAAATGAAGATGGCACGCAGGTATTCTTCAGCGAGCCGTTCGAGCTCAAGGGCAGGCGCAACATCCGCGTGGTGGGCCAATCGCCGGTGCAGAACACTTGGGTCTATCTCGAAGGTGATTTGATCAACGACGAGACGGGCGTGGTCCAATCGTTTCCGATCGACATCTCTTACTATCAGGGTGTTGAAGATGGAGAGTCGTGGTCGGAAGGCGGGCAGAGTGATTCGGCGTACACGTCGTCGTTGCCCGGAGGGCGATACATCCTGCGGTTGGAGGGGCAGTGGGAGAAGTGGTCGCAACCGGCGGTCGTATCTGTGCAAGTCGAGCAGAACGTGACGCGCGGGTTCAACTTTCTCGTCGCCATAATCCTGTTATCTATTGGCCCAGTGCTCATGATCATCTATCACATCGGGTTCGAGCGACGACGCTGGTCGGAGAGTATGTTTGGTGGTGGTGATGATTCAGACGACGATGATGATTGATTTCTCCACAATGGCGCAAAAAAGACCCAAAGACCTGAACAATCGAACAAGTCAGGAAGAGGGGTTTGCGCGCCGCTTGTCCAATCCAAGTAGCGGCGGGGGCAAGCCCCTCTTCCTGACTTGTTCCATTTCTGCACTCGTGAAGAAATAAGGAGTTTTAAATGCTTAAAGCACTCTACACAATCTTCGCTGTTGGCGTGGTGAGCCTTTACAGCGTCGCGGCGATGCTCGGCTGGGAAATCAGCGGCGGCTCGCGACGGCAGCTTCCACCCGACGCACGCCAAAACGGCTATCGCTCGTTCCACTTCTGGCACTACGGCTTACACGGAGGAAAATGATGCTTGATGCAACTATCTTCGGACTGTTCATTCCGATGGAGAATCTGCTGCCGGTTGTCGTCACGACGCTCGTATTTGTGCTCATCGGTCTCATTGTTTTCGCGCTCGCGTTTCTGGTGATAACAAAAGTGGCGCCGTTCTCGGTCCGCAAAGAGATCGAAGACGATCAAAACATCGCGCTCGCGATCGTGATCGCTTCTGTGATCCTCGGCAGCGCCTTGATCATCGCCGCCGCCGTCCATTGATGAAGCGTCCGCCGTTACTCTTTCTCAACGTTCTCATCGTTGCGACCTGCGGACTGATCTACGAGCTGCTGGCGGGCACACTTGCAAGCTACGTCCTCGGCGACTCCGTCACCCAATTCTCACTCATCATCGGTATCTATCTGTTCGCGATGGGAGTCGGTTCGTGGCTCTCGCGCTTCATCGACAAAGGACTCGCGCGCCGCTTTGTCGACATCGAATTAGCCGTTGCGGTACTGGGAGGCTTCTCCGCGCCGATCCTGTTTCTCACGTTCTCGCGTGTCAGTTATTTCTACGTCGTTCTTTACTTCATCGTCTTCGCGATCGGCGTGTTCGTCGGTCTCGAAATCCCTTTGCTGCTCCGCATCCTCAAAGACGAGATCGAGTTTAAAGAGCTCATCTCGCGTGTGCTTGCGTTTGACTACGTCGGCGCGCTCGTCGCTTCGATTCTCTTTCCGATTCTCTTCGTTCCGCGGCTCGGGTTGATTCGCACGTCGCTCATCTTCGGAATGCTGAACGCCGGCGTTGCGTTGTGGGGCACGTGGATGCTGCGGCCATTGATCAAGGGGCGCATCACGGGACTGCGCGTGAGAGCAATCATCGTGATGGTGTTGTTGGTGATCGCACTCGTGAAAGCCAACCGGATCACGTCGCTTGCCGAAGACGAGATGTTCGCCGATGAGATCGTCTATACGAAAGACACGCCTTACCAGCGCATCGTGATCACACGCGGGCGCGCAGGATTTCAGTTGTTTCTCAACGGCAATTTGCAGTTCAGCTCGACTGACGAGTATCGCTATCACGAGGCGCTCGTGCATCCGGCGATGCTCTTGTCGAACAGTCCGAAGCGTGTCCTCGTGTTGGGTGGCGGCGACGGGCTCGCGCTGCGTGAGATCCTGAAGTATCCGTCGGTTGAGCACATCACGCTCGTCGATCTCGATCCGGAGATGACGAAGCTCTCGAGTGCTTTTCCCCTTCTCGCAAAGTTGAACCAGAACTCATTCAGCGATCCGCGCGTTCACGTGATCAACGAAGACGCTTTCATCTGGCTCGAGAAAACTAACGAGCCGCTTTACGACGCCGCGATCGTCGACTTCCCCGATCCGAACACGTTCGCACTCGGCAAGCTCTACACGACGCGTTTTTATCGCTTGCTGAAATCTCGATTGACTGAGAACGCGGGCGTCTCGGTGCAATCGACATCGCCGATGTTTGCGCGCAATTCTTACTGGTGCATCATCCGCACGATCGAAGCAGCAGGTTTCGTCGTCAAGCCGTACTACACAGCGGTGCCGAGTTTTGGCCTCTGGGGTTACGCGCTCGCGCGCTCGTCTTCATTCGAGGTGCCGCAAAACCCACCGCAGGGATTGAAGTTTCTCGACGAGCAAACACTCGCGGCGATGTTCACACTCTCGAAAGACATCGAGCCCGTGCCGGTCGAGATCAACCGCCTCGACAACCAGGTGCTGGTGAGGTACTACGAGGGCGAGTGGAAACGATTTGAATGAGCCACAAAAAGGCACAAAAAGCACAAAAGAATTTCTTTTCATCTTGTGCTTTTTGTGCCTTTTTGTGGCGAAAAAAATGTCTTCGATGAATAGGCGTGAAATTCTTGCAGCATTTCTTGGTGTGCCGTTCGCACTTGCGGCATGCAAGCGTCAAGAAGTGTCGCCGTTACCTGCAGGCGAGATCGTCGGTGCGTCTGATGTCTTCGGGCATCGATTGCGTGATGGATTGCACGTGGAGATCCCTCAAGACGCATGGTCCAACATTCCGTTAGTGATCGTCGGCGGCGGTGTCGCTGGTCTCACAGCCGCGTGGCGACTGCGGAACAACGGTTTCACAAATTTCATCCTGATCGAGCTCGAAAACGAGCCCGGTGGCACGTCGCGGTCCGGCTCGAATCGCCTGATCTCCTTCCCCTGGGGCGCGCACTACATTCCCGCACCGTTGAAAGAGAACGCCCCGCTCGTGTCGCTGCTCGACGAGATGGGCGTCGTCGAAGGCAAAGACAAAGACGGCGAACCCATCATCGGCGAGCAATTTCTCTGCCGCGATCCGGAAGAGCGTGTCTTTTATAAAGGACGCTGGTACGAAGGGCTCTACCTCCACGCCGGTGAGAGCGCCGACGACCAGCAACAGTTTCAAAAATTCAACGCTGAGATTGATAAGTGGATCGCCTGGCGTGATGGAAAGGGACGGCGCGCGTTCACGCTGCCGGTGTCGGCGTGCTCAGACGATGCCGAAGTGACGGCACTCGATCGCGTTTCAATGAGCGAATGGATGAGCGCGCGCGGATTCACAAGCCAGCGTCTCCAATGGTGGGTCGACTACGCGTGTCGTGACGACTACGGCATGACGCTCGATCACACGAGCGCGTGGGCAGGCTTGTTTTATTTCTGCTCACGCGCACCCGCGCCAAAAACCGACTCGCAGCCGCTAATCACCTGGCCTGAGGGCAACGGACGTCTGGTCCAACACCTGTTTGAGAAAGCGAAAGATAACGTTCAACTCGATCGCGCGGCGGTTGAGTTGATACCGACGGACAGTGGCGTTGACGTCGTAACGATCGATCACAATGGACGAGAGCCGCGCGGGTTTCATGCGCAGCGCGTGATCTTTGCGGCGCCGCAGTTTGTGGCGCGTTATGTGGTGCGGCCGTATCGCGACAACCCGCCGCCACACATCGCTGAGTTTCAATTTGGGGCGTGGATGGTGGCGAACCTGACGTTAAAAGATCGGCCCAGGCCCGGCTCTCAGCGTGATTTCCCGCTCGCGTGGGATAACGTTTTTTACGAGAGCCCGTCGCTCGGCTATGTGGTGGCGACGCACCAGCGGGGGATCGATCGTGGTCCAACAGTGCTGACTTATTATTACCCGCTCGTTGATGAGAACCCGCGCGTGGGACGAACGCGCTTGTTAGAGACGGACTGGCGCGGCTGGGCTGAAGTGACGTTGAGTGATCTCGCGCGCGCACATCAGGACATTCGTGGGCTCGTGGAACGTTTGGACGTTATGCGTTGGGGCCACGCGATGATCCGCCCGCGAACCGGATTCATGTGGGGCTCCGCGCGTCGTGAGGCCGCAAAGCCGTTTCGCGGGATCCACTTCGCGCACTCGGAGCTGAGCGGTGTCGCGCTGTTTGAAGAAGCGTTTGATAATGGTCTACGCGTCGCGAATGAAATCCTGTCGATCCTGTAAATCCTGAAATCATGTTTAACAGGATGACAGGATTTACAGAATTAACAAGATTTTGGCTTGTGAGTGATCGCGTGCCTGATGACCTTCAGCGCCTCTTCGCGTTCATCACCTACAAGCTCCATACGGGGTGGCCGGACGCGCGCGCTTCCCATCTCAACCTCTTCCTGGACCAGCTTGATCAACTGCACAAATTTCGGAACTGTGTCCATGCGCAACAACGGCAGGAACCAGTTGTACAACTCAATCGCCTTCTCTTTCTCACCATTCATCGCGTAGTTGAAAAGATCGACTGACTCACGCGGGAAGGCGTTCACGAGTCCCGCGATCCAACCGACCGCGCCCATCAACACGCCTTCAACAATCACATCATCAACACCGACAAATATCGCCAGGCGATCGCCGATCAACTCCCGAATCCACGTGATGCGTCGCACATCCGTGCTCGACTCTTTCACAGCCGCTAGGTTCTCATGCTCCGCCGCGACCTCCGCGATGTGTTGCGGTAAGAAATCAGTGCCGTAAGCGACGGGGTTGTTGTAAAGCATGCACGTGAGCTTCGTCGCGCGAAAGACTGCGTCAATGTGCGCTTTCATCTCACGCCAATCGCTGCGATAGACGTAAGGCGGCAACACCATCAGGCCGCTGCAACCAACATCGGCCGCACGTTGGGCCAGACGCACTGCTTCGGCAGTGCTCAATGATGCGATTGCGGCGACAACAGGCACGCGTTCGCCAACCGCGTCGATCACAGTCTTCCAGAGCGCAAGCTTCTCGTCGAAACTCAGTGTCGCGCTTTCGCCGAGTGAGCCGGGCGTCACGATGCCCGTGCAGCCGTTATCGATGAGCCACTTCGCATGGCGCGCCACAAAGGTGTGATCGATGTTGAGTTGTTCGTCAAAAGCGGTTGTCGTCGCAGGCATTACGCCCGCCCAGTTCATTTTCATAGTTATCCACAGATTACACGGATTTATTTACGGATCAGGCTGTCAATTCTAACTGGTAGCACGGGCGGGCGAACTGATTCTGCGCGCCAGCCGAAGAGAAATTCAACGGCGCCGCCGCAGATTCGTCCCTGACATGGGCCCATGCCGCAGCGTGTTTGAAGCTTCGCGGCGCGCCATGAAGTGTGTCTTTGCAGCCGTTCGAGTGTCACATCTTCACAGCGACAGACAATCGTTTGCGGCGTCGGTAAATGTTTCAGCTCGTCGCGCAAAGCAAATGTACGATTCAATAATTCTGCAAACTTCCGCTGTTTGTCGCGCACCGCAAACAACTCGCGCGCAGCGTCATGCCGTCCTGCCGCCGCAAGTCCCGCGATCTCACCCTCGACGAGCGACAACTCCAAACCACCGATGCCCGTCGTCTCTCCGGCGCTGTAAACATTCGCAACCGTTGTCTGTTGAAAGTCGTCCACTTTAACGCTGCCGCGCTCGAGCACGCATCCCAACAACTCCGCGAGCTCGACGTTCGGCACGAGATGAAAACCACACGCGAGATAGTCACAGTCAACCTGCCAACGCTTCTGACCACGAACTAACGTTACGGCTTCGAGCTTCTCCGTCCCGTGCGCCTCTGATACCCAACAACTACTACGATACGGCACATCTTTCAATTGTCGCTTCAACTCAAAAGCCTGCATTCGTTTACTGAACAACCCAACGGCAAACCGCGCAAGCTGCATTGCGGGTGCCTGCTCAGCAATCATCAACACATTCGCAGCATGCCCGCACAAGTAAGCCGCTACCGCTAGCAACAACGGCCCGCTTCCCGCAACGACGATTCGCTTCCCCTCAATCGGCAATCCAGTCTTCACTAGCGCCTGCAAACCACCCGCGCCCATCACGTTCGGCAACGTCCAACCGGGAAACGGCAGAAAACGCTCACGCGCACCCGTCGCCAACACCAAACTCTTATAACTCAACTCACTAACACCGCTCGCAGTTTCAGCGAGCAGCGTTCCCGTTCGCAATTGCTCAAACACGCGTGCGCCATTGATCATTTCAACATCAACGCTGCGAATTCTCTCAAACCAAACTTGCGCTTCGGGTGGTCCACCACGCCAGATCTGCCCACCCGCCGCAGGATTGTCGTCAACCACGCACACGCGCAAACCATTCTGCGCCGCACGCCACGCCGCCGCCATGCCTGCGGGCCCCGCGCCCACTACCAGCAGATCACCCATCAGTTCGCACGTCCATCCCGTTTCTACAAACCGTCTGGCAACTACGACAATGCTGCTCGCCGTCAATCGTCACACGACACTCAAAACAGATCCCCATCCCACACAATGGACCACGCGGCTCACCCGTCACCGAGCGTCGGAACGCATACGTACCTGTTTTCAGAATCGCCGCAGACACGAGGCTACCAACGGGCATCTCGACCGCAATTCCATTAACGGCGAGCGTCACTGTCTCAGACATGTACTGCACCTCGCGCCATCCGCGCAGGTAAATAAGGCGTGACTGGAATCGCACTCTCGCGATTCACGATCTGATCGACGAGCAGTTTCGCAGTCGCGAGTGAGGTCGTGATGCCGAGTCCTTCGTGACCGGTCGCGAGATAGAGTCGCTCGTGTTCTGTGTCTGGACCGATGAGCGGAAGCTTGTCAGGCGTCGCGGCGCGAAATCCGGTCCACGCGCGCAACGATGAGAGCTTTCCGAGAGGAGGCAAATACTCAACCGCGCGCTCGAGCATGCGCGTGACGATTGCATTCTCAACGTGCGAATCATCAATGCCAAACTGTCGCGACGAGCCGATCAATAACTGACCCGTCTTGCGTGGCTGAACGTTGAAGGCGACTGATTCGGCCGTCATCGAGTGCGCACTTTTCAGATAACCAAGCTCGACCAGTTGATGCCGCACGAAGTTCGGATAGCGATCTGTAATCACGAGATGGCCTTTGCGCTTCTTCACCTCGAGCCCGTGCGTCAACGCCGGCGACGAGCTACCGGCTGAATTCACAACCAACCCAGCAGAGATCGTACTTCCGTCGCGCAAGCGAACGCCGCCTTTTTCGATTTTGTCGACTGCTGTGCCGAGAAAGAGCGCAGCGCCTTTCGCCGTCGCCTGGTCGACAAAGTATTGCGCAGCACACGGCGGATAGATCACGCTGTCGCCCGGAACACGAAGCCCACCGACCAATCCCGGTCGTAAATTCGGCTCAGCCTCCGCCAGCGATTGCGCATCGAGAATCTCAGTCTTCACACCACGCTCAGCGTAAAACTTCTCCTTGCGCCGCACTTCCGCCATCTCTTCATCATCAACTGCGACCCAGATCGTGCCGCACGCATCGTGCTCGACTTCGCGCGGTAACGCGTCGCTCATCTGATCCCAGAGCTGTTGCGAGTAACGAGTGAGTGCAAACTGCGCTTCCGAGTCGTCCATCACCGTGAGGTGGCCCATGCCTGCCGCTGTCGCACCGCCGCCAATGATTCCCGCCTCAACAATCGCAACTGTCAGACCTTCATTCGCACACTCCGCCGCACACGCGGATCCAACAATACCCGCGCCGATAATGACGACGTCGTAAGTTTTCGAGCTCATCCGCCAATGCCCATGGCAAAGGGATCGCGCGCGTCGAGAATCAGATCTGCTTCAGCAGTGATAAAAGCCGAGCCTTTGATACTCGGGTGAACAACATCGTCGACGACTTTGATCGACCCTTCAAAGACGCTGCCGACAATACTCTCCTGCTTCCACACGTCGCCCTCTTTCAGTTTTCCATCAGCAAACAGACACGCGAGCTTTGCGCTCGTGCCTGTGCCGCAAGGCGATCGATCGTAAGTCTTACTCGGACAAAGCACGAAGTTTTTACTGTCAACTCCGGGCAGTCGCGATGGACCAAAGAGCTCCACGTGATCGATCTCATGCCCGTCTGAGCCCTTGATTCCAGCGCGAGCAAGAGCTTCACGAATTCGTAAAGTAAACTCCAGCAAGCGATCGATGTTGTCGAGCTCGAGCTCCTGACTAGGTTCGTTCACGAGAAAAAACCAGTTTCCACCCCAGGCAACATCTCCCCTGACTAGTCCAACACCGGGAACGTCGATCGTGATATTGGCGGCGAGACGATAACTCGGAACATTCGCCACTTCCACTGTTTTATTCTCGTCGAGATGCGCGACAACAACGCCGACGGGCGTCTCGATCCGGTGTAACCCTGGGCCAATACGGTTCAGATGGGCCAAAGTAGCGACCACGCCAATCGTGCCATGTCCGCACATGCCCAGATAACCTCCGCGATCGAAAAAAATGATGCCCGTTACGCATGATTGATCGACCGGAGCACACAGCAATGCGCCGATTACCGCGTCAGAGCCACGCGGCTCGTTGACGATCGCGCGGCGAAAGTCGTCGTGATCGTTTTTGAAGCGCTCGCGACGATTTGCGAGAGAATCGTTGCCAAGCTCTGGCCCACCGCTGATGATCACACGCGTGGGCTCGCCGCCGGTGTGTGAATCGATAACTGTGACGCGTCGCATGCCGCATATTGAGCCACAAAAAGGCACAAATTCAAAAATGGCTTCGTGTTTTATGTCTTTTGCGCCTTTTTGTGGCAGAATTCACGATTTCTGAAAGGCAAGTAGACCAATGCGCAAGCTGTTCCCCCTCCTTCTTCTTCTGTTGTGCACCACTTCCGCCCAGGCGCAATTAACGCCGGCCAAGGCGCGCGAGGCCGAATGGAAGAGTTACCAACTCCCACAAACAAACTTCGCGCGGCAGGTCAGTCCAGAGAAACAGTTTCTCTTTCGCGTGCCCGCCGACTGGAAGCAACAGGGAGACGAACTTTTCTTCAGTGGTCCATACACCTCGGTCATAAGAGTAACCGTCCAGAAGATTCCCGAGGGCTATCCGCTTCAGGATTATTTTGCAGCGGTACTTCAGGGCGTGAGAAACCGGGCGGGCGCGGCGGAAGCGACGTTGACGCGCAAAACGCAGCTACAGGATCTGGAAGCTCGCGAGATCTCCCTCGAGATAGACGACACTGAAGGCGAGACCTTCCGCAGCACATCGTGGATCACAGTAAGTGGACCACTCGCAGTCGTTTTCAACTTCCAGGCGCCCATTGCACATGCGAGCGAGCTCGAGCCGTTCTTCAAGGCGGTCGTGCAATCCGTGGTCTTTGTTTCCTACAACTATCAAGTCTTCGAGACGCTGCGCACTTCGATAATCAAGTCGTCCACGCCTGGTCCAATCAACGAGATCGAGAGCATCGTCGCCGCTCTCGGTGAAGCTACTTCCGATCGAGAATCAGCGATCAACCGTTTGGCTTCACTCTTTGCGACGCACGGTGACGTAAGCATCGATCTGCTGCTCGATCGTCGCCCGTTGATTCGCGCCGCTGCCGTTCAGGCACTCGCACGTTCGGGCAACAACACGCTCAAACCTTTTCTGTGGGAGATGATCGACGACCGCGAGCTGATCGTGGCGGAGGCTGCGGCGCGCAGTGTCGCAAGCGAGCCGGACGTCGTGGCCAAAACACTCAAACACTCGTCGTCAGGCTACGACACGGAAACGATCGCGCGCGTTTGGCCGTTCATGCCGAGCGACAAGCGAGTCGAGCTGCTGCAAGAGCTTTTCAGCAAGACCGCTACGCCACGAAAACCACCTTCGGAAATAAGTAGTTCTCCGAAATTCAAAGTATCGGTAAAGGCGACCGAGCTGAAGCCCGTGAAGCCGGGAACGCCTGTACCGGATGTGATGCTTGGCGTTTCGACCGATGCCGATGTTCAGCTCGGCGCGCTAATGCTGCTCAGCACGATCGGGCGTGACGAGTTCAAACTCCCGCTCGCGCGGCTCGTGGCGTCAGAGTACGACCCGCTGATCGCGGTCGGCTTGCAAGTGGCGGAACAACGTGGCGAAGCACTGCCAGTCGAGTCGTTACTCAAGCTCGTTGCGTCGTCCGATCAGCAGGTGAGTAGACTCGCGGCCCAAAGTCTCGGCCTTTCCGCGACAGTGGCTGACATTCCTCGCATCGAGGCGCTCGTTTCGAAAAGCTCCACCGCTGCTCCCGATGATGATCTCAAGCTTTCGATCAAAAAGATTCGATTTCGAAACGAGCTGAGCACTGCAAAAACTCTCCCCGAACAGCGTGAGATCATTAGCAAAGCTCTGACCGATCCGTTGCTCGACGAGTTTGCCTGGCGCTTCAACTGTGAAGCTACAGTTGACGGATGTGGACCAGCACAACCCGCGCTGAAGACGGACCTCACAGTCAAGCCGTTTGCGGAAAATCTGTTTCCCCGCAAAATGCGGCACTACACTGCGATTCCGAATCCGGGCCAGTCTGTGCAGCGGTTCTACGAAACCTTGAACGGGCTGCAGCTCGAAACTCCGCGCGCGCAGGCGAGTCTCGTATTGATGATCGGCTACCTGCGTCAGCTACTCGCGACCCAGTTGAGCGCGCCCGCTGAAGCCGCCACGCTGATCGAATACACCGGGATCGATCCCAATTCACCGATCGCGATGGGCACATGGACTGCCGACAAAGCACTTGACACCACGAGCTTCGCAGAACGAAGAGCAATCGTGTTGCGAGTCAAAGATCGCGCACGTTTTGAGCGCGCCATACAGGCGCTCCAATTATCCGACAGCAGCGTCACTAACTGGATCGATTATGTTGCGGTTGCGACGCGTGCGGTCGCTGCTTTGCCGGCAGCCTTGCCGCTCGGCGTCTCGTCGCTGCGCACAAAAGACGCGAAGAAACCGTTAAAACGTACGCTACTTTCGTACTCGTTTGTTACTGAAAAAGAGTGGAACGGGTTGCGGGTTAAGACAATCGAGCATCGCTCAATCCGCGATTTGCAGGTTATGGGCGCCAGCACTCACATCGTCTTCCTTGGCGACACCGTAATTCTCGCGCCTGATCTCGCGACGATTCGAGATCTGCTGGCCCATGCAGGTAGTGACGACAATCTCGCGGCCAACACCGAGTTTCGCAAAGCGATTGAGCATCATGGTGACGTCGTTTATTTCAGCGACGTGAAGAGCGTGCTGGGCGCGCTATCGATAGATACTAAAGTTTCCGGCTTTCACATCAACGAGAGTGGCGCTCTTAATATCTCAAACAGCTCGTGGGAAAACTCTCATCATCTTGTGTTCGATGAGAGTGATTGGTCCAAGCCTTTGCAGCCGTTTCATCCGAAGGAGCTGACGGCGCCGCGTGAGTTATTGCCGGCCTCGACGATTGCTTACTACCTGATGAAAGTCGATCTGGAGAGTGCGTGGCCCACGGAGTTGCGAAAGTATTTCCTTCCGGACGAGCCGAAGGATAAGTCGAATGTGTGGGCGCTCGATTTGAAAGAGGTGCTGGCTGAGCTCGGTCCGGAGTGTGGCGCCGTCGTGCTCGAGCTTCCCTACTTCCAGGATTTCGACGAATTGACGTGGGCCGGCTTTTGCAAGTTGAAAAGCGCGAAACTTTCTGAGGCGCTGACTGCCGGCAAACTTTTTACAGGTGTTGGCCCAACGAAAGATTTCGCAGAAGTTAAGGTCGGGAATGACAAATATTTTGTCGCGACACGCAAAGGATTTCTCCTCGTTTCGAATCACGATAAGGGCCTCGCGGCGTTTGACGGTAAGAGCAATCTGGCTGAAACACGCGACTACTCGCGCGCTGTAGATAAAGTGCCGAACGGTATTGTCGCTTTCGGCGGTTACAACCTCGAGGCCGCGATCGCCGCTGCGAACAAGATGCCGTTTGAAGGAACACAAGCTTTCGCAGCCAACCTCATCGGTTCGGTTGCGAGCGCATTTCATAGTCAAAACTTTTACGCGACTGCGAGCGCGGGAGCAGTTGAAACACATTCGTCGGTGGCGATGGATCGTGAAGGCCGCTATCCGGTGGCCGACTTCTCGCAACTGACACGCGGCAATATCACGTTCGCTACGCTCGAGCCAGCCGGTATTCCCATCACCGATCAGAATCGCTTGAGTAGCCTCGTGCTGAAAGTCCGTTCGAAGGCGCCTGGACCAATTGAAAACATCCGCGACGAGGTCAAGACCGCAGAGCAAACAGTCGAGCAGAAGTCGGCGCAAGAGCTGCTACTGACGATTGTGGCGCGGCGAAAGAGTCCTGAGAAAGCGCTCGAGTTGCCCGTGAAAGATCCGGAGTTTGCTCAGTATTTGAAGGCGACAGCGGAGTTTGCGGCTGACAATGAAGACGTAAAAACTAAGGCAAAAGAGATCGCGGGAACGGATCGCGATGCGTGGAGCGTGGCGCGCAAGCTCGCCGATTGGACCTTCAAAAACCTCGAGTGGAAATTCGTTGCTAATGCTGACGCGTCGCAAACGCTGGCAACACGTGAGGCTGACTGTTCCGAGTTCAGTACGCTGTTTGTGGCGATGGCGCGCTCGCTGGGTTTGCCGGCGCGAATGATCACTGGACTCGCTTACAGTGGCAACTCGTTTGGTGGTCATGCATGGGTTGAAGTGTGGGTCGGAAAGTGGATCGAGCTCGACCCGACCTGGGGCACAGACTTTGTTGACGCGACGCACATTCGCGACAGCTCGAACGCCCTCGTCACTTCTGCGGCCTTGAATCTGATCGAGCTCGAAGTCGTGGACGCGAAGCGCAACGTTGCTGAGTTTCAAAAAACAGCTAAAGCGCTTACAGAGCATCTCTCAAAAGCGATTCCAACGGCAGCACGATCCGATATCGAAGCGGCTATTGATCTACCGGCACTGACGGATGAATTAATGGGCCAGGACGCCTGGTCCAAAATGAACGAACCGGAAAAAGAGAAAATGTGGTCGGCGTACCGCCGGATGATCGAAGAGATCGTAACAGGGTACGGCAGGAGCTCTTCGGACCGTAAGCTGCGCCTGCTGCATCTCGAAGAAAAAGAAAACGAAGCTGAAGCAACGTGTCTCCTGTATCCGTCTGACTGGCTGGTGAAATTAAGACTCGTGCGGCGCAATGGCCTTTGGTCTCTCGTCGAAGTCCAGAAAGCTGACTCTGCTCTTAACACCGTCGCCGACACGCTGCAACCAACAATTGCGACAATCGAGAAAGTTCGTGCGGGCCAGAAAGCTTCACGTTCGAATCTGACGGATTTCGCTCGCGTGCTGCTCTTGATGAATGATAATCGTGAAAAAGCGATTGCCGTCGTTGATAAGGCTCTGACAGCGAATCCGAAAGACAAAGGTTTGCGATTCTTGAAAGCGGAGGCTTTGTCGTTTCCAAACTATTCAGAGGAATGCACAAAGATACTGCGCGAGTTGAGCGCGGAAGATTTCGCCCCGGCAATTTACAAACTCGCTTCTGTCTTGAGCGCCGCCGAGGATGAAGCAAGCCAGAAAGAAACCGTCAAAGCGTGGGAGCACTACACGTCGCTCGAACCTTACGATCCACGCGCCTTCCGAGAACTGGGCACTGCGTACAGCGTGGTAGCCAACCTGGCCCAGGCCGAAGCTGCATTTCGGAAAGCGGTTGAACTTGAGCCAGCCAGTGCCGATAACTATATGCCATTAGTTATTTTCCTGGTCATGAATGATCGGTTCGCTGATGCTGGGCAGGTGTTAGCTGCTTACGATCAGCACAAGGACAGTGATGTGATTCTCATCGGGGAAGTAATTCGTCAGCTCTATTACGATTCAGAGGGCGCTCGCGCAATCAAGCTTGCAGAGACTGAGCCCGCGCGAGTGAAAGGTAGTGCGGAAGCCAACCTCATACTCGGAAGAATACACCTCGAGGACGGGCGTTACGCCGTCGCGCTTCACCATCTCAATTTGTCGGCCCAGATCGATAAGACATTTTCGTCACCGTACGTCGCGATGGCCACACTCTATCGAAAGCAGTCGCACTGGAGTGCGGCGTTGAAAGCCGCCGATCAGGCCATCAAGCTTGATGAAGAAGACTGCGAAGCTTACTACGAGCGTGCTTGTGCTCTGGCGCGGCTTAGGAGGCTCAAAGAGGCAATGGCAGCGCTTGAAAAATCTGTCGATCTAGATCCCGATCACCTTGAGTGGATCCCTGATGAAGCTGATCTGAAACCGCTGTCGTCTCTACCGGCTTTCAAGAAACTTCTCGTGTCGCCACCCGACAAGCCTTAGAAGTTTTGCGACAGGTGTCGGAAATTTCTGCAGCATCGCAATCGGATCTGGCGCAAACTTTCAACAAAAGTGCGGGAACAGTGCTTGCACATGTTCACCTTTTAAAAGGAGAACATGATGAAGCACAAAACTCTGCCCCTGTTACTTGTCTTACTACTGCTATCGAGTCACGCGCCGCTTGCTTTTGCTGAAGAGACTGCATCGCTGAGCGACTGGACCACAGTGAAACAGATCAAAACCAACGAACGACTGCTCGTTCGACAGAAGAATGGGAAAGATTTCAAAGGTGAGATGATCGAAGCGTCAGACACGACGTTGACGATCGATCGCGACGGCAAACCGTTGAGCATAGCGCGCGATGATGTGCGACAGGTCTATGTTGTTTCCGGCACGGCGAAGAAAGGCAAGTGGGCCTTGATCGGCGCGGGCATCGGAGCGGGTACGGGCGCAGCAATTGGCGCCGCGAAGTATTCAAAGAGCGTAGATGACAGCCAGATCTACATCCCGGTGGGCCTGATAATCGGCGCCGGCTCGGGCGCCCTCGGCGGCCTGCTCTTCGGCGCAACCACGCGCAAACGCGAGCTGGTCTACGCGGCGAATTAGCGGGAACAAAGCCCATCAGCGGTGGGCGTGACTGCGCTGTCTCCATACTTCGTCAGACCGGCGCTGATGAAGTATGGCTATAATTTTCGCCTCATTCAACCTCAAAGAATAATAGATACCGTAAGGGAAACGCTTCAGGCGTGCTCGCCGAACTGCTCCATTAACAAGTGGAAATCCGTAAGGAAATTGTGGAATACGAACCATAGTTGTGCGGCCTTCTGACATAAATCGAGCCGCTAAATCTGGATCGATATTCTGATACCACGAAAAGATTGAGCCGATGTCTGCATCGGCGTCCGGTGTGAGGACGATACGATAGTTCATTTAGCTATAAGTGAGGATTTAGCTTTTGGTTAATTCTTATGAATTGGCCAATTTATCAAGAAGTTCTTTCTCGACTTCCTCCCAAGTCCTCCATGTTGATGTGTCTGCATTTTCATAGCGCGCCATTCGTTCTTCGATGATCGCCATGTGCCAGTCAGGAATCTTCACGTAATTATTATTTACGTAATCCGGATCTAAGTTGTCTTCATTCAGTTGTTCTGAGGACATTTTTTTGCACTCCTTGTCGGGAGTATAGCACGCTGATTGATTTCTGCAACTCAATCATCATCTTTGTGCTTCTTTGTGGCGCCTTTTTCTGCGATCTCTTCGCGCTCTTCTTGTAATCCGAGGCGCATGGCATCGAAGGCAGGAAGACGGGCGATTGAAGGCATCGGCGCGTTGCCGCGTACGGAGAACCAGATGATGCGGTTCAGGATCTCGGGATCCGCCATGTCCGCGTGCTCGAGATCCTGTTCGTCGGTGAGTCGCATCCAGTAAGCTGTCGCGACGTCACGCGGCGGTGATGTGACGAGGTTGTCGAGCGCAACGTTCGGAAGCAGCGCTTTGTAAGGCCGCAGGTCCGGCTCCGCGCGAAAGATGTTAATCGGCGTCGCAGTTGCGTCGAGTTGATTCATCGGCTCGATGCCGAGCAGCAGCTCGATCGTCCGGATCAAGCTAACGGTGTTGTGAAACTCATGGACCAATGTGCCGGGTTTGTTGTAGGCGCTGATCACGAGTGCTACTGAGCGATGCGCATCGACGTGATCTGGACCATCCTGCGCGTCGTCTTCCACAACCACGATCGCCGTGTCTTTCCAGTGAGGACTATTCGACACCGCCTCCACCATTAACCCGAGCGCATAATCGTTATCGGCAACGTAAAACTGCGGCGTCGGCTTGCGCGCACTGATCCCATCCGTGTGATCGTTCGGCAACCGTATGACAGAAAGATTGGGCAACTGACCAGTGCGAAACTCCTCCAGCCACACACCTAATCGAGAATTGCCGCGGGTGATCAATGGACTCTCATTGCCCTCACGCGCAGCACGATACGAATCGACCGTCATCGCGTCAGGTGTGTCCATATCAAAGTTGCGATAGTCAGTACTAACACGACCCTCGAGCGACTTCTTCGTCGGAAACGCTGATACAGTCGGCGACAAATCCGGATAAGACTTCTCGCGGTTCTCTCGAATCGCTTTCACATCAGCCTCCGACAACGTCACCACAAACTCGCCGTAGTTTCGATAAGTCAAACCGGCACGCGCAGCAGCATCCCACAAATACAATGACTCCGGCTCACCGACGTCGCGTGAACCCTGCAGATAAGGAATGAAACGGCGCATGAAGTCGGCCACATCATCGGTAGTCGCTCCGCGTCCAAACAGCGAAGGCGCGCCACGCAACGGCTCGTAATTCGGCAAACGATTGAAGCCTTCGAAATCGTACGTGCGGCCACGGCGGCTGTAGTTCCAGCGAAACGCTTTGTCGACGTAATCGGTCGAAAACGCAGCGGTGGACCAGTTGTGCCCGTCAGGACTCGCTTCCGAGTTCACAAAGAATCGATCGAACAATCCGAAGCGAAGCGCAAGCGCGCGATGATTTGGCGAGATGTCCTGACGTTGGCCGTTGGGGCGCGCGGCTGCGTCGCCGGCTCCGAAGATCGCGAGCGATGGATCGCCGTCAGCTTTCGCGCCATCGCCAGACTGTTTCAAATCGCCGAAAATCTGATCATACGCGCGGTTCTCTTTGATCACGTAGATGACGTGTTTGATCGGAGAGCGACCGGGGAAGAGTCTCGCTTGTCGCTCGCCAAGCAAACCGTTGTTGCGCATTACTTGCTGGGTGTAACGCGTGAGCGCCGGATCGTCAGGAGTGTTTACGGCGCTGATGTTGCCGACGACGAGCGCCACGCTGTATTGCCCGCCCTGCCCACCAGCGCGACCGCTGCCTGACGGAAAACGTTCGTTGGGGCTGTTTGGCACGCGGCCGGAGTTGTCGACGATCAATGAAGAATTCTGAACGCCTGTGCCTTTGCCATTGCCGACGAAAAGTGTTTGGCCCACCAGCGCGAGGGCTGATGGGTATTGGCCGGTAGGGATAAAGCCTTTCACTCTACTGCGAGCGGGGGCAAGCCCCTCTTCCTGACTTGTTCTATTCCGAGGCTTATCGTTGAGCTCGACGACGGCGACTGAGTTGCTGTGTGCGTTCGCGACGTAAAGATCGTCGCCGCGCAGCGCGAGTCCTTCGGGGCTGTTGCCTCGTGGAACGCCTTCCGACAAACGCACGTTGATGCGCTCGATCTCTTTGTCAGTCTGCGTGTCGATCACTGAAACGCTGTCGTCATTCGAGTTCGCGACGTAAAGATGCGTGCGCTGCGGATTCAACAACATCGCTGTCGGATGCCGACCAACTACGACACGCGAAACTAATTTTCCCGTCTGGACCACCGCGACGGTGCTGTCATTCCAGCACGAGACGTAAGCTTTGAAAGAACCCTGTTGCGGCACGACTGCCACCGCATACGGATAAATAAACTGCTCGCTGTCACCTTCGCGCCGCAGATCTACACGCATGAGTTTGCGTCGACCGCGCACATCTTCAATCACGCCGAGACTGTCGCCGAGATTGTTCGCGACAAAAAGCGTGTTGGCATCAGGAGTGATCGCAATCCCGGTCGGATAAACCGGCGCGCGATCGCTGTTGTAGCGCGGTGAGTTTGCGGCAGACGCGAATCCACTGACATCTATAAAAGGCGCCTCGACGTTTGTGTTTGGACCAGGCGATGCGGGCGTGATCGGCGTCTGATTCTCGGCTTGAAAGCGAAAGATCCAGATCTTGTTTTCGAATCCACCTGAGACGTAAAGCGCGTACGAGCCGTCGTCCTGCGGAATCGGTGCGAACACAACGCCGACGTTCACACTCTGCGGCGAAGGAAAGTAAACATTCTGCACCACGACCGCTGGCTTCGCGTTGAGATCGATTACCGAAAGCGACTGCTGACCACGATTCCCCGCCGCATTGAACTGAATCCCGTAACCACTATTTACTGAGACCAGAAACCGGCCTTCACCACCTGGTCCCAGCTTATCGGGACTGCGAACGAAATCGACCGGCAACGCGCCGACCGCCGTCTGGCGCGTCGTCAGGTCCTGAACAAGCGAACCCGCAGGCGTGATCGGTCGTCCCTCGCTGGCCGGTTCGTCGGAAACGGCGGACGACGAAACCAACAAGAGACTGGTTGTAAGTAATAGACTGAGCAGTAGGTAAATACCAATTCTGGGGTTCATTGGTTGCGCAGTTTACATCCTGGATCCGCAGATTACACAGAGATCCGAAAAAATAAATTGCGTGACGAACGGATCGATGGAAACAACCGCAAACTGCGATGCCGCTACTAAGCACAAACGCCGTGTATAATGGCGGTCACCACAAAATGAGCCAACTCGTACGGTTTCTGTTCGGACATGAGCAGGCCGTTTTTACTAACGGCCGCTTCGGTTTCGACGTGCGTCCGAGCGCCATAATTCTCGCCCTCATACTTCTCCTCGCCGGCGTCTTTATTTATTTCATCTACCTGCGGCCGCGCGTTCGTCTCTCGAAGTCCACGACGATCACGCTTATCGCGCTACGCGCCACACTTTTACTGTTGATGGTTACATTGCTGTTACGGCCGGTCGTCGTCGTGTCGTCGGTAATCCCGCGCAGCAGTTACGTCGCGATGGTGATCGACGACTCGGTCAGCATGAAACTGCATGACGTTCCCGGTGGCGCCACTCGTCTCGACAGCGTCAAGCAGGCACTGCTCAACACGACTTCCGGACAAGACTCGTTTCTTAATCGACTCGAAGGGAAGTTCAAAACAAATCTCTACGGCTTCTCAGGCGGTCTCACGCGACTCAAAGACGGCAACGATCTCTACGCCGAAGGACGCACGAGCGATCTCGCGGGCGCATTAGACGAAACGATCAAACGTTCTTCGGGTATGCCGCTTTCCGCTGTCGTCCTTGCAACTGATGGCGCTTCGAACGTGCCACGCGATCTCGCCGCGGTGTTGAGAGAGCTGCGCGCGCGCGATATTCCCGTGTTCACTGTCGGCGTCGGCAACACGTCGCGCCCGATGGACGCCGAGTTAACACGCGTGAACATGCCGCGACGCGTGCTCGTCGGCTCGAGATTAAACATCGAGACGATTGTTGGTTTGAGTGGTTACAGTGCGACGAAAGTGCTGCTGAGCGTGAAGGAAGATGGACGCACTGTGAAAACCGAAGAGTTCAACCTGCGCGGTAACGACACGCAGGCAGTGAATCTCGAGATCACGCCGACGACGCCTGGCATTCATCGCTACACCGTTGAAGTCACACCGCTCGACGGCGAGCTGACAGTCGATAACAACAAGCAGGATTCACTCGTTGAAGTAATAACAGGACCACTGCGAATCCTGCACGTCGAAGGCGAGCCGCGTTGGGAGCTCGGGAAGATTCGCGAATCGATCACGCCAAACGAAAAGAACGTCACGGTCGTCTCGCTTCAACGCACGGGTGAGAACAAGTTTTACCGGCAGGGCGTCGGCAATCAAACCGAGCTTGCGACCGGTTTTCCGAAGTCAGAAGAAGAACTGTTTTCGTATGACGGTCTGATCATCGGCAGCGTCGAGGCTGGATTCTTTACAGCGGATGAGCTGCGAAATATCGAAGCGTTCGTTGCGCGACGCGGCGGCGGACTGCTCGCGCTCGGCGGTCGGCTTGCTTTCGATGGTGGCAAGTTCAAGGGCACAACGATCGAAGAGCTGCTGCCGGTGGCGCTCACGGGTGGTCCAGTTGACGATGCGAGCTCATTCACGCCGGTCTATAAACCAGTATTGACCGGTGCGGGCCAGGAGCACCCGATCACGCGTCTGAACGACGATCGCGGCGCGAATCAAAAAATTTGGAACGAATTGCCGCCGATCTCCGTCTCCGAAGTGTTGTCGAACGTGAAGCCGGGCGCTTCGGTGTTGCTCGAAGCACGGCGCACCGAGGGTTCGGCCCAAGTCGCTCCTTTATTAGTGCAACAGCGGTACGGTCGCGGACAAACGCTCGCGCTCACGGCAGCGGATACGTGGCGTTGGAAAATGAGAATGGATTCAAAGAACAATGCCCACGAAACATTCTGGCGACAGATGCTGCGCTATCTTGTGAGCAGCACGCCGCGGCAGGTCGAAATCGGTACCGAGAAAGAAGTTTACGCGCTCGATGACAACATGAATATCGTTGCCGACATTCGTGACAAGCATTTCAATCCGGTGCCTGATGCGCGGGCGACGGCGCGCGTAACGAAGCCCTCGGGCGCTGTCGTCGATGTGCCGCTGAAGTTTACGACGCTCAACTCGGTGAATACGTACGCGGGTGAGTTCAAGGCGGATGAGTTGGGCCAACACCGGATCGAGTTGATTGGTACGAGTCAGAGTCTCGGGACGTTGAGTGCGACGTCGAACATGCTGGTGAGCGATCTGAATCGTGAATATTACAGTGCGGCGCAGAACAGTGACTTGTTGAAGCGCATCTCGGCTGAGACGGGCGGGAAGTACTACACTCCCGCCGAAGCGCAGTCGCTATTGGACGATCTGATTTATCGTCAAACACCTTATTCCGAGCGCGTGACGAAGGATCTGTGGGACATGCCGGTGAATTTTTTACTGATTATCGGACTGCTCAGCGCTGAATGGTTTCTGCGCAAACGCGAGGGCTTAGCATGATCATCACGCGCGCACTGCTGGTCTTCATCTTTTGTGCTTTTTCGTGGCCAGTCTCTGCTCAGACAAAGGGTGATCCGAATAAGTTTGCAGTGATCGTGAATGGGGCTGGCGGCGAGGCTGTTTACGCGAAGCAGTTTGAAGAGTGGACCGGGCAGTTGAGCACTGTGCTGTCGTCGCGTTTCGGGTTTGATGGGAAGCAGCTCACGGTGTTGAAGGGTGCGACTGCCGAAGATGTGAAACGCACGTTCACGACGCTCAAAACACAGCTCGCTGCGGATAACGTGCTGTTCGTGTTTCTGATCGGACACGGATCGTTCGACGGCAAAGAATCAAAGTTCAATCTCGTCGGGCCGGATCTCGGGGTGACTGATTACAACGCGATGCTCTCAGCGCTGCCGACGCATCGAGTTGTCGTGTTCAATATGTCGAGCGCGAGTGGTGAGTTCATCAAGAGTCTTTCGGCCAAAGGACGGATCGTGATCACGGCTACGAAGAGCGGGCAGGAGACGAACGCGACGCGCTTCACGGGTTTCTTGATCGCGGCGTTGAAGGCGACTGACGCTGACACGGATCAGGACGGGCACACTTCGGTGCTCGAAGCGTTTGTCTACGCGAACCGTCTGACTGCGGATTTCTATAAACAAGCCGGAAGACTCGCGACTGAACACGCGATGTTTGATGACAACGGCGACGGCGTCGGACGCGAAAAGCTGGAAGACGGTGAAGGACTGCTCGCCCGCGCAACGTATCTCGATTCGTTGAGTACAGGCGAAGCGGCGGCGACTGCGGCAGCAGGCCGTCTACTGAAAGAGCGAACGCGGTTAGAAGGCGAGATCGAACAACTGATCGCGCGTAAAGGAAGCATGGCTGAAACTGAATATGAGTCGACGCTCGAAAGATTATTTATTGAACTCGCAAAAGTGAATCGATCGATCAAGCAGGCAGGATCATGATGAAGAAGTTTCACGCAAAGACGCAAAGGTCGCAAAGACGCAAAGGCGGGTCAAATGCATTGGGCGCGCCTTTGCGTCTTTGCGTCCTTTGCGTCTTTGCGCAAATACTCTTCTCGAGCGCCGTACTTGCCCAAGCTCCGGACACGGAACGAGCGCAACTCCGCGCCTACATCGAAACCGGTCGCTACATCGAAGCCGAAGCCACCGCCAAAAAATTCTTACTCAAAACACCGGACAACGGCGCAGTCCGTCACGAGCTCGCCGAAACGCTCGCGCTAACTGGCCGCTACACCGAAGCCATCACCGAATTTGAACGCGCCGCCAAAACAGACAACATCGCCGACAAACTCGAGAGCAACCTGCGCCGCGCAGAAATCCTCACCCTCATCGGCCAGGAAGATCGCGCCAAACCCATCTACGAATCATTCGTCACCTACTACACCGAGCACGATCCGAAAACCGCGCGCGAGCTAACCCTCGTCGCACGCGCCCTCGTGCATCTCGAACGCTACCAGGACGCGAACGACATGTATCGCTCAGCGATCGAGGCCGATTCGAATTATCTCGACGCACAACTCGGCGCCGCTGAGCTGTTCACGCAAAAGTATGCCTACGGCGACGCTGCCCTATTTCTCGACGACGCCTTCAAGATCAATCCAAACAGCGCGCGCGCCTTCCTCGCTGTGGCACGCAACAAACGACTCGATGGCGATGCCGAAACCACGGCCGCGCTCACCAAAGCACTCGCGATCAACCCGAACCTCGTCGACGCAATCGCGCTCAAAGCCGGCATTGCGCTCGAAGCCAGTCGCATCGACGAAGCTTCCGCTGATATCGATAAAGCGCTAAAGATCAACCCGCGCTCACTCGAAGCACACTCGCTGCGCGCCGCGATGTTGTATCTACAAGACAAAGACTATGAGCCGGAAGTCGCTGCAACACTCGCGATTGGACCCAAGTACGGCGAGGTCTACAACACGCTTTCACACTACGCCACGATCACGCGCCGCACGGAACAGGCAGCTCAATTCGCACGTCGCGCCACCGAGATCTCGCCGCGCCTCTGGGACGCACATCTCAACCTCGGCATGGCGTTGCTGCGTCTCGGCCAGATGGACACCGGCCGCGAAGCAGTCGAGAAGGCCTTCAAGGGTGATCCGTTCAACGTCTGGGCCAAGAACTCGCTCGACCTGCTCGACTCGATGCGCGACTTCAAAGAAATGAAGCGTGGTCCATTCATTATTAAAGCTGCCGCGCAGGAGAGCGACGTGCTCTCGCCTTACGCCGCGAACCTTCTCGAAGAAGCAGCAGCAAAGTTGACGGCGAAGTATCGCTTCACGCCCAAAGGTCCAATCATCATCGAGATCTTCAACAATCATGAAGATTTCGCCGTCCGCACGCTCGGCATTCCCGGTCTCGGTGCGCTCGGCGTCTGTTTTGGTTTCGTGATCGCACAGGACTCTCCCTCCGCGCGTGAAGCCGGTGAGTTCAACTGGGGCAGCACGCTCTGGCACGAGTACACGCACGTCATCACGTTGCAGATGACTGACTATCGCATCCCGCGCTGGTTCTCCGAAGGGCTTTCGGTTTACGAAGAGCGCCGCGCGCGACCGGGCTGGGGCGACGATTGGAATCCGCTGTTTGTGCGCGCGTTCATGGAAAAGCGCTGGTTCAAGATGACGGATCTCGACGCGGGTTTTCAGCGTCCGAAGAGCCCGCAGGATGTTCCGATTGCTTATTTCCAGGCGTCGCAGGTTTGTGAGTTCATCGTGGAGCGCTACGGGTTCGATGCGATCCTTCGCATGCTCGCGATGTATCGCGACAAAGCAAAAACACCGGACGTGCTGCAGCAGGTTTTGAAGCTGAGTGAGAGTGATTTCGATCGCGAGTTTGCCACGTACATCGAAGCGAAAGTCAAACCGTTGCACCAGGCTTTGCTGACGCCGACCAATAACGCTGCTTCACTTTCAAAAGCTGAAGTGTTGAAAGCACTCGAGACGCAGGACACGTTTGCACTCCGCATTCGCGCGGCTGAACTGCTCGCCGCTGATGGCGACACGCAAGGCGCTGTCGTTCATTACATCCGCGCGCTCGAGCTCTTCCCATTTGTCAGCGGCAAAGGAAATCCTTACGAGTCGCTCGCAAAGCTGCTCGAAGCAAAAGGCGATCGCGAACAGGCGGCAAAAACTCTCGACTCGTTAGTAAAAACTGACGAGAACAATCTCGAAGCGTTGAAGACAATCGCGCGTCTTCGTCTCGCGCTCGGCGAACGACAACAAGCGCTCGATGCTTTGCAGGCGAGCTTCTTCATCAGTCCGTTTGATTACAAGCTGCACACGCAGGCCGGCGAGTTGAGTCTCGAGCTGAAGGACTACGCGAAGGCGTTGACGGAATTTCAGGTGGCGCTCGCACTGGCGCCGCCGAACGTAGCCGAAGCAAACTACAATGTGGCCGCGGCGTTTCACGCGCTCGGCCGCCAGCCCGAAGCCAAGCGCGCCGTGCTGCGCGCGCTCGAAGCCGCGCCACGCTACGAAAAAGCGCAGGAGTTGTTGTTAAGAATAGTAGGACAGTAGAGCCACGGATTTTCACGGATTAACACGGTTCGATCCGTGTAATCTGTGTAATCTGTGGCTAAAGGAAAAAACATGGCGGTTGAACAATTAACTATTTCCGACGAGCAACTGCTCGACAGACTCGGCTCCGCGCGCGAGGACCTGCTGCGCGAAATCAGAAAGGCGATCATCGGGCAGGACGAAGTCGTCGAACTGGTGTTGCTCGCGCTTTTTGTCGGTGGCCATTCGATCATCACCGGCGTTCCGGGCCTCGCAAAAACGTTGCTCGTGCGGACCATTGCCAACGTTCTCGATCTTTCGTTCAAGCGCATTCAGTTCACTCCCGATTTGATGCCTGCCGATATCACCGGCACCGAGATCATCGAAGAAGATCGCGCCACCGGCCGGCGCGCGATGCAGTTTATTCCTGGACCAGTCTTCGCCAACATCGTGCTCGCTGACGAGATCAATCGTACGCCGCCGAAGACGCAGGCGGCTTTGCTCGAAGCGATGCAGGAAGGTCGCGTGACCGTCCAAGGTGTCAGCTACGATCTGCCGCGACCGTTTCATGTGCTCGCAACGCAGAACCCGATCGAGATGGAAGGCACGTATCCGTTGCCGGAAGCGCAGCTCGATCGGTTTATGTTCAATGTGAAGATTGGATACTTGCCGGAGGAAGAGGAAGTGGCGGTGGTGAAGCAGACGACGTCGCCGCAGGATTACGATTTCAAACGGTTGATGTCGGCGGATGAGATCATCGCGTTTCAGAGACTCGTGCGGCAGGTGCCTGCTTCGGACACGGTTGCGCGTTACGCTGTGCGATTGGTTAATGCAAGCCGGCCCGGAACGCCGCCCGCGCCTGACTTTGTTAACAAGTGGGTGACGTGGGGTGCGTCGTTGCGTGCTTCACAGTTTTTGATCTTTGGTGGCAAGGCGCGCGCGATACTGCGCGGCCGATACAACGTTTCGTGTGAAGACGTGCGCGCCGTCGCACCCGCGGTGATGCGGCATCGAGTGCTATTAAATTTCCAGGCTGAGGCTGAGAAGATCGATTCCGATTACGTGATTAAAAAGTTGATCGAAGCCGTGCCTGAGCCAAAGAGTGGTTTATGACACCCGGAACGACTGCAACCAGATTTCTCGATCCTGAGCTGCTCGCGCGCGTTGGCTCGCTCGAGCTGCTTGCGCGCGCGGTTGTCGAGGGCTTCATGTCGGGTCTGCATCGCTCACCGTACACGGGTTTCTCAACGGAGTTCACCGAGTATCGCCAGTACAACGCGGGTGATGATTTACGCTATCTCGACTGGCGTCTGCTCGCGCGCACCGATCGTTACTTCATCAAGAAATATCGCGCCGACACGAACACGCAGTGTCACCTGCTCGTCGATACGAGCGCGTCGATGAGCTACGCACACGAAAGCTCTGTGACGAAGCTTCAGTACGCGCAGTTTCTCGCCGCATCGCTCGCTTATCTGCTCAATCGACAGCAGGACGCCGTCGGCCTCGTCGCGTTCGCCGACAAGGTTCACACGCACGTTCCCGCACGCAATCGCACGGGCCACATGCGCACGATCTTCGGCAATCTCTCAATGCTCGAAGCGGGCGGCGAAACGCATCTCGCCGAATCTTTGCACCAGCTTGCAGAAATACTGACGCGCCGCGGCATCGTCGTCATCATCTCCGACTTTTACGATCAGTCAGAGCGTCTTCAGGAAGCATTTCAGCACCTGAGGTTTAAAGGACACGACCTTGTCGCGTTTCACGTGCTCGATCAAAACGAGCTCGACTTCAATTTCAACGAGCCCGTGCTGTTGCTCGAAGACGCGGAGACACAGGAACAGATGCCCGTGCTTCCGGACGTGGTGATGAGCGGCTATCGTGAGCGGATGCGACAGCACGTCGAAGACATGCGACGCTGCGCGGCGGCGAACCACGTCGATTATGAAATGCTGACGACCAAACAGCCGCTCGATTTTGCGTTGTTCTCGTTCCTGTCTCGTCGCGCTGGAAAGTAAGTATGATGATTTCTGCGGCATGGAATAGAAAAGTTAGCTGGAATGGAAAAGTTAGCCAGAATAGAACAAGTCAGGAAGAGGGGCTTGCCCCCGCTTGTCCAATCCAAGCAACAGCGGGGGCAAGCCCCTCTTCCTGACTTGTTCCCCTCTTCCTGACTTGTTCTATTCTCTGATCGAAGAGAAAACGACGAGGTTTTATGTCGTTCCTGACGCCATTATTTTTCCTCGGCGTCGCGGCGCTCGCGGCGCCCGTTCTCGTGCATCTCGTGCGACGCACACGTGCGCGTCGCGTCCAGTTCCCTGCCCTCGTCTTTGTGCGCCAGGTGCCGCAGCGCACGATTCGCCGTCGCACGCTGCACAACCTGCTGCTCTTGCTTTTGCGCTGTCTTGCGATCCTGCTGATCGTAATCGCGTTCACGCGTCCGTTCTTTAGTGGTGGCAGCGCCGCGAAAGACAACACTGCAGCCGGAGCGACGGTGATCATGGTCGACAACTCGTTGAGCATGCGTCGCGAAGGTATGTTTGCCGAAGCACAACGCCGGGCCGAGACTGCCTTGGACGATGCGCGGAACGACGAACAAATCGCGCTTGTGAGTTTCGATAAGCGCTACACGGTTATGAATCGCTTCGTTGCTGATAAAAACAGAGTGCGACTCGGAATCACCGGCATAAGCGCCGGCTGGGATGGCACCGATTACGAACAGGCGCTGCGCGGCGCGGAGTCGTTGCTGGGCGAGATCGAGACTACTGGTCCAAAACGGATCGTGATGATCTCCGATTTCCAGATGCCCGGCTGGACCGCCGCGAGTGCGACTTTCAAACTTTCAAACAACACGCAGCTCACGACGCTCGATGTCGGCGGAAACAATCCACCACCAAACGTTGCGATCACGAACGTCGAGGCACGCGGTGTCGTGTTCGGACAGAAGTATCTCGACAACCTCGTGGTCCACGTCAGCAACTTCAGCGACACGCCAAAGGATCACGTTCAGGTCGACTTTCAGATCAACGACCAAACAGTCGAGAAACGCGATATCAGTCTCAACAGCCGCGACTCGCGCGTGGTGGAGTTTACCGGGTTCAATCTCAACGACGGCGCTAACCGTTGCACTGTCGATCTCACTGTGGGTGATTTCGCGCCTGACAATCGCTTCTATTTCACCCTCCGACGCGAAACTCCAAAACAAGCATTGATCATCGAAGGGGCGTCGAGAGGCCGCAGCGACAGTCTTCACCTGCAAAGCGCGCTCACGACGAACGATGATCTGCCGTTTACATTCACGCTCAAGAGCGCTGGATCGGTGGATCCGGCGAGCATTTCCGATTACGCGCTTGTGGTTCTGAACGACGCCGGACCGATCTCGTCCGCCCTCGCTGATACGCTCGCGAAGTTCGTAAGCGCGGGCGGGCAGATGATCGTGTCAACTGGACCACACACGCAGGCTGACGCTTTCAACAACTCCCTACAGCAAATCGCGCCGGCCACGTTGCGTGAAGCAGTGCAGACGAAGGCGGGCGAGAGCGTTGCGATTACGGAAGTGAAATTCGATCATCCGATCTTCGAAGTGTTTCAGGAGAGTGGCAGACTTGCAGCCGCAAACGTGATTGGCTACTTCCGTTCGGAGCCGCGCGCGAACACGACCGTGCTGGCGCGATTTGAAGATGGCAGCCCCGCGCTAGTCGAAGGACGAACAGGAAAAGGTCGCGTGTTGTTGTTCACGTCGTCGTTAGGACCAAGCTGGAACGATCTGCCGCTGACGCCGTTGTACCTGCCGTTCATTCATCAGATGGTGCGTTACGCGGGGACGCGTGAGGAGAATGCGTGGTATGGGTTGGGCCAGACATTTACCGTCGGCAAGCGACAAGAGCAGGCGCCGCCCGCGATCGATACGCCCGGTGGTGCGCGCTTGTCGGAGAGTCGCAGCACGCCTGACGGAGATCTGCTCGTGACCGCGCGTGAGCCCGGGTTTTATCGCTTGCGTTACAGCTCACAACCTGACTTTGCGGCGGTGAATATCGACGGTGCAGAAGGCGACTTCACGAAGTTAAACTTCGGTGAGTTCGTGGCGGGCGTGACTGGCGGCGCGGGAAGTGCTGAAGGCGCGGCGGCAAGTCGGAATATGAGTGATGAGCAAGTCGAGGGACGGCAAAGGGTTTGGTGGTCGTTATTGCTGGTCGCGCTGCTGCTTCTGCTGGCAGAATCTTTCCTCGCGCGACGAACGAAGATGGTGAAGATGATCGGCTGAAGGTTTTCTCTGTGCAACCTCTGTGTTCTCTGTGTCTCTGTGGTGACTTAACCACAGAGACACAGAGAACACAGAGGTTGCACAGAGAAGAAAGTAGGGAGTGATTATGAGCCCTGAGACGAATCTATTACAGGATCTCCTGCGTCGAGCACGCTCGCGCCGGCAACTTTTACTCTCGTTGCGCGGCATTGCGATCACCGTCGGTGTCGTTGCTGGTCTGCTGTTATTGATCGGCTGGGCCGCACATCGTTATCGCTACAATGGCAGCGCGCTACTTACCTTGCGTCTAGGCGCGTTGCTCATGATCCTCACCACGATCTATTTTTCTCTCATCCGTCCACTCTTCAAACGTATCAGCGACGCGAAGCTTGCTCGCTTGATCGAAGAACACTCGCCCGGCACCGAAGATCGTCTCGTCACCGCAGTTGAATATTCAAACGGCAATGCGCAATCACCCATCTCGCCCGCGCTCGTGAACCGTCTTTACCAGGACGCCAACAGTGTTTCCGGAATGCTCGACGTCGGAAACGTGATCCGCCGTTCGCGACTGATGCTTTACGGCGGCGCGGCACTCGCGAGCCTGCTGCTGTTCGTTGGCGTGTTGAAGTTTGGGCCAAAGGAGATCTCGCAGGGCGTCGCACAACTCGTCACACCGACCACACTCGCGGCCACAACCAACGCGATGAGCATTAAGGTGCGACCCGGCACGGCCCGCGTTCCGAAAGGCTCCGATCAGGACGTTATCGCCACACTCGTCAACTTCGATTCACAACAAGTCACTATTTTCTCTCGCCCCGTCGGCTCGAAAGACGACTTCCAGGGCCAGGTGATGGAGCCCGCGAAAGCAAAGACTGACTTTCGCTTCTCGATCTTCAACATTCAGGATTCGATGGAGTACTTCGTCGAGTCGAACAACGTTCGCTCCGAGGTGTTCAAGCTGAACGTCGTCGACCTTCCGTTCGTCAAACAACTCGATCTCTCGCTCAACTTCCCTGCCTTCACGAACCTTCCTACGAAAGCGGTGGAAGATGGCGGCGACATCGCGGCGCTGAAAGGCACGGTGGCAACGATCACGGCGAAGCTGTCGGGGAAAGTGAAAGCCGCACGCATCGTGTTTGCCGACGGTAAGAAGACTGACATGCAGTTGCAGGGATCAGACTTCGTCGGCCAGTTAACCGTGAGTGGCGACACGAGCTACTACATCGAGCTCGTCAGTGTCGATGGTGAAGCTTATCGCGGCTCGAACGAGTATGACGTTTCAGTGCTCTCCGATCAGCCGCCCGTAATCTCGTTTGATAAACCCGGGCGCGATCGCAAAGCGACGAACCTTGAAGAGGTGTTCACACAGGCGCGTGCCGAAGACGACTACGGCGTCGTCTCGATGGACCTGCACTTCTCCGTCAACGGCGGCGCGGAGAAGACCGTCAACCTGCAAAATCTCACGCGCGAATCAGCGAAATCGTTGACCGGCGCGTACACGTTCTTCCTCGAGGAATACAAGCTCAAGCCCGGCGACTTCATCTCGTATTTCGCGAAGGCGCGCGACGCGGCGAGTGAATCGACCAGCGACATCTACTTCATCGAAGTGAAGCCGTTCGAGATGGAGTACAAGCAGTCGCAACAGCAAGGCGGCGGTGGTCAGGGCCAGGGCGATCAGGATCAGAACGCGCTCTCGCGTCGACAGAAAGATCTGATCGCAGCTACGCACCGGCTCATGCGCGAAGGCGAGAAGTACACCGAACAGGAACGCAAAGACGGTTACGAAGCCGTGGCTACGGGCCAGGAGAAACTGCGTACTGACACGCTCGAGTTTCTCGATCGCATGGGCCGCCGGCTCGGCGATGTTGATGAAGGGCAAAAGCAGGTTGCGGAGATGGCTGAGCACCTGCGCGGGGCTGCGAAAGAGATGGAAGCGGCGCCGCCACCGCTCAGAAAAGAGTCTGGCAAAGACGCGCTGCCACCTGAGCAGCGTGCGTTGCAACGTTTGCTCGCGGCCGACGCGATCTTCCGTGAAGTGCAGGTCGCTTTCGGTCAGCAGAATGGCGGCGGCAGTGGTAGCCAGCGTGAGCAACAGGAGCTAGCGGGTCTGTTCGAGCTCGAGCTCGACAAGATGAAGAACCAGTATGAGACCGTTCAGCGCGCGCAACAGCAACAAGCAGAGAAGCAGAAGAGTGAAGCTGAACAACGTCTCGAAGAGCTCGCGCGCCGGCAGCAGGCAGCGCTCGAAGAACAGCGTCGACGCATGCAGCAGGGACCGGCGAATGGCTCTGGTAATCAACGACAACAACAGGAGTTGATCGATGAGACGCGCAAAGCAGCGCGTGAGCTCGAACGTTTGTCGCGCGAGCGTCGCGATCCGCAGATGGCCGAGTTGAGCCGTCAGCTCAACCAGAGTGCCGACGAGATGCAGAAAGCGCAGGCTTCGTCGCGTGGCAATTCCGGCGAGTCGGTTGCGCAGAACGAACGCGCGCTCGATCGACTGCAACAGGCCCAACAGCGTCTACAGCAGAGTGGCTCTACTAGTCAGCGTGGTGGCCAATCAGGATCGTCAGGACGTCAACAACAAGTTTCCGATCTGAGACAGCGTGCTGCGCAAGCGGCGTCGCGACAGCGCGAGATCGCGAAAGCCATGGAGAACCTCGCGCGCGGCGGTGGCCAGGGCGCGCAGGATGAAAACTCGAAACGATCGCGCGAGCAACTTGGTGAGCGCAAAGACACGCTTGCCGATAGCGTCAACAGCTTGCAGCAGGATCTCGAGCAGTCTGCGCGTGCGATGGCGGGCGGCAGTCAGGGACAGCAACGCACGGCGCGTCAGTTGAAAGAAGCGGCAGACTCGCTCGCGCGCGATCGTGTTGCGGATCGGATTCGTGAAGGTAAGCAGGCGTTGAATAACGGTCAGCAGGGAAAGCAAGGACAAGAGGGACAGCAAAACCAGCAGGGCGGTGGTGGCCGCAGCGGCGAGGAACGCGCGATCGAGCGTAGCCTGAACAATCTTTCGGAACGTTTGCAGGCGGCTGAGCAAAGCGCGAAGGGCGCGAACGGTTCGAGTGCGGAAGAGAACCTCGATCGTACGCGGCAACTTGCTGACAATCTCGACTCGCTCCGACGTCGTTTGGATGAACGGGCCAACGGGCGCAATCAGCAAGGGCAACAAAAGGGGCAGCAACAAGGTCAACAAGAAGGTCAGAAGGGTCAGGAAGGACAGAAGGGCCAACAAGGCTCGCAAGGTGGTGGGCAGCAGAGCGGTCAGCAGCAGGGTAACCAGCAATCCGGTGGCTCGCAGAATGGTGGCAACCAGTCGCAGGGTCGGATGAGCTCAGGACCGGATCGGAATGCGGTGATGGGTGGTGTTGACGGTTGGGGCGATGCGCGACAGCTTCCTGCTGAGATACGTGAGCGTCTTCGTGAAGCTCAGGATCTGAGGCGTGAGTGGGGCACGGCCGGCGCTGGCCGTCTTGATGAAGTGATTGACGAGCTCAAACGACTCGCTGATGGAAAGATGGAAGGTGATGCTGCGACTGCCGCATTGTTGAAGGCGGACGTGGTTGAGCCGCTGCGACAACTCGAGCTCGAATTAAGCCGGCAACTGCAACAGCAAAGCGGTCGCACTAATTTACGCTTACGTGATGAAGGCGCCGCGCCTGAGAAGTATCGGCGTGCAGTTGAGGAATACTATCGACGATTGTCCGGCGCAAAGCAGAGACAGCAGTAGACAGGATTTACAAGATTTTTCAGGATTTACATGTAAATCTTGTTCCGTCTTGTAAATCCTGTAAAAGCTATCAATGAAATCACGAATCACCAGAGCTTTTATCATTCTCCTCGTTCTATCAGCCCTGCTGGTACCGATCGCGGGTCAGCGTTCGTTCGAGGACTTCCGTCAACGACGTCGCCCAACATCAACCAACCAACCTTCCGGCGCGTCGTTCGGCGAGTACACCTTCGTCCGCACCATCTACGATTCACCAACGCGTGGTTACGGGCGGCGCGGCTACTACGGCGGCGGCACATGGACCACGGACTATCCTGAAGCCGATAACAACTTCATCGTCGGTATACGCGAATGGGCCGGCACAAACCTGAAAATCGCACCGCGCCCCGAAGCTCTCGAAATACTCGACGATCGCATCTTCGATTACCCGATCCTCTACATCGTCGAACCCGGCTTCATGGATCTCTCAACCGAACAAGCCACACGTTTGCGCGAGTATCTCTCACGCGGCGGCTTTCTCTACCTCGACGACTTCTGGGGCGAGTATGAGTGGCAGAATGTTCAGGAACAATTTCAGAAGATCGTTCCCGAGTATGAAATCAAAGACCTGCCGCTGAGCCATCCGATTTTTCATTCTTATCTCGACGTTGAAGAGGTGGTCCAGGTCCCCAACATCTACAACGCACAGCGCGGCATCACTTCCGAGAAGGGCGGCATCGTCCCACACTACATGGGCGTCGAGAACAAGAACGGCCGCATGATCGCCTTCATCTCTCGCAACTGCGATATGGGCGACGCGTGGGAGTGGATCAACGATCCTTCGTATCCGGTGAAGTATGGTTTACCTGCTTACAAGGTTGGGATCAACGTCGTCATCTACGCCATGAGCCACTGATCGCACGGATCAAAACCACGATTTGCTCACAAGAGGCGCAAGTGGCCTTGTGCCTCTTGTGGGTTAACGTCGTCGCTCGCGCTCGACTCTCTCACGGACGTCTCTGTCATCGTAGACGTCCATGAAGAGATACTTACGCCACTCCGCACGTGCTTCTGCGTAGTGACAAAGCACCACGCGCTCGAGCTTCACGCGCAGCGCGCTCTGCGAAGTGAGTAGCGGCATACGCGCTTCGGCCGGAGTGCGATCGCCTTTGCGGTTGTTGCACGAAACACACGCAGTGACGATGTTGACCGGCGAATTATCTCCACCACGCGAACGCGGCATGATGTGGTCCAGCGTCAGCTCACCTGCGGCTTTCTTATCACCGCAGTACTGGCACCGGAACTTATCGCGCATGTAAATCCGCAGGCGCTTCATACCTGACGCTTCACGCCGGCGACGAACGTTGATGTAAGTGCGACGTCGAATAACCGACGGCACTCGGAACTCGGCTCGTGCCGAACGCAACACGCGCTCACCATCGAATTCTTCGACAGTGACTGTGTCTTTGAACGTCATGATCACAGCCCGCGCGACACTCACAGTGCCGAGCGGTTCATAGGTTTGGTTTAGCAGTAATACTCGTCCATCGAGTGCCATACCCGGCACCTCCCTTCTTATTTTTGGCCACAAAAAGGCACAAAACGCACAAAAGTAAGAACTGACCCTTTGTGCCTTTTGTGCCTTTTTGTGGACCGGTTTCAGCCCTTCACACAAACGACTTGTTTGATCTCCGCAACGACTTCGACCAGATCTTCCTGGTTCTTCATCACTGCTTCGATCGACTTGTAAGCGCCAGGAATTTCATCCAGCACGCCTACGTCCTTGCGGCATTCAACACCCGCCGTCTGGCGTTCCAGATCGTCTTTCGTGAACGCGCGCTTTGCTGCTCCACGAGATAGCTTGCGTCCTGCTCCGTGCGAACAGGAGTTGAAGCTCTCTGGCAAACCGCGTCCTTTCACGATGAACGACTTGGCCCCCATGGATCCTGGAATGATGCCGTAAGCGCCTGCCGCTGCGTTGATCGCGCCCTTGCGTGTGACGAAAACTTCTTCGCCGTAATGCTGCTCGAGCGCAACGTAGTTGTGGTGACAGTTAACTGCCAGCTCAGGCTTGAATGGTTCGCGATGATTGAACATCTTGTTGAATACCTTCAACAGACGCGCCATCATGATCTCGCGATTCTTCATCGCGTATCCTTGCGCCCACTTCAAATCTTTCCAGTAAGCCTTGAATTCCGGCGTACCCGAAATGAAGTATGCGAGATCAGGAGCAGGCAATTCGTTCAAACGCCACAAGCTCTTCGCCGTCGAGATGTGACGTTCAGCGAGCTCCTTACCGATGTTGCGCGAACCCGAGTGGAGCATTAGCCAAACGAAGTTTTCTGTATCCAGACAAACTTCGATGAAGTGGTTGCCACCACCGAGCGTACCTAGCTGCGTCATCGCTTTCGCTTTGCGATCGTGAACACCCTCGTGAAGATCTTTGAACTCGTTCCAGCCGTCCCAGTAAGACGACTCGTCAACCGATTCCTTGTATTGATTGAACCCGGTTGGAATTGCTTCTTCGATCTTCAGGCGCAGCTCCTTCAACTTACCGTCGAGGATGCCGCTCTTGAACGGTGTCTTCACGGCCATCATGCCGCAACCGATATCAACGCCGACTGTTGCCGGAATTACTGCTTCCTTCGTGGCAACAACCGAACCCACCATGCTTCCCTTGCCCAGGTGCGCGTCAGGCATTAGCGCGACGTGCTTGAACAGACATGGCAGACGCGAAACGTTACGAAGCATGCTTTGCTCTTCAATGCTGAACTCGTGATTAGCCCACGACAGGATCTCCTTCTGAGCACCTCCGAGTTGTAGTTTTTCATAAGGCATGCGGTGAACCTCCTTTCTTAGATAGTTTTGTTGTGTTCCAAAAAGGTATTTCGAATGTCAAAAAACTGAAAAGAGCGGGCTTTAAGCCTCCGAGGGAAGCTGCCCGCTCCTGACAATTCTCGCGATTTTTATTTGGAGATTTGGGAGCGGGAGTCCGCTCCCGCTGATTAGAACCGATTTAATGTGCGCCGTTTGGCGGTGGGTTGTATGTGCGTCAAACTCGTCATAATTTATTCCTCCCTCTTCAGGGCGAAAACGCATCTTGTACGGCAGCGGGCGTGGTCCTGTCAAGAACTTTTTTTTCACGCAAAGGCGCAAAGATCGCAAAGACGCAAAGGCGCGCTCGAGTATTTGACCCGCCTTTGCGTCTTTGCGATCTTTGCGTCTTTGCGTGAAAACTGTCTCTACTTAGCGTAATAACCGGGGCGGTGGCGGATTTCGAGTTTTTCCCTTTTCAAGGCGAGATTTGTGAGCTCGATCGTGATCTTGCGGTAGGAGCCGTCGCGCTTTTTGTTTGTTGACGAGTAGGCGATTAGATATTGCGTTCGCAGCTCCTTCTCGATCTCAGCGAAGGCCGCATTGAGGTCAAACTTCTTGTCCGGAAAGAACGCGCGGCCACCAGTGTTTTGCGTTAGGTCACGCAAAGCATTCCGATTGATCCCGTCGCGCTCACTGCCGATACCGATCGCATAGACCACCGCCTCAGCGCCCAGCACGCGGTTGATCGCATCCTTCTGACTCAAGCGACCGGATGTGTTTAGACCGTCAGTCAAAATAATGATCGCTCGCCGCCTCGGGCCCGTGACATTTGCGAGCACGTTAGTCGACGTGAGTGCAACCGCATCCCAAATTGCCGTCGAGGCTTCATTCGGAGGTCCAGGTAAACCCGGTCCAGTCGGTATTCCAGTCAACGCGCGTCCGCTGCCAAGATAAGACGGAGCCGCGACTTCGATCGTTTGCAACACGCGATACACGCTCAACATGTCTCGCGTCATTGGCTGTTCGAGATACGCAAAACCGGTGAACGGAATTAGCGCCACTTGATCTTTGTTCGACTGGATCACTTTCTCGATAAACGTTCGGACTGCCGCCTTCTCTGCAGGCAGTGTGGCTTCCTGTGAGAAGCTCACGTCGATCAAGAATGCGATTGACAGTGGTCGATCTGTTTCCTGTTGAAACGTGAAGAGCATTTGCGGCACGCCGTCTTCGAGCACGCGCAGATCTTCAGCGCGCAGCGTCGTGATGAAGCGATGATCTTTGTCTGTTGCAGTAAAGGGAAGATTTGTGACGTCAGTCTCGGTGCGAATCACATCGTCCTGATCGACAGTCTGTGAGAACACCGGCGCACTAACAAGCAGCACTACAAACAGCAGTAAAACTCGCATCTTCATAACCTTTCCCAACCACATCAGCGCTTCGTCATCACGCCCCAGCTTCGCGTCGAAGGTTGCTATCGTGAAAGGCGAAAACCGGCGCTGTGGCGCATTCACGACGAGCTGGTCGAGGTTGTATTGCACGTAAGCCTTCCAACCGGACTTTTTATAAACATCATTCGTTTTCACCAGCACGTCTTTGAGCACCGCGCCTATGAGCGAGCGAATCTCGTAGCGCCCGAGCTGTGTTTTGGGGGCCAGGCTCATTGAAAGTATTTAGCCACAGATTAGCACGGATCAATCCGTGTAATCTGTGGCTAAAACAAACGCAGAAAAACAGACTACGAAGCGCCCTTGGCGGCCGTGTCTGACTGTCCACCGCCCTGTTTGTTGGGCTGCGGTGTGATGCGCAGGTAGGGCTTCGGCGCTCTCCAGCCAGCCGGGAATTTCTCTTTCGCGGCCTCGTCTGACATCGATGGAACGATGATCACGTCGTCGCCGTCTTTCCAGTTCACCGGGGTCGCGACGCTGTACTTCGACGTCAACTGCAACGAATCGATCACGCGCAGGATCTCATCGAAGTTGCGTCCAGTGCTCGCCGGGTACGTGATCATGAGCTTGACCTTCTTGTCCGGGCCAATGACATAAACTGAACGAACCGTGAACACGTCGCTGATCTCCGGGTGGATCATGTCGTAGAGCTCTGAAATCTTGTGATCGGGATCGGCAATGATGGGGAAGTTGAGCTCAGAACCCTGAGTCTCCTTGATGTCTTCCGCCCAGCGTTTGTGTGAGTCAGTGGGGTCGACGCTGAGTCCAATCACTTTGACGCCGCGTTTTTCAAAATCAGGCTTGCAGCGCGCGACGTACCCGAGCTCGGTCGTGCAAACCGGGGTGAAATCCTTCGGGTGCGAAAACAAAACCGCCCAGCTATCGCCAATCCATTCATGGAAGCTGATCGGGCCTTCAGTCGTGTCTGCTTTGAAATCGGGTGCTATATCGCCAAGTCGTAGGGCCATTTGTATCTCCTTCTAATTCGGAAAAAACCGATTCCCGTGCATATGCCGGGAAGTAGGGATGCGTATAAGTTGTCCAGGTGAGCCCCTTTTACAACTAATGGACGCGCCAAGTCAAACCGAACGGCGCGGCGTGTTATTCTCCTGAGAAATTATGAAACTTGCACTAAACGGCGCCACCACAATGAGGGCTGACCTTGCAACCGATTTGCACGCTGCCAAGGCTGCAGGGTTCGACTATCTGGAAATCTGGGCTGCAAAACTCCGCGCGTTTCTGAAAGAGCGATCGACGGGGGAGCTCAAAAATCTGTTCGCTGAATCCGGCCTCTCGCCCTTGAGCATCAACTCGATCGAGCACGTCACGTTTCGCGATGCACCTGCGTATGAATCGATCAAGCGCGAGTGCGAAGAGCTCAGCAGCATCGCGGCGGCTGTCGGGTGTCCGTGCATCGTCGTTGTTCCGGGGCGTTTGCCGAATGGAGGAGCAGCGCGCGAAACCGTGATTACGGAATCTGTCAGAGTATTGAATGAGTTGTGCGACATCGCCGCCACGCACAACATCGCGCTCGCGTTCGAATTCCTCGGACAGACGGATTGCAGTGTTCCCACGCTCGATCTTGCTCATGAGATCGTGCGTGAAGTGAATCGTAAAGATCTCGGCGTAGTGATCGACAGTTTTCACTATTACGCCGGCAACTCAACGGTCGAAATGATCGAGGCGCTTGATCCGGATCTGATCCAGATCTTCCATATCAACGACGCCGAAGATCTGCCGCGCACGCAGCTAGAAGATCGTCACCGTCTTTTGCCGGGACTCGGAATCCTCCCGTTGCAAGAAATGATCTCGGCGTTTCGAAAGATTGGTTACGACAAAGTCGCGAGTGTTGAGATCTTCCGTCCGGAGTACTGGGAACGAGACCCATTCGAGCTTGCGCGTGACGCTCGTGCGGCAACGGAACGCGTGCTGGCGGAGGCATAAATGGCAAAAATCAAAATTGGAATCATGGGCGCCGGATATATCGCTGGAGTTCATGCGAGTGTGCTCACGCGCGACGAACGTACGGAGCTCACGGCAGTCTATGATGTTGATGGGCAGGCTGCGGAGAGGCTTGGCGCGAAATACGATTGCACCACTGTTGCTACGACACTTGAGCTCCTCGAAAGATGTGACGCTGTCTATATCACCACTCCAAACACACAACACGTTTCGCTGGCACTCGCTTCGATTGAAACAGGCAAACACGTCTTTTGCGAGAAGCCGCTCGCGACCAATGTTGCCGACGCGGAGCGAGTGTTCAAGGAGGCAAGTGATGCGAGCGGCGTGTTTCAGGTGGGCCACAATCGCCGCTTCGCACCTGTCTACGCAACGCTGAAACGCATGCTTGCCGAAACTCACCCCCCACACTCGGCACACGTGAAGATGAATCGCGGCGAGCTGCTCAAACCGGAATGGACCGGCGATCCGTCAGTCACGGGTGGCTTTCTTTACGAGACGCCGATTCACATGTTCGACATGATGCGGTTCCTCTTCGGCGAGATTGAATCACTGCACGCTATCGGTTCGACGCACGAGTACAAAGAGATTGACGACTTCTCAGTGCTTCTGAAATTCGTGAGCGGAATGCACGCGACGCTTGCCACGGCGGCAGACGCGAGCTGGTTGTTTCCATTCGAGCGTGTGGAAGTTTTCACGCATCATGCGACGCTCGTGACGCGCGAGATGGAGAGTTTGACTTACAGCACCGGGCTCGAAGGTAATTTCACCGAACAAACGATGCAGCAGTTGCCACGCGATGAAAAGTGGGGCTACGTGCAGGAGGACCGCGCATTCATTGACGCAATCGTTAATGGATCCGAGCCCCTCGTGACGGCGTTTGATGGTCTGATGTCGGTGCGGTTGGTGGATGCAGTGTATGAATCCGTGCGTTCGCAGGGTCCGGTAACTATCTCTCTATAAGAGGTTTTACTCACGCGGCGGCGCAACGGCGCAATGGAAGATCCACCGCGCCGCTGCGCCGCCGCGTGAGAAAAAGTGTTAATATCGAGTCACCCGGCACGGTCCCCTGCAGGTTGTATCTCCTCCAGGAATGTAATGTCTCAAGAGGCCCATTCGCGTCGAGAAATTCCGACTGAGCCGGCCGCTCGTCCTGTCGAGCTGCACTCCGATCTGTATCGAGAGATCTTCGCACACTCAAAAGAAGCGATCACCATCATCGATCCCGACGGCTATTACCTCCAACAGAACGGCGCACACTTCACACTCCTTGGCTACGCCGACGACGATCTCGAAGGCAAGACTCCCGCGATCTATCTCGGTGAAGAAACTTTCCAGAAGATTCTCAGCGAGCTCATCAGAAAAGGAGATTTTGCGGGCGAGACGATCTGTCGTACCAAGAGCGGTGAGGAACGGCCGATTGAGCTGTCGGTATTCACGATGCGCAGCGGTTTGGGCGAGCCGCAGTGTTACGTCAGCATCAAGCGCGACGTCACCGCGCGCAAGAAGACTGAGGAAAGGCTGGCCCAATTGCTCGTACGCGAACGCACTGCGCGCGCCGATGCTGAAAAGGCCAACCGTCTGAAAGATGAATTTCTCGCGACGCTCTCACACGAGCTGCGCACACCGCTGAACGCCGTGATTGGTTGGTCGCGCATTCTGAAAGCCGGACGCCTCGACAATGAAAGCTGTACTCACGCGATCGAAGTCATCGAGAGAAATGCGTGGGCGCAGAAACAGATCATCGAAGACATTCTCGACGTGTCGCGTGTGATCACCGGCAAGCTTCAGCTCCATCTTGGGCCAGTCGATCTGATCTCAGTCATCAACGCTGCGCTCGATGCAGTCAAACCGGCGCTCGAAGCAAAAGACATCAGCATCGAGACGCAGTTTCAGGAAGGTCTAAAAGTGATCGCTGGTGACTTCGATCGATTGCAACAGGTCGTGTGGAACCTGCTGTCGAATGCTTCGAAGTTTACTCCAGTGGGCGGAACGGTTGGTGTGCGCATTAGTCAGGATGAAACTTACGTGCAGATTCAGGTGCGCGATACAGGACCAGGCATTGCGGCCGACTTTCTGCCGCACGTGTTCGAGCGTTTCAGGCAAGCCGACGGGTCGACTACTCGCACGCATGGTGGTCTCGGACTCGGGCTCGCGATCGTGCGGCATCTGGTCGAGCTGCATGGCGGGATGATTGCGGCGGAGAATGAGGCTTCCAGTTCAGGCGCGGTTTTTACGGTGAGCCTGCCGCTGCCGAGTAGTGAGCTGAGTCTGGAGCGTGTGCCGGCGCCGGCGCGTGTAGATCAGACGGTAACGGAAGTCGATCTGAAAGACGTGCGGATTCTCGTGGTTGAAGACGAGTTGGACGCGCTCGATTTGCTTACGGTCGACCTCACGGCACACGGTGCGAAAGTGAGTGGCGCGGGGTCGGCAGCAGAAGCGATCGAGCTGCTTCGCGTAGAATCGTTTGATCTGATGATTAGCGACATCGGCATGGCGGATACGGATGGCTACAATCTGATCAAGCAGGTGCGCCAGCAGGAAAGTGAACACGGTGAGCACATTCCGGCAATCGCGCTGACGGCTTATGCGCGCACGCAGGACCGGATACGCGCGCTCACGGCAGGTTACAACACGCACGTCGCGAAGCCAGTTGAGATTAAAGAGCTCGTGACCGTGGTTAAGTGCTTGATTGGGAAGATCGGCTAGACAGGATTACAGGATTTACACGATTATCATGATATCTTGTGAAGCCTGTGATCAAACGTTGCTTCTGGGCCAAGACGCCGTTATCCATCGCGTATCACGACGAAGAGTGGGGTGTGCCGCTCCATCACGACCATCGCCTGTTCGAGTTTCTGATACTCGAGGGCGCGCAGGCCGGTCTTAGTTGGGAAACGATTCTCCGCAAACGCGACAACTACCGCAAAGCCTTCGATCGTTTCAATCCCGCGAAAGTCGCGAAATACGACGAGCGGAAGATCGATGCGCTATTGAACAACGACGGCATCATCCGCAATCGACTCAAGATCAATTCCGCAGTGACCAATGCCCGATCGTTTCTCGAAGTGCAAAAGGAGTTTGGCAGCTTCGATGAATACGTCTGGCGGTTTGTAAACGGCAAGCCGCTGAAGCGTAAGCGCGGCCAGCCGATTGCGGCGCGCACGGAGCTCTCCGACGCGCTCAGCAAAGACCTGCTCAAGCGCGGGTTCAAGTTTGTCGGGTCAACGATCTGTTATTCGTTCATGCAAGCGGTCGGAATGGTCAACGACCACGATGCGACCTGTTTCCGTTACCGTCAGATTTCTCGCTGATTCTATATCCACAGATTTCACAGATGTCATACAATCTGCGTCATCTTTTCGCCACTGGAGGTCCCTCAATTTGCGATTCAAACTTCTGCCACTTGCTCTTCTCGCTGTTCTTTCACTAGCAAGCGCTGCGATTGCCCAGAACTCTGCCGCCGCACTCGCCAGTCTCCCTGAAGCCGATGCGGTCATCTACGTGAGTCCGCAACGCATCCTTAACGAAGCCGCGCCGCGCGTGATGTCGCCTGCTGATGTGACAGGGATGCGCGAAACGTTTGCCGAGCTGAAGAAGTCAGCCGGCATCGATCCGTCTACCATCGAGTATCTCGTGATAGCGGTGCGCTTCAACAAACCCGCGACCGATCTGAGTTTCGTTGCTCCCGACGTGATGGCCGTCGTCGGTGGTGACTTCAGCTCCGAGTCGCTCATGACGCTCGGACAAATCTACCTGCAAGACAAAGCGCGCGTTGAGAAGCACGGATCGAAATCGATCACGATCCTGCCGCTCGACTTCATCAAAGAGATGACTGCGAAGACGCCGATGCTGAAGGCGTATTCTGAAGTCGGTATTGTGCCGCTCAGCGCAAACTCGCTCGCGATCGGAAATCTGGGCTATATCAAGTCGGCCATCGATGCTGCTGACGGTAACGGGCGAATCAGTGCAGCGACGATCGAATCGTTGTTGCGCGATCCGAATGCGCTTCTCTCCGCGTCGGGCACGCCGCTCGCCGCGTTTACAAAGAGCATCGGCCTGGTGGGACTCGAAAACACGTCGCGCCCGTCGCGCTGCGATACGCCTTTTGGCAACTTCTACGCTGCCGTTACAATGACGGGAACCAGTTTCACCTTCAAGGGTGCAATGAATGCCGACAATCCCGACACGGCGAAGATCATCAACAATCTGTTTTCGGCGTTGATGCAACAGGGAATCGACGCAGTGCCTGATAAACAAGCGCAGACGATCTTGAAGACTCTGAAAATGTCGGCGCGCGATAACGAGGTCGTTTGGGAAGCCGACATTCCTGAAAAGACCGTGGCTGATTTCATTAAAATGACTGGGAAAAAACCGGAGGCCGCAGTTACTGCACCAGCTCCAAGACCGGTAAAGACGAGACCAAGGAAACGGACCAGGAAAAATTAAGGAGAGAACCAACCAATGCGTAAGCCAATTCTGTCATTCCTCGTGTTTTCATTGTCGCTGGCAGTCGCAGTTATTTTTGTGACGTCATTTGATATTGCGATCACGTCTTCGGCGCAGAACGCGAACAGCTCGACGACCACCAATAAAAACCAAAACGACAGCCGCGCGATCACTCCGGGCTCTTCTGGCGCGGGCGCTGTACAAAAAGAGGACTTCTCGAAGAATACGTGGGAGCTTCCTGCGGACGCCGACAAGACGAAGAACCCGACCGCGGCGACGCCCGAATCCATTGAGCGAGGCAAAGCGCTGTATTTGGATAAAGACAAGGGCAACTGCGTTTTTTGTCACGGCGAGACGGGTGCGGGCAATGAAGCAAACATGGCGCGGCTGCGTCGCAAACCCGCCGACCTTACGAACAAAGAGCACATGGCGGAGGCGACCGATGGCGAGCTCTTCTGGAAGATATCGAAAGGCATCCGGGGGATCATGCCCGCCGGTGAAAGAAAAATGCCGACCCCGGAAGAACGCTGGGACGTCGTGAATTACGTGCGGACGCTCGCGAAAGACAAGTAGCAGATCTTAAGACCTGTTAGAGAAGAACAAGTCAGGAAGAGGGGCTTGCCCCCGCCGCTGCTTGGGTCAAAACAGCGGGGGCAAGCCCCTCTTCCTGACTTGTTCTTTTCAATGGCGTTCAATGATCTGGAGATTAGAAAAACCGTTCCGCGTACTCCCGGATCTCCTCCAACGAGCTCTCCGCTAAAACTCTAAACAGCTTCACCTCGCAGCCCGCGGGAATGCGCGGCGCCATCAGCGAGTCAGTGATCACGAATGCGGCGGAACGCAATCCCTTCTCCCAATTGCGTTCGCGCGCGTCGCGGAAACTCAGCGCGTCAGCATCGAGTCCCGCCGCCACAAGCATCGTCCTGGCCCACTTCAGAAACTCCGGCCAACGCGAGACGATGGCCACCAAAGCATCGTGTGGCGGTCGCGTTTGCCCGCGCATCCTCTCCACCACTGACGCTGAATGCAGCACGAGCACATCCGTTTCCGGCTTGATCCGATCGGCGTACTCGTCCATGTGCCCGTAAAGCACCACCGGCACTGCGCCCGTCATCGCACCGTCAACTTCACCTGGACCAACACCTTTGACTTTCACTTCCGTGACCGCAGCGATCTCGGCGACGAGGATCTCGCGCAGCTCCGGATCCGGCTCTAGTAAGACAAAATGATCGGGACGCTGCACGGACAGCGACCGTTGAAAGCCGGCCTGTATCTCGCCGAGTGAGTAACCTTCCTCACGCAGGTTTCTGAAAAAACGCGCGATGAGTTGATCGAGCGCGAGCCCATCATCGAGCGGCTCGTCGGTTCGCGCTCGCACGTAAACGCCGCTGCCTTTGCGAAACTCGACCCAACCGCGTCGCGCCAGCTCACGATACGCCGAGCTGACGGTATTGGCGTGTATGTCGTAACGTCGCGCGACGTCACGCGTGCTCGGCAGTCGCTCGGCGATTTTGAGGTCGTTGCTCACGATACCGAGAACGATCTGCGTCACGAGCTGCTCGCGGATTGGGACTTCGCTGCTTTTGGAGATCCAGAGTCGCATGTCGAGTTTGACAGGATTCCGAAATTCCCGTGATTATAAAGCGAACCGATGGATACTGAGGCAGCAATTGCTGTTTTAACGGCCATGATCACGCCCGCGGTGCTGATTTCCGCGTGCGGCAGCATGATTTTGTCCACTTCGTCGCGGCTCGGGCGCGTGGTGGATCGGGTGCGTGCGCTGTCGGATCGCCTGGAAGCCATGGCCGATCGCGACGAACACGGCCCCGCGGTAACCGAGAAACAAGCGTTAATCTTTCAACAACTCGACAAACTGACCAGCCGCTCACGCATACTGCAGCGCTGCATGGTGATTTTTTACATGAGCCTGGGAATGTTTGTCGCCACCAGCGTCGCGATCGGCGTCGTTCCGTTTACCGGCAAACAAACGTACAGCATGATACCAGTGGTCCTTGGTTTAGCGGGCGCGTGTTTTCTGTTTTATGGCAGCGTTCTGCTAATCCTCGAAGCGCGGCTCGCTCTCAGCACCATTCACGCGGAGATGGATTTCATCTGGCGACAATCGAAACGAGCTATACCCACGGAGATTGTCGAGCAACACAAACCGCATTACGTTCACTTCAGAAGACATGAGTAATCCATCGTATCTGCGTTTGCTCGACGAAGGCGTGCTGGAACAGCGCGTCGAGGAGCTCGAGCGTTTGCTGGAGCGCTGCACTGTTTGCCCGCGCGACTGTTTCAATAATCGTCTCAACAACGAGATCGCCGCGTGCTATTCGGGACGCTTGCCGATCGTTTCGTCTTACACAGCGCACTTCGGTGAAGAGCCGCCGCTCGTCGGCACTAAAGGCGCGGGGAATGTGTTCTTCGGCAACTGCAATCTGCGTTGTGTTTATTGTCAGAACTACCAGATCTCACAAACGCACAAGCAACAGATCAAGAACGAGATCACGCACGAGCGTTTGGCTGAGATGCTGCTCGAGCTGCAGGCGCGCGGCTGTCACAACGTCAACTTCGTTTCGCCGACACACTTTGCGCCGCAGATGGCGCGGTCTATTTTGATTGCTGCGCGACAGGGATTGAACGTGCCGGTGGTCTACAACACGAATGCATACGACGCGGTTCCGGTGCTGAAACTGCTCGATGGCATCGTCGATATTTACCTGCCCGACTTGAAATACGCTGACGACGATTCGGGCTACCAGTATTCCAAAGTTAGCGGCTACAAAGATTTCTCGCGTGCGGCGCTGCGTGAGATGTTCAGGCAGACGGGCGATGAGCTCGTGTTTGATGAGAATGGATTATTGCAGCGCGGTCTGGTTATACGACTCCTCGTCTTGCCCAACGATATCGGAAGCATTAGTGAATCGATCGAATGGATCAGAGACGAGCTAAGCCCGCGCGTCGCGATCTCGCTGATGGCGCAGTACTACCCAACACACCAGGCGGAAACAAACAAACGTTTCGTGCTGCTGTCGCGACGAATCAGAGAAAGTGAATGGATGAAAGCGACTGCCGCGCTTGAAGAGTTAGGGATGACGGAAGGCTGGATACAGGAATTCGACGGCGCTTCTTACTATTACCGCCCTGACTTCAATGACGCGGAAACACCATTTCACGACATCAGAGATTTCGAATAAATCCGCGTTCACTCATACCTCACCGCCGGACTACCCGCAGGATAAAACACTCCTAACAATCTCAACTCACCCGAACCAGTATTTTCAACACAGTGGACCTGTCTCCGTGGAAGATAGATGCACGAGCCTGGACCGATCGGCGTGTTCGTCTCACCGGCCCACATCCTTCCCTCGCCGCGCAAAATGAAAAGCACTTCCTCATACTCGTGGAAATGATCAGGCGCGCGGCCCGGTGGAATCGACCCGACAAACTGTGTTACCTGCTCGCTTCCGATCTCATCGTCAACTAAAACTCGATACCAGCGATCGGCAGTCGGCAATGCTCGACGATCCGAGAGCTTCACGATCGGAGGCAGCTCACTGGATTTCACCGGCTCAGCAGGACACTGCGAGCTGATAAACTGAACCACCTCTGCACCGTTATTCTCGACACGCAACGTTTGTCCCGGGCGCAGGTAAACACCGGTTTCTGGTCCAACTTCATAATCGTCTGCACCGATGACGACGTTACAATTCCCATCCAACACGTAAAAAACTTCATCACGCTCAGGATCGCTAAGCACGGGCGACGTGCCTGGTCCAAACTCCAACACGCGCAACGAAATCGCTTTCGCGCCGCTCGCGACACCGATCTGATCCCAGATGCTGAGCGAACCAGAGACACGCGGCTCACCTTCGTGCATCGTCGAAACCCTGCAACCACCTTCCAAGACGACGGCCATCGACGAAGCTCCTACTGTTTACTCGTGTTCAGATGATGCGTGGTGTGTTCGGTTACTGATCGCTGCGAGGGCGCGAGCTCGTTGGTCAGATTCGCGGCGGCAGGCAAGCTTGCGGCTGTGGGCGCTTCGTAAGGAATGCGGTTCATGTTCGCACCTGAGTCGAGCACCTTTTGTGAAAGCGCGTCGTAAGCGTCGCCGGGAAGTGACTTGCGTGGGACAGTGAAGATCAGACCGTTGACGATCACTCCGATCCCGACTAGAAAAGTGATCAGGGCCGGCGTTATGTAAGGCAAAAGGTCGCCCTTGTCCATCGCCATCACCAGCAGAATGATCGTCGCGCCAAGACCGATAGCAGAAGTGATGATCCCGGATCGAATGCGGCGTAAACGTTTCTCTTCCGGCGATTCGAGAAATTTTTCGAAGTGCGGCAGAACATCTTCCGCGACTCTCTCGAGCTCCTTCGCCGTGCTCATCTGCCGGATCTTGTCGGCGACTGCCATCCCGATATGCTCGCGCGCTGAGACTGCCGACTGCGTCACCGCATCCGGATTTTCCAGTGAGCTGCGGACAATGCGCAGGTCCGTACCGCAAGCGCGACAGAACTGGCTCAATTGTCTCTCTTCAGAACCGCACGAGGGGCAGTACATATCGGGGCATTATACGGCAACACCGTGGGGAAGTTCCTCACATTGAAAGCACTTTCAAGTAGAACAAGTTGAAAGAATAGAACAAGTCAGGAAGAGGGGCTTGCCCCCGCTGTTGCGTGGATTCGATGAGCTGGGGCAAGCCCCTCTTCCTGACTTGTTCTATTCTTCTTGGCCTGTTCTTTTCCCAAAGCCTATAGGACTTATCATTGGCCGTGTTAAGATTTGTCACTTCTCCCAGAGGTGCCGCCATGAAAAAACTGATTATCCTAGCCCTGACCCTCGCGTTGTGCTTTTTGTTCTCGTCTCCTTTGCTTGCCCAGGAACAGCCAGCAGCCAGCCCGCAACCGTCGCCCTCGGCTGAAGAGCTGGAGAAGGCGAAAGCCGAGCGCGAGAAGAACGCCTATCGCCTGCTGGATCAGGTGATCGACGAAGCACAATCGCTGCGACTCGTCGAGAACCGCGTCCGTATACAAATCAACGCGGCAGACATGCTCTGGGACCAGAATCAGGGCCGCGCTCGCTCTCTTTTCGCAACGGCCGCAGAAGGCATCGCGGAAGCAGGTCGCGCTTCAACCACGAACACCAATAATAATCGACGCTTTCAGATTGGGCCGAACGGCGAAAACATCGGCCCGATTCAGCCGCAAAACATGCGCGTGTATCAAATGCGGCAGGAGCTCGTGCTAACCGCGGCTCGTCACGATGCGGCGCTTGCTTATCAACTGCTCGCTGCCACCAAGCCGCCAGCAAACACGCAGCAGCCAGTGACTGCGGACGGTCGTGGTCCACGTCCGCAACTCAATTCCGAGGATAATCTCGAACAAGCCTTACTCGGCCGCATCGCTAGTCTCGATCCCAAACTCGCCGCACAAACTGCCGAGCAGATGATGGACAAGGGCCAGTTTCCGAATACGCTTCCCCAGGTCATCAACCAACTATACAAACAGGATCCTGACGCCGCTGATAAGCTCGGCGACAAGACCGTCAAGAAGATTCAGGCAGCAAACATTTTGACCAAGACCGACGCCGGAACTCTCGTGCAAGCCCTGCTAAGGGCCGGTCCACGTCCAGCCAGCAGCGGCAAGAATGAAACAGCGAATGTACCTGCTGGATCCTGGCCCGCAGTGCTCGGACAAAGTGCTTACGTCGATCTTCTGTCAACTGTCGTCGACGCAGCGTTGAAAGCAACACCACCGACGATAAACAATCAGCGCGGTGGTGGTGGTCCAGGCAATGGCCGCGGAACCGTTATTGGTGCACAACCACTGACCGACGCGCAAATCGAACAGAACAATGCGCGGCGGTTGCTCGCTGGATTGCAGTCGTCGCTGCCGATGGTCGATCAATACCTGCCGACGAAAGCGGCGCTCGTGCGACAAAAACTGACGGAGTTGGGTTTGAACAGCTCGCTCGCTAACATCGCCCAAACTTTCAGCGCGCTTCAAGGTAACGCGACTACCGATTCTCTCTTGCAGGCTGCGGCCACGGCGCCGCAACAGATACAGCCGCGGCTCTACCAGCAAGCGGCTTACAAAGCGCTCGAGGAAGGCGACACGGACCGCGCGCGTCAGATCGCGAATGATCACCTGACGACCAATGTCCGCGACACCGTGATGCAGCGAATCGATTTTCGTGAAATGGCAAAGAAGGCGGAAGGCGCTAGGCTTGACGAGATCCGCCAGTCAGTGTCGCGGCTTCAAACCGACAACGAAAAGCTCGATCTGCTGGTACAGATCGCGGGCGACACGGAAAAGACTAATCCGAAACTGGCAGTTCAGGTGTTGGAAGACGCGAAACAGATCGTGAATCGGCGCGCGACGAGTTATCAACAATTCGAGCAGCAGCTTAAAGTGGCGCACGCCTTTGCGACTGTCGATCCCGCGCGCAGTTTCGAAATGATGGAGCCGGGAATCAGCCAGCTCAACGAGCTACTTCAGGCGGCGTCAGTGCTGAGCGGTTTCGAGATCAGCATGTTTCGTGATGGTGAGATGTCGATACAAGGCGGAAACGGTTTAACCGCGACAATAACTCGATACGGGCAGGAACTTGCCGTACTGGCGAGAAGCGATTTTGAGCGTTCCGACAACTTGGCGGGACGATTTCAGTTTACCGAGCCGAGAATCATGACGCGGATGCTCATCGTGCAGGGTCTGCTGAACGTGAGGCCGGCGAGCCCCAGAGCGGTACTGGGAAACTTTGGTGAGAATATCGTGATTACCCCATAGCATCCACCGATTACACAGATAAGATGAATAATCTGCGTAATCTGCGTACAAACGATCCCGACGATCCGGAACAAACGCCGGATCCAGTTCCCTTGCCTCCCGATTCAAACCCGCAAGCTCCAGTCCGTGAGCCGGATCAACCACCACCAATCACAGATCCCTCTGCGCCTGAACCAACCAGACTGTAAAGAAGGACTGTCGATTGCTGGAAACTTTACGCCCGCTACTCATTATCTCTACGACGAGATGGGTGCTGCGATTCTTCCTGAGACTGGGAATATTGGGTCTCTTCCTGATGAGCGCGCTCGACTCCTCGTTCCTGGTCCTTCCTTTCGGAAACGATCTGCTCCTGATCGCGCTCGTGAGCTCGAATCGCGACAGTTTCATCTGGATCGCTTACGTCGTCGTTTCGGCGATCGGATCGGTTGTCGGCGTGTTCTTCGTCGATCTGATAATGCGAAAAGCCGGTGAGACCGGATTAGAACGTTTTGTTAGCCGGAAACGAATCGACAAGCTGAAAGCCAAACTGGAGAACAAGGGCGGCATTACAGTATTCATCGCGACGTTGATACCGCCGCCATTTCCCTTCACTCCTGTGGTGATGACAGCATCTGCGTTACAGTCTCCGCGCGGCGAGCTGCTGATCGCGGTTTTTCTGGGACGGCTGCTGCGGTTTGGTATCGAAGCAGTATTAGCGCTCTATTTTGGTCGACAGTTGATCGCGTTCATGAACTCTGACGTGGTCACGTACATCGTTTACGCGCTCATCGGAATCGCCGTCATCCTGAGTACACTGTCTCTACTGCGCTGGCTAAAACGAAACTAGTCCCAAAAAACAGCAAAAAACTATGTAAAGGATTTTTTATAGTTTTTGTGCCGGTTTGTGGCTAATCTTATTAGCAATTCGATTTTGCTGTGTGTAAAATCGCGACTCAAAAAAATACCTCCTGAAGGGAGCCACGAGGCATGCCAGAAACACGGGGCATTCAAGCCACCGAGGAAGTAAAAGCAGAATGGTCCCTTGCGTACAAGCATTATTTAAGAGCGCCGGGTGACCGGTTCGATAAGAAGAAGGATCGAACTCAACGCATCGACTATGTAGCCACGGAAATGAAATTGACTCGCAAACAGGCCAAACGACGTATCCGGAATTACGAAGCCTGGCAGCGAAACATAAAAAAGGGCATCGTTACCCCCTAGTGATTTAAATTTTTTTACCTCCTGACTGGTCCTCACCCAGTCGTTTTAATCCCTTCAACTCTGCGTAACGTCTGCGTTCTCTGCGCCTCTGCGGTAAAAAAAACAGAGACGCATGTAAACCGCAGAGGCGCAGAGAACGCAGAGGTTACGCAGAGATTTGAGCATTACGGCACTTCTCCGTTATATTGTGGTCCTTCCCCAACAGCTTTCTATCGATGATTCCTGAGGAGGTTTACGGTGAGCTTCATTTGTCAGAGGCGCCAACTGTGGCTGGGCCTTTTCTTTCTTCTCAGTGTGGGACTTGCGCTTATGTCGTGTACTGATAATCCGAATGCACTCTCTTCTTCCGGCTCGCCCAAAGACGAGGCCGAAAAATTTCTTGCTGACGCCGAAAAGCGCCTGCTGGACCTGAACATCAAGGCCGGCCGCGCCGATTGGGTGAAAAGCACTTTCATCACTGACGACACCGAGACGCTCGCCGCCGAAGCGAACGAAAATCTGATCGCCGCGACGACCGAGCTGGCCGAGCAGTCGAGAAAATACGAGAACGCCGATCTCTCGCCCGAGGCCAAACGCAAACTGAAGTTACTGAAACTTTCGCTCACGCTGCCCGCGCCGAAAGATCCAGCCGAGCGTAGTGAGCTCACAAAGATCACTGCCTCGATGGAAGGCGAATACGGCAAGGGCAAGTATTGTCCTGACGGTGATAAAGGAAAGTGTTTGAGCCTTCCTGATCTCGAAAACATCATCAACACCAGTCGCGATCCCGAAGAGCTGAAGAAAGCGTGGGTGGGTTGGCACCAGATCGCGATACCGATTCGCAAAGAGTACGTGCGCTTCGTCGAGCTCAGTAACAAGGGCGCGAAGGAGATGGGCTTCAAAGACACGGGCGCGATGTGGCGTTCGAAGTACGACATGGAGCCCGATGCGTTTGCAGCCGAGATGGAGCGTCTGTGGCAACAGGTCAAACCGCTCTACGACTCGCTCTACACCTACACGCGTCGCAAGTTGTCTGAGAAGTATGGCAAAGACATCGTCGCGGAAGACAAACCGATTCCCGCGCACCTGCTCGGAAACATGTGGGCGCAGCAGTGGGGCAACATCTATCCGATACTCGCTCCGACGAATGCGGATCGTGGTTACGATCTGACGCAGATACTGAAGACGAGAAACACGGATGCGAAGCAGATGGTCCGTTATGGCGAGTCGTTCTTTACTTCACTTGGTTTCGATTCGCTGCCGTCGACGTTCTGGGAGCGATCGTTATTCCTCAAGCCCGCGGATCGCGAAGTTGTCTGTCACGCGAGCGCGTGGGACATCGATTACGAAAAAGATGTGCGGCTGAAGATGTGCGTGCAGATCAACGAGGAAGACTTTACTACCGTGCATCACGAGCTGGGCCACAATTATTACCAGATGGCCTACTCGACGAAGCCGTTCCTGTTCCGCGACAGCGCGAACGACGGTTTTCACGAAGCGATCGGCGACACGATCGCACTGTCAGTTACGCCGACTTATCTGAAGCAACTGGGCTTGATCGATAAAGTGCCGGATCAAACCGCTGACATCGGTTTCCTGCTGAATCGCGCGCTCGATAAGGTCGCGTTTCTTCCGTTTGGCTACCTGATAGATCAGTGGCGGTGGAAAGTGTTTTCAGGTGAAGTTGGACCAAACGACTACAACAAAGCGTGGTGGGACTTGCGCGAGAAGTATCAGGGAGTCGCGCCGCCGGTGCCGCGCACTGAGCAGGACTTCGATCCAGGCGCTAAGTATCACGTTCCGGCAAACACGCCCTACGCGCGTTACTTTCTCGCGGCGATTCTACAGTTTCAGTTTCATCGTGCGCTGTGTCGCGAAGCGGGTTTCAATGGACCGCTCTACCAGTGCTCGATTTACGGAAACAAGAAGGCTGGCGACAAACTGAAAGCGATGCTCGCGATGGGTCAGAGTGAGCCGTGGCCTGCGGCGCTGAAAGCGATGACGGGCGAAGACAAGATGGACGCCACCGCGATCATCGATTACTTCGCGCCGCTGAAGACGTGGCTCGATCAGCAGAATGCTCAGCAGCACCCTGCTACTCAATAACTAAAGCCGCGTAATGCTGCTGTCGCGGAGCACGTAGTGTTGTGTTTGCAGCTCGGTAATGATCTCGGCCGTCTGAAACTTGCGCAGCACGTCGGGCGGCCACACGCGATGTGCTCGGCCTTCGCGGACGGTTGCGTTGTTAACGCGCATAAAGTCGATGGTTGACGGAACCGAAGTCATCGATTTAACCAGCGAATACTTCGGCGCCCGGCGCCTGGCCAGTGGGAACTGTATCGAGAGGATTGAGTTTGCTTGGGCTAGTACTTTCATAAACACCTTGTGTTGAACTTGATTAACGCCTGTCCAACCTAAAAGCAGTCTCAATCGACCAGGGTTTCCAGCTTTTTCTCTTTTGTGGATTTAAAAGCCATGAGGGGCGCCAAGGTGATGGCGTCCCTCAAGTTCATTGGTTTGTTTATTTAGCTGTTAGTTACGTGGCCAGCGGTTGTCCCAGCGACCTCCTCGACGATTCCCGGCATAGCGCTGGAAGCCCTCGCGGTAACCCTGTTCAAACGCATCACGAAAGACCTGCTTGTACTGTCCCCTGTTTCCGTAGGACGAGTTGTAGCCTTGATCTGCGTTCCGCCAGTACTTCGAGCGCTGCGGGTTGAAGCTCTGGCCGCGCTGTGCGTCAGACGCGCCGACGTTCATACCCCAGCTATAGCCCTGCTGGCGAGCCGTTTCATAGTTGTTGTTTCTGTTGCGGTACCGATCATCGCGACGATCGTACCGGTCATCTCTCCGATCGCGATCGCGATCCCATTGGGCCTGAGCACTGGAACTGGCAACTGTTATTACTCCGAACAGTAGGAAGAAAGCCAGTAAGTATCCACCAATTGATTTACTCGAGTAAGCTAGTTTCATGTGTCTCAACCTCCTGCGGGGCATTTGGCAACTGCCATGCCCTTCGAATCTAGGCGGTTTTTACAGAACAAGGTCGGAGTTCTGACCCGATATCGTGCATTCTTAGGGTTAGTTTCACGCAAAGGCGCAAAGGAAGACGCAAAGGCGCAAAGGCGCGCCCGAAGCAGTTGACCCCGCCTTTGCGCCTTTGCGTGAACTTCTCACTAAGCCGGACGTTGCAGGTAGGATCTGAGCTCGGGCCGCGTGGCTTTGCGCATCAAGGCGGCCTTTGCTTTCCATTCCATCGCACGACTCAGCTCGACGAGGAAGTGAGTCTCGCCTGATTCGAACGACGCGATAGGCGCGCCGTCCTGGTAGAGAATGCGGTTGCTCGTGTGCGCCGTGATGCGCGGACCGGGCATGATGATGCCGACGAGATTCAATGGATCGGCAGCGCTCACCGAAATCAAACTTTCCTGTGCACCTGCCCGGCGAATCGCACGAAGCATTCCGATCGCTTCAGGCAGCGCAAACTGTTCACCCGAAATACCTGCGACGAAGCGTCCACCGCGGACCTCACCGCGCATTTCGAGTCGATGATAGAAGCGCAGCAAGACGCGCCACGGCAACGCCATTCCCTCACGTTCGAGCAGACGCTTGAAAACTACACCGTAGCGTTTGAGCAGCGCCCACGCGACTTCTTCAATCAGCGCCTGATCGTTCACGTTTGGAGGAGTGTCGTTGCGGTGCAGAATCGACCAGCGGCCGGCGCTCGCCATTTCGTAAACGGGTTGTCGATGTTTCCTTCTCGATGCGGCTTGCGTCTTGCGGCTTCCGGGCGTCAGCAGGGCACGCAGTCCTGCGAAGCTGTCGGAAACGACCACGCCATTCGCCACGAGGTCGGCCAAAGCTTCTTCAACCTGACTGCGCAACAACTCCGTGTTGTCGATGATGTCAGTGAAGAACGATGCGCCACGCGTTTTCAGATAGTCGTAGACGGTTTGTGTCGTGGTTGAGAATTCTGACGTGCTGGCCGGTGCTGGCTGCGGGAAGACTGAGCTCCAGAGTGCGAAATTCTTGCGTCGCAGGAGCGCGATCGGTGTGTTGCGAACTGGTCCGGAGCCACGCGTTCTTTCGGCAGTGTCTGCTGCGGAGCGTGCGAGAGGAGTTAATCGCGCCCACACTACTTCACCAGACAAACACAAAGCATCGAGCCACGCCGGATCGTACTCGACCATTCGCGCGGGCAGCAGCTCGCCTTCCCACGCCGCGGCTGGCGCTTCGACACCTTCCAACTGTTCGATGATGGCCTTGAGACTTTCCGGTCCTTCCATCTCGTGATCGGGCGTGACCTTCTGCCATGCGAGCAGGAAGCGAATGAAGTCGCTACTGGCAACGGGCTCGATCTCCTGTCGCAGTCGATTCAGTGTGTAACTATGGATGCGAGCAAGCAGGCGCCGCGCACTCCATTCAGTGATGGTGTTACCCGGAGTGAATTTACCGCGGATCACGAAACCTTCGGCTTCGAGTTTCAGCAAAGCGGTTTCTATCTCGAGCTTGTTCAAACCGGAAGAAGCTACGAGCTGATCGATTGTGACTGGACCAAGTCCTTCCAAACGACCGCGAACGATCTCAACGAGCGCATCTTCAAACGCCCACGGTGTGCGAGCAACACTTTCCGGCGCAGTTATTGGCGGCTGCAGCTCGGCATTTGGATAAACCATGCTCAGTTGCGGCAAGCGCTCGGCTGCGACCCACAATCT
>Ga0208338_1000044_pt1 | contig 59469 bp, 52 predicted proteins | sample ForSoiNitrogNN91_FD_187858 | JGI IMG/M metagenome (GOLD analysis project Ga0208338, IMG submission 187858) | Forest soil microbial communities from Browns Valley, California, USA, that are Nitrogen fertilized - NN91 (SPAdes) | ecosystem: Environmental > Terrestrial > Soil > Temperate forest ...
AGCCGCGCTATACTGCTTCCGCTGTTTGCTCATCGGTCCTCCGCTACGGGGCCGATTTTACACCTTATTCACCTGTCCAGTTTTTGGGGAGATCCATAGCCGGCTCCACGTAATCTAATCTCGTGCAATGGTTTATCGCAATAGTTAAGGCGGGCAATTGACCGCCTTTGAATTGTGTGCCTCTAGGGTGTCAGCACTTTCCATCCTCAACCACAGAGAATTCTCTCTAGCTTCTCGGTAGCCGCTTGCTGCATTGATAGTAGGACATGAGAGTAGGTGTCGAGAGTCAAAACGATGCTCGCGTGTCCTAATCGTTCAGAAACAACCTTTGGATTCTCGCCTGCGGATAATCAAAAAGTTGCTCAGGAGTGTCTCAAATCGTAAAGCCGGAAAGCAGAAGAGAGCTGGCTCGATCGGTGGTTTTGCCTTATTGGGACAGAGGAGTGAAAAATCCACGGTGCTGCCTAGCAGTGCTCGAACCGAGCAGCACTCAGACAACTAATAGGTGTAAAGCATTAGAATCCCGCTTGTGCTGCCAAGATGACCGCACTCATTCGCAACTCGCTATAAATACCGCAACGTTTCTTACTCGCTTGTCATTACTAGCAGAAGAGCAACTATCGTTTGAAAAAGGTGTGACGGTAGATGAACTGCTTGTTTGGAGCGCCCACTTCAACAGTCGAACAAAGGAGACTGAAATGGCAAGAACGGCATCTGGCAGAACTAAACCGGGCGCAACCGATTGGCAGCAATATCCTGGTGGAGGTGGGGTTTTTGTTGATGTTGATACGACTTCAACTGACTTTTCAAACAAAGTTGTGTATATCACGTCGCTCGGCGGTAGAACCCATCATTGGGCGACTACAGGAGGATCTTCTGTTTATCCCAGCCCTCCGCTTGGCCCAAATATACCTTCAGGTAGAGGGTTTCGTATACATATCAGATGGATCGATGGTAGCCCCCTAACTCCAGACATAGCCAACGGATTTGGCTGGCACATAAATTGGATCGGTATGGAGATTGGATCATACACACTATAATTGCTGACACCTGAGTAGCAACATTTAACGCAGAGGACGCTGAGATACGCAGAGCACGCAGAGAAAAACCTACGGCACCACGGGCAACACAATGCGCGAAGAGAACGATCTCGAACAGTAAACACGTTGCGTGGCCTTGATGTAATCGGAGGCGCTCGCCTGGTAAATGCTCGGCACGAACTTTTGCGGGTTCCGATCGATTATCGGAAACCAGGTTGATTGCACCTGGACCATAATCCGGTGACCTTTGAGAAAAACGTGATCACGGTCGCGCAATGGAATCCGCCACTCCGTGGGCTTGTTCGACACAAGCGGACTCGGATGCTCGTAGCTCGCGAGATAACGACCACGACGAATCTCCATCGCAATCGGCAGCTCGTAGCCGTTCAAAGAGCGCGCGTACTCACCCGGCCTTGGTCCTGCCTCTGGCTCCCAGCCATTCGCTTGCGCATTTTCCGGATAAATATCGATCAGCTTGACGATAAAGTCGGAATCAGTGCCCGAAGTAGCAGCGAAGAGCTGAGCCGCGACTTCGCCCGTAATGATCAGATCCTTATCAAGCGGTGCACTGGTAAAAGTCAGCACGTCCGGACGTCCATCGACGAACCGTTGATCTGCAACCTCCCAGGTCTGCCAATCACCGGCGGGATAAGTCGGCGAGATCGGTCGCTGACGATACGGCACCGGATTCGAGGGATCGGAAACATACTCACGAAACGCGTTCTGCTTAGGCAAATCGAAGGACAGCGTTCCATCAGCATGCAGATAGAGCGACGTGAGCTTAGCTTCCTTCGGCGGCCACGTGGAGTAGGTACGCCAGCGGTTTGCGCCCGATTGAAAAGTGGAGACTTTCCAACTCGGCTTCGCACCGCGCCCGTGAAGATAGTAGCGAAAGAACGGCGCTTCAATGTTCTCACGAAACTCGCGCGCCGTTTCATGACCGCCGAAAGGTATCAGCCCGATGCTATCTGCTTTCAGCGATCGCCATTGTCCGTGAAACCATGGACCAGCAACCATGAAGTTTACGTTTTCCGGATCGCGTTCAGCCGCGTGACGAAAAATTTGCCAAGGCCCCCAGGGATCTTCCTGGTCCCAAAAGCCGGCGACGTTCAAAAGCGGAACCGGTGTTGAGTGTAGCTGGTTGACCCAGGCTTCCTTCTTCCAAAATTCGTCGTAGTCAGGATGAGCGACGATGTCGTTCCAGTGAGGAATCGAATTATTCAGATACCTGGAATTGATATTCGAGAGCGGTCCTAACTTCAGATACCACGAATACGCGTCATAGATGTCGAAGACGAAGTTGGTGTTCTTATTCTTGTCAGACTGTTCCATCACTGCGTACTCAAAGGCGTAGCTCTCACGCAGCGCTCCGTAGCGATGATCGTCGTCATTCATCCATTGATTGGCAGGAGAGGCCTGTTCGCTGATGGCCTTAAGCGCAGGGTGCGGTTGCAGGAGTGCGAGCGCGCTTGTTAGTCCATCGTACGAGACGCCGAACATGCCGACCTTGCCGTTGTTGTTGGGAACATGTTTGACGAGCCAGTCGATGCTGTCGTAAGCGTCGGTCGTTTCGTTGGTCGAAGCTTTGTCAGTGAGATCCACTTGCGATGTCAGCTTGAACACGCCCTCTGACTTGAAGCGTCCGCGCAGGTTTTGAATCACGTAAATGTAGCCGTCCTGCTCCAGCTCTTTGTAATTCGGCGGCGCTTGCTGCAGCGCTCTCGCGGGTACGCCGTAAGGCGTGCGACGAAAGAGTATCGGCAGCGGCGCTTTCTGATCGCTCGGCGCGAGAATCACCGTTTGCAGGTGCACGCCATCGCGCATCGGAATCATCACTTCCTGGAACGTGAACGCTGGCTTCGTTGCCGATTGCTGCGCGTGAATGCCATGGGCCAACAACAGCAAGACGGCGTAGGCGTACAGTAAGATGAGTGCTCTAACTTTTCTCATGATGCTTAGTCACCCTTCTCAAGGCGCCATACCTTCATCCATCCAACGTTTAAATAACGCTACCCGGTCCGGCGGCCACGGATCGTCACACGGCATGCTGCCATCTTCCAGACGCGCATGGATTGCCTCTGCTTGATCTTTGACGTCCGCGTAAGACGACAGGTCGAGCCCGATGCGCTTCATCGTGTCCACGTCGGGCGTATCACGAAACAGTGGTCGAATATCGCTTGCGAAACTCAGTGGCATCTTCAGATCCTCCGTGTGTTAGGCTGTGCCTTTTGATAACTAATGTCCTGGAGGTTAGAAAGTATGGAGAAGCGCTCGTCTGGAATCAAACCGGAATCGTGGCTCGTGACAGCAGGCCGCGCTTCTGAGCCCGGCGCGCCGCTGAACGTACCGCTGATCCCTGCGTCAAACTTCATCATCGGCACAGGACGCGGCTATTCGCGCGAGGATGGAACTCAAACCTGGGAAGCACTCGAAGAAATCGTCGGCGGACTTGAATCGGGCAAGGCTGTTGCGTTCGCGTCTGGCATGGCCGCCATTGCTGCGGTGTTCGATCAGCTCGCAACTGGCGCCGTGGTGGTCCTACCAGATGATTGCTATCACGGTGTTTCGAGTTTGACAGCAGCAGGGGTTGAAAGACAACGTTGGTCCGTGCAGCGCGTCGCGGTGGACGATACAGCAGGTTGGATTCACGCCTGCACCGTCGCTGATCTGATTTGGCTCGAATCACCATCGAACCCACTGCTACACGTAGCGGATCTGGAAACTATCTGTGCAGCACCACGCAAACCTGGCGCGATCGTCGCAGTCGACAATACCTTCGCCACGCCTTTGAATCAGCAGCCGCTTGAATTCGGCGCCACGGTGTCTCTGCAATCAGCAACCAAGTTCATCGGCGGTCATTCGGATTTATTATCAGGAGTCGCGACGACGAAAGACGATGCAGTGTGGCACGCATTGAGGACGTCTCGCGAGTTGACTGGCGCGACGCCGGGAGCACTCGAAGCATTTCTTGCAGTCCGCGGCGCGAGAACTCTGGCACTTCGCTTACAACGAGCCCAGCAAACGGCTATGACACTCTCTGAGCGACTAGCGACACACCGGCTGGTCACTCGTGTTCGTTATCCAGGCCTGCCTTCACATCCGACACATGAAACTGCGAGGCGCGTGCTCAAGGGCTTCGGAACGATCATTTCGTTCGACTTGCTTGGCGGCGCTGAGATTGCGGACGCTGTCTGCCGAAACGTCAAACTCATCCGCCACGCCACCAGTCTCGGTGCAGTAGAATCAACCATAGAACGAAGAGCCGTGATTCCCGGACAGGAACACCTTCCCCCTTCACTGCTACGACTCAGCGTCGGCATCGAGGACGCCGACGATCTCTGGTCCGATCTCGACGCGGCCATAGTTTCCGCGGCACAAAGCTAAATATCTCTGGGCAGACGTGATCAGCGTCGAAACATAGGTTCTGGCTTATTGAAGAGTTTACACAGTGCAGGAATTGTTTTCGGCGGCGTATCAAGCGCGTCACAGAATTCCTTCCACCGCTCTTTTGGCAACCTAAATTGCACCTGATTAGCAATGACCTGGTGCGCCGCTGTGAGAGATTGTTCAAGCACGAAGGCACTAATCGTTGTGTCTTTAATACGAGCTGCTTCCGCGATAACTCTCTTCTGAGTGGCCGCGATACGCGAATACTAAAACGTGAGGCTTTCTGCGTCGAGACTTTGCGGATTGTGTTTGCCATTCGAGCTTCTCCTCTTAAACGGTTAACCATATTACGCATGGACTCACAATGTGCACCCAACTCGCTTGGGTGCACTGTCTCAGTTTTAATTTGAAGAATACGCCGAAGGCGTTCGCTAATTTTAGCCCAGGGTTCGAGCGTCAGCGAGAATCCTGGGACATTATTTTAAATCGTGACCTAACCCTGTAAGGGTTAGGTAATTGGCGAACCCTTTCAGGGTTGGTCCATCTATGGGACTTTTACCCAGGGTTCGAGCGTCAGCGAGAACCCTGGGACATTATTTTGAATCGTGATCTAACCCTGTAAGGGTTAGGCAATTGGCGAACCCTTTCAGGGTTGGTCCATCTATGGGACTTTTACCCAGGGTTCGAGCGTCAGCGAGAATCCTGGGACATTATTTTAATCGTGACCTAACCCTGTAGGGGTTAGGTAATTGGCGAACCCTTTCAGGGTTGGTCCATCTATGGGACTCTTACCCAGGGTTCTCGCAGGCTCGAACCCTGGGCTGAAATTAGCGAACGACTTCGGCGTATTTCAAACTGAATCAGTACCCGCTTGGGAGACTTGGTTTCGTTGTCATGGATTTATTTCTTTTTCCGTGCTTGCCGGCGTCGGATGGGTGTGCGCTTTTTGAGTAGGTCGGGGTGGCGGCGTTCGATGATGTAGGCTAGGGATTGGTATCTCATGTCCAGGAGAGAGGCGGCGTGGGTTACGCGTCCGTCAACTTCGTCTAAAGCCCGCTTAATTACCACACGCTCGTGTTTTTCTAACTGCGCCCGAAGTCCACCCGGTTCACTCAAGAGAATTTCTGTTGCTTCGTCAGTACTCAACTCCGTATGAATGCTGGCGACAACGCGGGTCGCGACGTCAGCGAGTCTGAGCTTTATGTCCGGGCTTTGCGAGTTTGCGAGCCACTCGCGTGCTTGTCGATAAGCGGCTTGCAGTATATCCGAAGATAAATCTTGTATTTCCTCGATCAAGGTGAGTGCTGCGAGTCCGGCAATGTTCAATGCGTTCACCTGGTGAGCAGATTCAATGGCTTGTCGGAAAATTAAATGTGCGCGCGCAGTGCGACCTAATCGTGCTAGAGCTACGCCTTCCGTTATCAGCGCTTCCGCCATCATGCAGAAATGTCCACTTTTCTTTGAGGCGGACACGGCTCGACGCGCAATGCGTTCGGCGTCAATTAGTCGTCCCTCTGCAATCAACACTTGTGCTCGGCTTTCATCAATTTGGGCAGTGCGTGCTTTCTCCTTAAATCTGGTTGTCAGGCGGCGAGCCTCGTTGAGGTATTTGTGTGCTTCTTTGTACCGAGATAACTTGAACAATAAGAAACCGACATTATTGATTACATCAGCACGAAAGATCTGATTGCAGGCCAGTCTGAACTGATTCTCTGCCTCTTTGTATTCATTGATCGCACGACGAAAGTATTCTGGTCTGTTCTCTGTCGTAGCGAGATTGCGCAGAATAATTGCGAGTTCGCTGTGGTAACCGCCTTTGATTGTATGGTTCGTGATCTTTCGGAATAGTGCCTCGTTGTCGTTGAGTAGTTGCAACGCCTCATGAAATCGTCCGGCTGAACATTCTACAGTTGTCAGTTTTAGTAGCGCCCTCGCTCTCGCAGCGCCCTCAAACGTCAGCTTTCTCAATGCGTCATGCAACCATGATCGCGCCTCGTTCAATGTGCCTTCCCGGTAATAGCAGTAAGCGATCTCTGATTGCGCGATGGCGACCTTAGTGACGTCTCTGCTTGACTCGAAATAAGTCATGCTCTGCGTGATGAGATTTTTGGCAAGCTCCTGCGCGTCACGAATCTGATTCTTACTTCCGATCCAACTCGTCAGAGTACCTGCACACAACAAAACCTCGGCAGCGACAGAAGGCTCCAGTCCGGTTGTTTTTGGAGGTTCTCCGACGCGCTTCCATAACGGTCGCATCGTTTCCTGCACGGCCGCGTAATCGCCTCTGTCTTTTTGTTCTAAGGCAGTCCTGCACCTGCGCAGAGCTTCATCGCTCGCGTTCAGGTGCGCAGTCTCTAGCTTAGGTGAGGCCATCTTCACGGAAGATTACCCTTTGTTAGTGAGTGTAAGAAAGTCTTGATTTCCCAGCGCTGGATATTAGAAACAGCCCGGGACGCAGTGTCAATAGCGCCATATGTAATTACACTATGCTGTTTTCTTGCCAGTCGACTGGCATCCCTAACCTCAAAGGAGAAACAGACAAATGAGACGTTTGGCATTGGCAATCGCTCTCGCATGTGTACTTTCGGGCATGGCTCACGCTGGTGAGATCCATTCTACCGGTGCGGTAGCTCCGCCGACACCAGGGGAAATCCATACCACCGGTGCGGCGGCGGGCGGGGAGATTCCTACTACCGGTCAAGCGGTGGCCGGAGAGATACCTTCGACCGGTGGTGACTCGACTACGGTATTAGCGATTGTCCTGACGCTTATCAGCAGCGTTCGTTAAGGGTTTTGGGTTAATTAGCTAATTGAAAAGCTGCCTCACGAGGCAGGACAGTTGAAGTGTGTCTAAATACGCTTACCAAAAATTGGCATGAATTCTGTATCGCAACCTCGCAACAGCGTCTTGTGATGGTCCTTTGCCAGCAGATATAAGGACGCCAAGCTCGATCGTCTCACACCTGCCCAGAGTGTGGGGCCGGGGGCGTCGCCGGTGGGCCTTGGTGAGGGGGCCAAGCCCGATGCCCCTACTCTTTCATTAAATCGGGTAGGAGGCGGAGTCACCTCCGCCGTCCTCCCACACCACCGTACGTACGGTTCCGTATACGGCGGTTCATAAAGCAAGCTGGAAGCGTCGACGTTGTTCCAGCAGTGACAAAAGACCACAACGGTCAAAGTAGGATTTAGGAAAGGCTGCATGCATGTGCGCGGCACCGGCATTCCACCACGGGCCGCGTCCATTCATAGCTGACTTCAGGGCTCGCTCTTTCTCCAGCCCCCGTTGCCTCAAGTTCTTTGCGCGCGTGAAAGGTCGCTTCCATTTGCGCCAGATAAGGCCACGTAGCTTCCGTCTTATCCAGCTATCCAGTTCCTCGAAGATTCCTTTCACCTCTGCCAGCCGGAAGTAGTTCATCCAGCCGCGCAATAATGGTGTCAGTTCCTCTTCGATTAACCTTCCCAAGTTGCGTCCTCTGCCGCGCCGAAAGATATCCCGCAGCTTTCCTTTCAGTCGCTGCACTGATGCGCGGGCAACTTTCAGCCGCGTCTCACGCTGCATCGTGAACGAGTAGCCCAGGAACTTTCTTTCCCACGGACGAGCCACGGCGCTCTTCTCCGCGTTTACCTTCAGCCGCAGTCGTCGTTCAAGGAATATCGTTAACGACTTCAGCACTCGCGCTCCCGCACTCCGTGACTGCACATACACGTTACAGTCATCGGCATAGCGGCAGAACCTGTGACCGCGTCGCTCTAACTCCTTGTCCAACTCGTCGAGCAGAATGTTCGACAACAACGGCGAAAGTGGTCCACCCTGTGGGGTTCCTTCGCGCCGGGCTGTCGTCAGTCCATTCGACATCATCCCAGCTTGCAGGTAGCGGCGGATTAGTCGCAGCACTCGCTTATCTTTGATTCGCCGCGCCAACCGTGACATCAGGATGTCGTGATTCACTCGGTCGAAGAACTTCTCCAAGTCGATATCTACCGCCCAGCGCCGCCCTTCACGCACATACTGCCGTGCCTTTAACACGGCCTGATGCGCACTCCGTTGCGGCCGAAAGCCGTAGCTCGATTCCGAAAAGTGTGGTTCAAAGCGTGGGCTTACTACTTGATGTAACGCCTGCTGTATTAGCCGGTCTATCACCGTGGGAATGCCTAACATCCGCATTCCTTTGCCACCGGGCTTGGGTATCTCTACCTTTAACACCGGCTGCGGCTGATAGCTTCCTGCCAACAGTTCTTCTTTGACTCGTAGCCAGTGCTCCCGCAGATAGCTTCGCAACTGCGCCACCGTCATGTTATCCACTCCGGCGGCACCGCTGTTTCGCTCTACCTGTTTGAGCGCCAGCCACATGTTCTTTCGTTCGACCACTGCTTCTAACAACTGCTCTGCTTCCGCTCCAGAGTGCTCTCTCGTTGCCGTGACGCTTGACGCACCCAAGCCTTCTTCTCGCCGATTCCGTCGGCTACCTTCCGGGTGGGAGTCGAGCATTTCAACTCTTCTATCCGCGTCTCTGCTGTTCATCGAAACTTGAGTCTCTGGCTCGTTACTTCATGTTCGGGCCTTCAGTTCGGTCGAATAAACCTACTATGCCCTCGGCTGACTTCTGCAACTTCATCCCATCGCTTCTCAACGACAGTAGCTCAAAGCAAAGTTACAGATCTCCCCGGGTATTGCGCTCTCACCTTCACGCTTATGCCCGCCGCATCTACAGCCAAGCTTTCCGTACAGGTATCGGACTTCGAAGATAAGCGCCTTCTCATCCAGCTTGACTGCCTCATATGCGATTTCTGTTCGTCGAGCCAGCGCTTTGCCTGCGGCTTCCTTCAGATTCCACCTCGCGATGGACACCCTTGCCGTCCGGCTAACGATTCCCCCTGTCGGGTTCGTAGGAGACTTTCACTCCTAAGTAAGAGCGCCCTGCCGGGCGCACGCAATAAAAAGAATGGCGGCCCGAAAGGACCGCCATTCTCATTGGGGAGAGCTGCTTGTTCTATTTGCCAGTCAGCTTAGGTACGGAGAAGTTACCGCCCGAGAGCTGAATCGGATCGAAGGTTAGATCGACCACAATCGCGCCGGACGAATTCGTCACCCGTAGCCCAAACCGATCTGTGGAGCCCGGTTCTCCATTGTCGATGATGCGGGCAATGAAGCTCGTGCCGCCACCGGCCTTACCGGTCGCGATCGCTTCATTCCCAACGATCGCCATCGTACCCAACGAATTGCTCTTGACCACGACGCTACCTCCTGGCCTGTGCTCGATGTAAAGCAGCGACCCTTGAGCGTTACCGCTCTTCAGGTATTTGATATTCACGCCTACATTCGCCTTATAGCCGTTGTGAATAATGCTGCCGCCACCCGCCACGAATCCGAGCGACGGATCGTAAACAGTGAACACAGTGTCGCCTGTACCCTGATAGAAGTTCCCGTTGATTGTCAGCGTTACATCATAGACATTCACCGGAACATTGTTCAGAGTTACACACGCAGTGCGCGTCGCTCCCACGCCACCACCACTCAAGACCGCAGTTGGTGAAAATGCCGAACCGCTACCAATCGGGACGACATTGACCGTCACGCTCGTGATGTTGGTCGTGTCGCCAGGACTACCATCACTCACCTCGTTCATGTCGAAGCAGATCGTTAGTGGTCCACCCGTGCCGCCAGCCGAATTCACCTTAATCGCAAACGGATTCGCCGCAGACGGAGTGACGTCGGCATCCTCTCTCGACACTGTGAGCGTACCGGTGTTGCTGCTATTCAGGAATGCCGTGTTGGTGCTCGTGAATGCGGCCGTGATGGTGTGTGCTCCAGCCGGTACGGTTACCGTGTAGGACGTTGTCGCTACACCGCTCGAATTCACCGCAACTGGACCACCCACCGGATTACCATCGACCGAGAACTGCACATTTCCGGAGATAGTCTGATCGAGGTAAGTCGCCGGGCTGACGGTGGCCTTCAACGTAGCCGGATCGCTGTAGACGCCGGAGGCCGCATCCACCGTGACTGTCGTCGCGGTTGGCTCAGCGAGGCTCAGAATCTGATCGTGCGCTCCGAATGCGTTGCTATGGTGCAATAACAGCAGCCCGAGAGTGCCGTTTGCGAGTAAATTCGCCTTGTTGTAATTGACGTGAATAGATCCACCATTCAGGTCGGCATAAAGGGTCAGACCAGGGGCTCCACCGGTCAAGTCCAAACCGGGATTAGCCGCATCGTACGTGCGAGTCGTAAGAGTATCGATGGTCCCACCGAATCCACGACTCGTCGTAGTGATGCGATAGTTGAACTTGGCGTTGGCGGTAGTCAAACCGATGGCCGAAGCGGTCACCGGAATGATCATCTGGTTGGTGTTGTAAACCACGGTCTCGAGACCGGAAGGGGCGACGTTATTGAGAAAACTATCAAGTGTGAACGTGCCGGTGAACGGTGCGGCACGACGACCAGACGCGAAGACGTCAAATAGATTTCCGTTCGCATCCGCAGTGGCCGAGTTTATGATCTGAAAATCATCCGTACCGTTTCTGTCTCGATCAATGAAGATATTGAACTGAACATCGCTCGGTGTGGTCCATTTACCGTGGGTGGTGATGGCGAAGAAGATCTTAGTCGAGCCAGCAACAACCGAGTTGGTCGCCTTGAAATCGCTGGTCACGCCAACAGACTTCAGGTCAGCATTACTCGCAACACTTGAAGCCGGAATAGTAGCGGGGCTGGTTCCCTGCAACTCGAAAGCGCTAACGAGCGAAATCACATCAGTGGGAAACGCCCCGCCAGTATTGACGTCTTGTCCGGTCAGTCCGACGTTGCTTGAGCCTGTCGGCGAGGTTAACAAAACGTAATTGTGATTGGTCGTCATATTTGAAGCCGGACGCGGAGCCGCATACAACGGTAAACGCAGTGCGGTGCCACCACTCGGCGTCAACGTGACATAGCCTGATTCCTCAGTCATGTAATAACGAGGATTAGCTCCCTGCACCGCCGCCATCGTCGCATCCCTCGGATGCTTCATCGCTGCGGCATTTGCATCGAGCTGGACGGTAAATGTCGTCGAGCCACCAGCAGGCACGGTGACGTTTGGACCATCCGGGAACGAATAAGTCACGCCGGGCGCGTCCGTCAGAGCTACATAAGAAAGATCGTAGCTCACATCAACAGCGCCTTTGTTTGCGACGCGCACCGTTCTCTGTATAGCCGCAGTGCCAACTACTTCGGGAGCGCCAAAGGAGACACTTACGCCACCCGAGCCGTCATCACTGTAAGCGATAACCTCGTCGTTGCTGGCGTCCTGTAGATCGATACGGCCTGCGCCGATTCGCTGCACGCCATACTTCGATCCGGTACCGTTGATGCCGGTAAACAGATCGTGATTCGCGGTGTTCATCACGAGCGCTTTCAACTCTTCCACGGTCCACGTCGGATGCAATTGACGAAGCAACGCCATTGCGCCCGCGACGTGTGGAGAAGCCATTGAAGTGCCAGTCATCGTGGCGGACAAGTTGCCGGTGCTAAAGCCCGTCGAGATGATGTTCTGACCGGGCGCGGAAATATCCGGCTTGGGACCGTTGTCACCGCGTCGCGCTCCGCGCGAACTGCTGGCGCTGACCGTGTCGCCCAGATGAGTGAAGTTCAAAGTAGCGTTAACGCCACCGCCTAGTTGGGCCTTGATCGCGTTCGCGTCGGCTAGTTGAATCGACAACGACATGATCGTGATCGTGGGATCGGTACCGCCCATCGAGATCGTGCCGGCGACGTTATTGCCCACGATTACGGCAGTCGCTCCGGCGTCCTGAGCGTTCTTTACTTTGAAAGTGAAGCCGCAACCACCGCCACGATCCACGAGCGCGATTAACCCGGTGAAGAACCCGGGCGCGAATGGCTGGCAGCCGTCAGTTGTCGTGCCGACCGAGCCGGGCGCAGCGCCGGGAAACAGATCGGTCGAACCATCGTTAGCGAGTTTGATATTGCCGCTAATACTCGTCGGTGTGAGTATCAAAGGATTGAAGGTTCCCGGTAGCGACGCCTTATTTCCGGCAATCGCCGCCGGCGAGTTGACTGTCGTAGTTGCTTGCTGGTTGCCAAAGTCGACGATGTTGGCCGTGCTAATCACGCGACTCGAAGTGGATGGACTTCCCACGATGTAGTGCGTGTCGCCTGCGTTACCGGCTGAAGTGACAACGATTACGCCTGCCTGCACTGCGTTGCTGCTTGCCGCTGCACTCGCGTCGTTGGAAAGACCGAAATTGGATCCCAGCGACATGTTGATGACGTCGACGTGATCTGAAGGATCTCCGTCGCCGTTCGGGTCGACGGCCCAGTTGATCGCCTGCGTCGTCAGACCGGTGCTGCCGGTGCAGCCGAAGATTTTCAACGCATACAGTGAAGCTCTTGGGGCAACGCCTGGTCCGATGCTGAACGAGCCAAAGGGAACTGAGCCGTCCCATGGGCCAAGAAAAGTCGTGCCATCGGCATTGACACCTAAACCGGTGGCCGTGCCGGCGACGTGAGAGCCGTGTCCGAAGCAGTCGAGTGGATCCGGATCCGGCACTGGTACGTTTGCGCCGGTGTACGCATCTCCGGCGAAGTCCGTTCCGCCCACAACCTTCGCGGTCGGGAACGTGCCCGGCTCGATGATATTTCGATTGTTGGCCGCGTAGGCTGCCGCGGTACCGGGTCCACCGAAGTTAGCGTGCAAATAGTCGACGCCGGTATCGATGACCGCAATCCTGATCCCATTGCCCGAGTTGCCGCCGGTTGCAGCCCAGGCGCTCGCCGCTTTAATAAAGGGCACACTCGAGGAATTCTCGATGTGATGCATGGGAAGCGCGTAGACGCCTTTTACATCCGCGTCGGCTCTGAGCTGCGGGAGAATGCTGACGTCGATTCTCGCGGCGATGCCGTTGTAAGCAGTCTGCACGCTGTAAAGCGTTTTGGCCTTCTGACCGAAGTTGCCAAGGTGCGCGAGCACATGCTGCTGTGCGCCCTTGATGCGGGCAATCTGCGCGCGTGCGGCGCCCTGAGCTGCGGCGCGCCGTTGGGGATTCGCAGCGCGGTCACTCTGATTGCCGAGAGCGTCTGAATAAACTTTGGACGTCGGCGTGTCGAACAGCTCGATCATCACGTTGAATTCGCCCGTTTCAGGGATGTCATCCTCAGTGGCATTGAGATCACCGACGGGTCTGTCGTCTGCGTATTGCGACCGATCAAATCCGCCTGATTGAGCATGACTAACTTCATCTGGTTGTGTGAGTAGGAATGTGAGAAGGCCCAAGGCCAACAACAGTGAGACTGTCTTTAGTAGAGTTCTTCGGGACATTCTTTTCTTACCTTTCGATTGGTTTAGGAGTTTTGGACCTTCTGTTGCCGCACAGACGGAAGGCTAAAGCAACAGTACACTTACAAGTCCGAGGACTTGGGACAAGACCAGTTATGAAGTTGTAATGACTAAGACAGGCCGCCCAATATATACGAGGTCAATTGATCAGACAAGCTTTTCGCGGAGCCCCAACAACGCAGGACGGTAGTTGTCAGCTTATCGTGGGTCTCGTTTTGAGCGGAAGAGTTTAGGGTTGTCCAAAACCTCAGTCCGCATTTGGGCGGTGGCGCGCGGAAGACGGGTTTACGCACTAACAACTGACGCCTCTATCTCTACTTATCTCGAACCGCCCAAGCGCTTGAAAAAAGCGATCGAGTTGTTGCCCGAGATCTGATATAAATCCGCCGTTCTCACATACTCAGTTGCGGAGCCGGCTATGAAAAGACTGCTCACACTCACACTCTTCGGTTTATTGGCGATCAGTTGCAATCGTGGAGACAGCGCCTCACACTCATCAAAAGGTTCGTCGATGACGTTAACCGCCGGTACACAGGCTGAGCTCGACGCGGGCAATAAAAGAATTAGCGATTACAGGCAGGAACTGCTGCAACAGGGCTTTCACGAGATATCCACTTCCCTCACCACTCAAACGGCAGGTTCTTCAAACGTCAACGCAAGAGAAGAGTTTGTTCTCGAAGGGCGCTATCGAAACCTGAAAGACTTGCGTGTCACGCTATGGACCACTAAGCGGTTGGAAAAGGAGAACTCAGAGCTCGGCGGTGGCATCCATGCTTCTATCAACAACGAACAAGACGATCGGGATTTCGAAGAACTGTACAAGAAGGTAGCATTCGTTGTGACAGGCAACGCTCAATAGATGATCTCTGAGCAGCAACTAAATGACTATCGCGATCGTGGCTTTCTCGTGCTCGAAGGGTTTGCGAGCGAGCAGGAGTGTGATGAGCTGCGCGCGAGGGCGGATGAGTTGGTCCAGAAGTTTGATCCGAGTGAAGTCGTTTCGATCTTTTCCACGCACGAGCAGAACCGGCTCACCGATGAATACTTTCTCACGTCGGGAGACAAGATCAGATTCTTCTTCGAAGAGCATGCGTTCAATCCTGATGGAACGCTGAAGTATAAAAAAGAAAAATCGATCAATAAGATTGGACACGCGCTGCACGATCTCGATCCGGTGTTCCAAAAGTTCTCGCGTAGTGAGAAGTTGAAGCAGCTTGCACACGCAATCGGATTTGAGAGCTCAGGGTTGCTGCAGTCGATGTACATCTTCAAGCAACCGAACATCGGCGGGGAGGTGACGTGTCACCAGGACAGCACGTTTCTCTACACTGAGCCGATCGATATCGTGGGGTTATGGTTTGCGCTCGAGGATGCGACTGTGGAGAACGGGTGTCTATGGGCCATACCCGGTGGACATCGACACGGACTCAAGTCGCGTTGGGTGCGTGCGCCGGACAACAAGATGAAGTTTGAGATCTTCGACGAGACGCCGTGGCCGGAAGATCAGCTCGTGCCGCTCGAGGTTTCGAAAGGAAGTTTGATACTGCTACACGGATTACTACCACATCGCAGCTTCGAAAACAGGTCGACACGATCGCGGCACGCGTACACGCTGCATCTTATCGGAGCAAATGCGAAGTATCCCGAAGATAACTGGCTGCAACGAAGCACGCGACCAGGCGGTGTTCAGCCACAAAAAGGCACAAAATAAGCAATCCTTCTTTTTTGTGATTTTTGTGCGTTTTTATGTACTAATTGCTGGGCGCAGAAGGCCGCGGAAGATGCCCTGGACGCGCACCTGGCTGGCGGGAACGGTCAACGGCTGGAGTTGGGAATTTGCGGGCTGAAGCTCGATGTTCATGCCGCGACGATAAAGCCTCTTTAACGTCGCCTGATTCTCTTCGATCAACAAGGCAACGACGATCTCACCATCACGCGCATCGGTGCGGTTCTCGATCAACGCAATGTCGCCGTCGCAGATGTGCTCGTCGATCATTGAATCGCCTTTTACACGCAACGCGTAAACACGATCCGGCTTCACGCGTCCCAACAGAAAACGCGGCACCGGAATTCGTTCTTCGTTTTCGACGACTTCGAGCGGAGCACCGGCAGCGATCTGGCCGAGTACCTTAACCTCACAAAGCGAGTCGCCACTCTTGTCTTCGACTTTAACGTTCAGCGCAAACGAGCCGTCTTCGTGTTCACGCACTAATAGACCACGACGCTCCAGCGCAGCGATATGCTTCGCTATCGTCGCACGCGACTTCACTCCAAACTGGCGCGCAATCTGTGCGTAAGAAGGAATGTAACCGTGGCGTTCCTGAAAACGTGTGATGTAATCGAGAATTTCTTTTTGTCGCTGCGTTCGTGGGAGCATGAGTCTGCTACTGTTCCCGATCACGTTGCCCGCTTGTTGTTTGAGAGATCAATAGACCACTAAGGGTGACGAAGCATTCTAGGTCGCCCAGTAGAAAGCGTCAAGGGTTTGAGGTGATCAATTTTATCGAATCGAATAACGTACGAGAGTACGAGGGAAAATACGCACTGATGGAGGCATCTGAGCAAACGTCAAATTCGTGCCCCGGAGCAAGTCGTCGGCTTTCTTTCCGTAGACTGCTTCGTTGAGATCGTTATCGGGAGTGATCACTGCACCTTTCAACGCGGCGCCGATGAACGCACCTTTGCTTCGTGAATAAGAAAGAATGCCGGCATCAAGACGTGGATTCGTCGACGCGGCTGCTTCACGTCCGACTGGACCAGCCGAGATTCCCACTTCACCACCAAGCTCAAACTTGTCTTTCAACAAACCATCAAGCCCGCTCGGGTTCATGATGAGTAACACGTAGTCAGTTTTCTGTGCGCCGATCTGTGCGCCAAAACTCCCGCCACCGAGATTGAAGAACGCAGGAGCACTCCATCCGCCTCTCACGCGACGACTGATCACGCCCTGACCACCACGACCACCAAAAACAAACGCTGCCTTGACGACGCCGGGAAACACCGCAATCGCTTCTGACGCATCGAGTAGCTCTTTCGGAATCGCTTTGTCTTTGACGTTCATGATCTCAGTGAAAGTCTTCGCGGCTTCACTCGCATGACGCGCCGCGTCTTGAGTGCGTGACTTTTTCTGAGCCGGAGTTATGACTGCTGAAAGGATAAGAAGCGCGATGAGAACTGCTGAGCAATGAAGACGAACTGATGACATGAAACCTCCGATAGATTTGTAGTTTTCGCCACAACTTTTTCTTGACTTTCGCCTGTGGGGGATAATACATTGCGCCCCACTCAAGTTACTACTAAGTCCCTTCGGTTTCCCTCCAGAAGCTAAAAAACCAGTTCACTCACAAGCGTAGCTACACCTCAAACCGGAAAACAACGAGTCGATTGCGACAGACACTGGCACAAGAAGCACAGAAGTATTTGGTGTTTCTTGTGCCTTTGTGGCTGCTGCTTCCGTTCGAATGTAAACGAGTCTTTCAAACTGGTTGCAATTCTGTTACGGCATTGACAGGATTTTGTGACTTGTAGTATTAAATCGCGACCTTCTCAATGACGCCCTCCCAAAATGTCATCGCGGAAGGTATCGCACCTCGCAACTGCGATCATTTTATTTGCCCGACTCGGTTTTGCCACTTTAGGTTATTCCGCCCAGACGACCCGGTATTACCTCACAGGCTGTTCAAGCGTTCCTGTTCTGCTGTCGAGTGCGGCTCGCCGGCGATATTCTAAATGTGTCGGATTTCAATCTACATCTCCCCAGGTGGTCTGGTTGGATAAACGAGTCGAAAAAATCATTCAGATGATGCGAGAGGACGTTCGTGGGGAGTTATCTCTCGGCGAGTTCGCTCAATCCGTAAACCTTTCGGTCTGGCGTCTGTGTCACATCTTCAAGTCAGACGTCGGCATGCCTCCGATTCGCTATTTGAGACTATTGCGAATGGAGCGCGCCAAAGATCTACTCGAGTCGAGCTTCCTTAGTGTGAAGGAGATCGCCTACCAGGTGGGCTTAAACGACGAGAGTCACTTCGTGCGTGACTTCAAATCAACCTACGGCTTCTCACCCGCGCTTTATCGATCGCAGTTCAAGAACAAGAACGCGCCCGAAACCCACAACGGGAACGGCAACGGTCATGGTCCAACAAACGGTAATACCGCTCAGCATAAGTCTGTTCGCGAGCACCTGGTCCAGATCGCAAAGCACTCAATTTTGCCCTCGGTCCATCTCTTCGTTTATGTATTTTCATACCTGAATTAACAGCTCGTTAACAGGTGGTCCATGATTTTGAAATCCACTTTCAGCCGAAAGCAAGATTCGCCAACGAACAACAAAATACGCCAAGCAACAAGTCTTGTTCTTCGAAAAGCCTAAGCGTAATCTCTCACCCGATTCAGCAACCGCGCACAACTAAATTGTTTCTTGTACGCAAGACTAATTTTCGAAATTTCAACTGACATTACTCAACTGTTTCGGCAACAAGCACTCGCCTTTCAAACTGATCGCCTTTGTCGGGAAGTTAGATCAGGATTCGAGAGCATAGCTACACTCTTCGAGTAAAGGTCAAAACCAACAGCAAGGGATTTTAGCTTTGAGGCCAAACCCAAACGGCTGAAAGGAGATACTATGCCTAAAAAGAAGGCAAGAAACCGGCAGGGAGTTGGAAAAGAGACTAAAGGCACTATCAGCAGAAGAAATGTGCTCAAGATAGGAGCAGCAGCCGGGGCCGCCACAGTTTTGGCCCCAAACATGATCACCTCTAAAAAGGCGCTCGGCTTTTTCGATCCAGTAGCGCCCCCGCTGGCCCAATGCGTATCAACCGCAGCAAGCCCGCCCCACACACCTTTTGTGGATACCTTCGACGCTCCGTTTGTGGCGATAGACCACCCACTGAGCCCGCCGCCACAGGAAACCGCTAACACGGGCGCGAATGAATGGAACCGAGCGCCGCATCAGCGTTGGCTGCAGTTTACTCCGGCCCATGTAACCACCGAATTGGAAGCCAGACCCGGCTTGCACCAGTTCCACTCTGATTACGGTGATAGTTACATCTGGGGATTCAATGGTATGTATCCAGGTCCAACGGTCCTGAATAGATACGGCAAGTCCACCATCGTGCGGTTCCGGAACAGCACACCGCCGGCCGGCGACAACACGTTCGGCCACCCCGAGATCACGATCCACTTGCACAACGGTCACCATGGTTCAGAGAGTGACGGTTTTGCGGGCGACTTCTTCCCGAGCGGCTTCTATAAAGACCATCTCTACCCGAATTGCTATGCCGGTCTGGACGCGTTCGGCGGCAATGGTGATTCACGGGAAAAGATGGGTTCCTTCTGGTACCACGATCACCGTGCAGAGAAGACCCTCAACAACAACGTCATGGGCCTGAACGGCATGCTTCTCGTCTATGACGACACCGATCCGGGTCACGAGCATCCTTCAGCAGGATCGCTGCAGCTTCCGGGATACTACGGTGTCACTGACTTTCCAATGATTCTCACGCAGAAGAGATTCTGTGCGCTTGATGCCCAGGGCCGAAATGAATTGGTCAACGCGGCCGGCGGCGACAAGTTCATCATCAACGGAAAGATCCAGCCGACAATGACTGTCCGGCGCCGGAAGTATCGCTTCCGCTTTCTCTCGACCGGTCCGACGACGGCCCAATGGGACCTGACACTCATCGGCCCAACCGGCAATGTCGAGACGATTACGGTGATCGCCACTGACGCCAATTTCCTCGAGCATCCGATTAAGCTGGATGCGGGCGCGAATGCAGGCAACACCAACTCGATCGTGGGAACCACGGTTCAAGTTCCGGGTGCTCTGCGAGTGAACGTCGCTGAACGCTACGACGTGGTCATCGACTTCGCGCAATATGCAGCCGGCACTAAGCTGTATCTCAAGGAAAACACTTCACAGAGTGTCAACCCAGGCAACGTGAATCCTCCGGGATTACCGCCAGGGCTGAACATCGGCAACGTCGTAATGCGGTTCGAGGTGGTAGAGCGCGAGGCATGGTTCCCGAAAGATACACCACCGATTCCGGAAACCCTCTGCACGTATCCGCCGATCTGCGAGCCGGACACCACGTTCACGTGGAACTTCAATCGCGATCCTGCGGGAACGGTACCGCGGTTGTTCAAGATCAACCAACGCACCTTCGACGCCAACGTGCCGCAGCACTGCATTGTCAAGGGAACCTGCGAAGAGTGGTTCATCAACAACAACGCCGACGTCGGTACCAACTGGGCCCACCCGGTGCACATTCACTTCGAGGAATTTCGCATTCTGAAGCGATTTGCGATCATCGCCGGCGTATTCCAGGAAGTTCCGGTGCCTCCGCTCTACACGGGCAGAAAAGACGTAACCAAGGTGGAGCCGGGAGAGGCCGCATTGATCAGGATGCAATTCCGAGACTATGTCGGTAAGTACCTGATCCACTGTCACAACATGGGCCACGAAGATGCGTTCATGATGGTGGCCTGGCACATTGTTCCTGACGCGGCGGCCAAGGCAGCTTGTGACGCTTTGATTGTCCAGAGTCGTAAGGAGTTCGAAGCCAAGCTCCGGAATGAGGAGGTGTCGTAATGGATAGAAGATCACTGTTCGCCAAAGTGTTCACGCCGCATCCGAATTCGCAGGGCGCTGCGAAGTTCACGAATGCCGTGCTTCGAACACACGATAACCAAGAGGTCAAGTTCTATGACGATCTGATCCGAGGCAAGCAAGTCGTGATCAATATGATGTATGCGCAATGTCACGGCGCTTGTCCTTTGGTAACGACGGTGTTGAAAAGAACCTATCGCGATCTGAAAGATCGCATGGGTAAGGACCTCTTCTTTTACTCAATCTCGGTAAAACCACAGGACGACTCGCCGGCCGCGTTGAAGCACTATGCCCAAATGCGCAAGGCCGATCTGCCTGGCTGGTATTTCCTGACCGGAGATCAATACGATATCGATACGATCCGCTTCCGGCTCTTCAGTATGAACCATCCGGGGATCGACCTTGATTTCGCGATGCACTCCGGCTCGTTCCGCATCATCAACGACGCCACAAACTACTGGGGTCACGCCCAGGCGTTTGCCAGCCAGGAGAACATCAAGCAACGAATCTCCTGGGCTGATCCGGTGAAGTCACACGCTGAATGGGCGGCGATAAACCGGGCTCGTCAGATCGAGATCAACAAGGAAATAAAGAAATACGGCTACCAGCGGAGCTTCTAGCTTGCGGCACGGTTGTCAGGGATAGAAGCTGCCACAGTGGCTTCTATCCCTGGCCCAATCAAAGGACACAGAGGTGGCACAGAGGGATTACATCATGAAACTTACTGCCATTATTTCACTGCTCGGTATTCTGATTTTAACCTCGACCTTAACCGCGCTGGCCCAGGACAAGAGTTGTTCATTTGACGTCGTCGGAACCTGGAAAGCACAGGTTTCAACCACTCAGACCGTGCTCTATCGTTTCGATTCCAAGGATGGCGTCACTGTACTCTCGTCTTCCGGCACAGCCGAACCTCAACAGATCGCCACTGCCAGTTACGTAGTGAATAAAGAGCTCGGCAAGCCCGACTCAATCTCGTTTACGGCAACAGGCAAGAACCGGATCTTCGGCGCTCTCAGAAAGACAATGAAGATCGTCACCTATGACGACACTTCAATCACTTGCGACATACCGGGCCTGGGAAATACGCGCTGGACCAGAGTCGATGCTGATCGGTATTTCATTGTGCTCTCGGCACGCAGGGGAGAGTTCTTCGATACCAGTGGCTCTGCCTTCCCGATGGTTATCAAATTGGCTGGCGGAGTTCCTACCATCGACGCTTTCGGTATCTATTTGACGAAGGAAGGAAAGTCCTTCGGCACCGTTCCCGCCGCCGTATACAAGAACTACCTTGGCGAGGCCCGCAACGACTCTGAAACCACGCTGCGTCTGGAGATCAATTCCCGGCAGTACGAGAGGGCGTTGAAGGTCATTAAGGAGTGGGAACGACGAGATCGCGAAGGCGCGCTTTTGTACACCACCATGACCAATTTAGACAATGCAGAGGATCCAAACTATCTCAATAACATTCTGATTGTTAAGGCGGTGGCAGAATCGCTCAATCAGTGCTCGCCGGATATCAACCTGTACAAACTCAATTACGTGGTTGCAGACGACTGGATCACGAACAAGTTTAGTTCTGGATTTGTTCCCTTCTATTACTTCCAGGAGCTCAGGCGGTTGAATGAAGCGCGAAATATTCCCGAACAAAAGTTTCAGGAGCTCGTGCATATACCTAACCTCGCGAGTCGTTAGTTTTCAACAACCAGGCAGCGTCTCCCCACCAAACGCGCAAAGACGAAAAGGGGAGCATATGAATTTGAGGTTTGACAGTCGGAAATCTGAGGTTATGAAACGCGTACTCTTCATCTCGCTCGTGATATTCATGGGATTCGGCGCCCAGCAGGCATTGTGCGTACAAGCGCAGGCCAACCCTGATGAGAAACAATCAATGCAGCCGCGCAAGCGCGGTGGAATCTTTACCATGTACACGCTCGATCCGTTGGCCCGCACGCTCTGCTTTACCGACGGCAAAGAAGGGTTTGCGATGATCAATAACGACTGGGGTAACCGTTGTAGTGATCTCAGCTTCACCCAGGCGAGTGGCGGCAGTTTTCTCAGCGGCATTGAAGTCAATCGAATGGCGGCAATCGTCGATCTCGGCACGGCCGACGAGCTTCGTTCGCGTTACGGTTTTGAAGACGCGAATGGAGGCGGGACCGGATACGCGTCACTGCATCTTGCGGGCGATAAAGTCATGGTCCTGAAACAAGATCTGAGCAAGCCGGAATACCAGCCGCTGCAAGAGGGGGCCAAACTCTTTACAGAGGTTGCGCCATCGGCCGCGGCGCCAATCAAGCTGGGCCACATTTATCTTGTTCGAATAGCTGACAAGAAAGACGCTAATTTCCAACAGCTCGTGAAGCTGATCGTGATTGCGTATCGTCCGGAGGAATCGGTAACGCTGCGATGGGAGTCGCTCTAATTTAAATAGATCTAACCCCACAAAGCGGGCCGGCACTAAATTCAATAGCGCTTCCGTCAAGGAAGCAAGTTACAAACTTACATTCCTTAAGGAGAACAGGTATGAGTCAAGAACTAAGAGGCGGAGGCGGCAACATTGCCCTCAGCTACACCACAGGTCAAGTTTGTCCGAAAAGCGGCCTTTGGAAATCGACTGACGGCAAAATCGAGTTTATTGAATACGTCGTGCTGAATGCACTATTCCCTCCCTTCCCGGGTGGGACTGGAACAAAGAAAGGCACCTGGACCCGTGTGACATTGGCCACTGATGGCGACAAGACTTCTGTCGACGCTGTCAAAGTGGTTGCCGGCACGGCGTGAAGAAAACTACCCACCACCTACCGAACAAGCGGGCACTATCAAAGCGCACTTCCTGCTCGCGTGGATGAAACGTGAGCAGGAAGCCGCTTGAACCCAGGGGCGAGAAATGCACTTCTTAAAACTTCCTACCGGGCTGCTCGCGGCCGCATTGCTTCTTTCCGGTTCCACGGTGTACTCTGTGGCCGTAGTTTCCGCAGCACAGAAGGAACGCTCGGCTCATCCGAGCAAACCACTCAAATTCCACTATGTCTGCCCCATGCACGAAGACATTACCTCGCAAAAAAGTGGGACATGTCCGAAGTGCAAAATGAAACTGGTTAAGAAGCCCGTCCCGCAAGAACCGGCTCAGTAGTTTTATTTTGATGGCCACGAAAAAGCACAAAAGGAACCGAGTTGTATCAATCGGCACTTTGTTCTTTTTGTGCCTTTTTGTGGCCGCTGAACCGTTTCGCATCGCCAACGCTTCACTCGACAAAGCCGAAATGCCGTGCTGCGTTGGCAAAGCAGGACATTGCGAATCGGGAATCGTGGCGAAGAAGGTCGCGCCACCCAAATCGGAGCCGATGTGCGGTTTGCACGGCGCCGAAATGGAAAGCGATGGCATCACCATCGTCGCCGAGCCAGTTGTTGAATCTCCACACTCACACAGCCACACTGCTGAAACAAACTCCTCACAACCAAGTGCTGAATCACACTCGATGGGTCAGCCCTGTCACATGGATTGCGCGTCCTGTGCAGCGAGCTCGGCTCGACAACATCGCGAAAAAAACATCGTCCAACCTAACCGGCAACAAGCTTCCTCGGTAACGACTCACTCGTTCTACGAGGAACAAGTGCTCTTGTTTTCGTCCACTGAAAACTGGAAGCAAGTCAGCCCGAGGGGACCTCCGTCGATCTCCGCTTAATTATTTTCTAATTCTGATTCAGCCCTCAGGACTCGAACTTAAGTCCGGAGGGGCTCCATCTATTTTGCGGAGAAGTCCATGCGAATACCCATCTATGCTGCCCTCTTGGTTTTTATACTTGCGGGTCTCGGTGCAGCTCAACAAAGCGTCACGTCCGGCACGCTCAGCGGGCGGATTGAAGACGCCACCGGCGCCGTAGTGAGCGGCGTCACCGTGACGGCTACTCACCTCGAGACCAACCATCAACTAACAACCACCAGCGACGTGGAAGGAAGGTATCGATTCCCTTACCTTCGCACCGGCGATTACGATCTGAAAATCGAAGCCGAAGGCTTCGAATCCTTCACCAAACAGCTCACCGTTTTGGTCGGTCAGGCTCTCGATCTGCCGATTAAGTTGACCGTTGCGGGCGTGACGGCTCAAGTCGATATCGGCGGAACAGACGTGCCGGTCATCGAGACAGTGCGCACACAGATCACTGAAACGATCAGGCCGCGCGAGATCAACGAGCTGCCGCTCAACGGGCGAAATTTTCTCGACCTCGCGCTCTTGATACCGGGAGTTTCACCAACCAACACTGGCAGTAATCAACGCTTCGCCGAGACCTCCTCCGTGCCGGGACAAGGCATCTCGATCGCGGGTCAACGAAATCTCTACAACAGTTTTGTGCTCGACGGTGTGTCAGCTAACGACGACGCGGCCGATCTCACGGGCACTTATTACAGCGAGGAAGTGATCGACCAGTTTCAGGTAGTGACTTCCGGCGGTATCGCGGAATTCGGCAGAGCTTCGGGCGGCGTGGTCAACATGCTGACGAGGTCAGGCACAAACGACTGGCACGGAGGCTTGTACGGGTTCTTTCGTAACCAGCGTTTTGACGCGCGTAATCCAATTGCGCCGACAAAAGATTTGCTGACGCAGGCGCAATATGGCGGCACGATCAGCGGACCGATCCGGCACGACCGGACATTCTTTTTCACGAACTTCGAACAGACGCGTCGAAACTATTCCGCTGTCATCACGATCGATCCGGCGCTGGTGGGTTCTATCAACAATCGTCTGCGTGCTCTTAACTATGGCGGTCAATTCATCGAGAGTGGGGTGGTGCCGGCGAGTTTTGATACGACCAACTTCTTCGGCCGGATCGATCACAGCATCAACTCGCGTAATCAGCTCAGCGCTCGTTACAGTCTCTACCACATCAATGCCGTCAACTCGCGCAACGTGGGCGGACTGAACGCCGTCAGCCGCGGCACGGGTTTGAACGACACCGATCAGACGGTGCAGGTCAATAATGTAACCACGTTCAACTCGCGCACGCTGAACGAGGCGCGTTTTCAATACACGAACAGCCGTCTCGATGCTCCGGTCAATGACACCGTTGGACCAGCAATCAACATCACTGGAATCGCAAACCTCGGTATCGCGACATTCTCGCCGCAGGCTCGCGATATCAATCTGTTCGAAGGTGTGGACAACGTCTCGACACAGCGCGGCGCGCACACGTTGAAAGTCGGCGGTAACTTTCTCTACAACCGCGTCAACATCTTCTTTCCGGGCGCGCTGGAAGGCGTTTACCAGTTCGCGTCGATCAATACTTTTGTCAGCGGTAACTATCAGACGTTCCAGCAGGCGTTCGGCGTGCCGAGCCAGCTCCAATCAAATCCGAATGTCGGCGTGTTTGCGCAGGACGAATGGCGTGTCCGGCCGGATCTGACGATCAATGCCGGGCTTCGTTATGATCTGCAGTTCCTGCCGGATCCGATCCAGACTGATACCGACAACATCGCACCACGACTCGGAATCGTGTGGGCGCCCGGCGATCGAAAGACCGTCGTCCGCGCCAGCTTCGGGCTCTATTACGATCGCATTCCCCTGCGCGCGACATCAAACGCGCTGCAACGTGATGGCTCGAAGTATCTCCTCGTCCAGTTGTCGCCAACTCAGCCCGGCGCGCCCGTGTTTCCCAACATCCTTTCGGTACAACCAGCGACGTTGTCGACGAAGCCAAACATCACGCGGATCGATCCTAATATCGAAGCCAGTTACAGCCAGCAGGCGAATCTCCAGATTGAGCGTGAGCTGCCGGGCAATGCCGTCGTTTCCGTCGGTTACCTGCACGTCCGCGCGCTGCACCTGATACTTTCGCGGAATGCAAATGTACCCACAGTGCCAGTCTCAGCGGGCATTCCCAATCTGGGCCGCCCAGATCCGAACTGGGGCAACATCTCGCGCTTCGAGAGCTCAGGAAAGTCGAACTACGACGGCATGGTTGTTTCGTACAACCAGCGCGCCACCTCGTGGGCCAGCATGCGCGTCTCCTACACGCTTTCCAAGACAATTGACGATGCGGGCAACTTCTTCTTCTCGAGCGTGCAAAACAATTTCGATATAAACGACGATCGCGGTCTGTCAGACAACGATCAGCGACATCGTCTCGTCGTAAGTGGCTCGCTCGAAGTGCCGCGACACACGAAAGCCACAGGGTTCCAGCGGTTCTTGTGCGGTTTTCAAATGGGTTACATATTCACGTATGGATCGCGTTTGCCGTTCAACGTGCTGCTGGGAAGCGATCGCAACTTCGATACGAACTTCAACGATCGGCCGGTTGGCGTCGGGCGCAACACGGGACGCGGGTTTGACTTCGCAGCGCTTGATTTGCGTTTGAGTCGAAAGATCCAGTTGACGGAGCGCGTCGACTTACAGTTTCTGGCTGAAGGCTTCAACGTTCTGAACCACGCGAATCTGGGAGTGCCTAACAATACGTTCGGCTCGGGCATCCAGCCTTTGCCGAGGTTTGGACAACCCACCGCCGCATTCGATCCGCGGCAGTTTCAATTTGGAATGAAGGTGAGTTTTTAATGGGAGTTTCACGCAAAGACGCAAAGGCGCGCCCGAACCATTTGACCCGCCTTTGCGTCTTTGCGACCTTCGCGTCTTTGCGTGAAAAATCGTTATGTCACAAACCAAGACCTTAATAGTACTCTTGCTCGCGTTGATTACTCTCGCGGGTTGCAATCACGTCGGCGCGACTCGCGAAGCCGCCGCGCCGCCACAGCCAATTCAGATTTCCGCGTCGGGTATCGACGCGGCTGAGCCTGCGACTGCTACGGCCGGTGACGGCACCTTCTACGTAGCCTGGGTCAATCACGACGCGAAAAATGCCGACGTCATGCTCGCTCACTTCAATAACAAAGCAGAGATGCAGGGCGCGCCGGTGCGCGTGAATCGCGTGGCCGGTGTGGCAACGGCGTGGCGCGGCGATCAACCGAGCGTCGCTGTTGCTCCTGACGGCGCGGTGTACGTCCTTTGGACCGCGCGTGTCGACGCCGGCGACAAACACGGAACAGACATCTATCTCTCGGCTTCGACCGACCGCGGTCAGAGTTTCTCGAGTGAAGTGAAAGTAAACGACGACAAAGCTCCGGGCGCGCACGGCATGCACTCGCTCGCTGTCGCTAAAGACGGCCGTATCTACGCGGGCTGGCTCGACGAGCGCAACGTCCAAGCGCCGAAGCCCTCGACGAAGGCTGAAGGCCATCACATGGAGAGCAACCGCGATCTCTATCTTGCGACATCGACTGACGGTGGTCGTAGTTTCTCTCCGAATCGCAAAGTCGCGTCTGACGCGTGCCCGTGTTGTAAAACGTCGCTCGCTGTTGCAGCTGATGGGACGTTGTACGCGGGTTGGCGCCAGGTGCTGCCGGGGAGTTTTCGCCACATCGCAGTCGCGAGCTCGACCGATGGTGGAACGAAGTTTTCAACTCCGGTGATCGTGAGTGACGATCATTGGATGTTGCAGGGCTGTCCGGTGTCTGGTCCATCGTTATCGGTGGACAAAGCTTCGGGATTACTCAAGGTCATCTGGTTTGCAGCAGGTGAAAACAGCGCGCCTGGACTTTACTTCGCGGAGTCGAAAGACAAAGGCCAAAGTTTTTCAGCGCGGCAGTTACTGTCGCAGGAGACAGTGCGCGGCACACCAGCGCTCGCGGCAGGCGGGCAAAGTATGATAGCTGTGTGGCAGAGTGGCGATAAGGTAGAGACAAAGATGCGCGACATCGGCACGACGGGATCGGCATTGAGTCTTGCGGCAAACGCCGAGTTACCCGTAGGCACATTCGCAAATGATAGACTGTTCGTCGCCTACATTGCGAAAGAGAAGGAGAAGCGAAGTATATGGCTCTTGCGAGCCGAATGATGATCGTTCTTGGAGCGTTGATCTTGCTCAGCGCTTGCGGTGCTCCACCAACTAACAAACAATCAGCACCAGCAGCATCGAGCGGACCAGCCGCTGCTGTGCAAACAAACACTTATCACGGCGCCGGGGTTGTCAAAGCCGTGTTTACCAATCCCAAAGCTCCCGCGATCGAGATCGATCACGGCGACATCGACGGCCTGATGCCTGCCATGCAAATGGAATTTCCAGTGACCGACCCGAAGCTCTTGAACGGCATCGCCGTCAACGACAAGATCGACTTCACGATCGAGGCCGCCGCCGGTCAGATGAAGGTTGCAGCGATAAAGAAGAAATAGCCACCGATAACACGGATATCCGCGAAGATCTCCGCAGATAAATCCGTGTCATCCGTGGTTACTATTTTTGGAGGGTCGCGAGGGCGGCCAGCACTTCTTCACTGTGTGGCGCGACTTTCACTTTCTCAAACACCTTCGCGATCTTGCCTGAAGGATCGATGATGAATGTGTTGCGTGCGGAGAGCTTCGCGCCGTTGTACTCCATGACGGAGCCGTACTGCTCTGAAACCTTCGCATCAGTATCTGCCAGAAGTTTGAAGTTCAAACCTTCCTTCGCGCAGAACTCTTTGTGCGATTCCGCGTTATCAACGCTCACGCCGAGAATCACCGTGTTGATGGCCTGATACTTCGCGATGTCGCGTTGGAAGTTATGAGCCTCGATGGTGCAACCCTGCGTGAAATCCTTCGGGTAGAAATAAAGCACCACCCACTTGCCTTTGAAGTCGCCGAGACTTACCTGCTTGCCTTCGTTTGTCGTGAGATTGAAACCCGGCGCTGCGGCTCCCACTGCCGGCATTTCACTGACTGCACCCACACGGTTGCACGCCAACACCGCCACGATTGCGAACGCCAGAATAAAAGCATATTTCTTCATTACGTAATCCTCCGCCCAAATCAGTTTTGGAATTTAAACTTACTATACAAGTTATTGCGAGTACTGCGCCACGATCGTGTCGCGGATCTGCGCCGGCGTCATCTTCTGTTCCTTCTCGAGTTTCAGCGCGAGTAGCGCCTCCCGAACACAAACATCGCAGTGCGACGCGTGCTCGTCCTGGAAGCAACTGTAGAGACTCTTGTGACCGAAGCCCTGATCGCAGTGGCAGTAACACGGTAACTGCGCGAGCGTCACCGGAATCTCTCGCGCTGCGTGATACGCGTCGCGCGTGATACCGGTGAATGAGGCGGGATCGAGTGTTGGTCCAAGACTCGATCTGCTTGGCGGCACTTCAAAATGCGCCGGCATGGTCTTGGCCATCGCTGAATGATCGTGCTGTGGCGTTTGCCCAGTCGATTGGGTTGCGGTCTTTACCGGCGTTACCGACGGATTGTTAGCTGAGTTAACCATCAACACCGCTGCGACGGCCAGTAGTGCGACGCCTGCAATTAATAACCAGTTTTTCTTCATTAAAAGCTTTACTCCTTAATGCGTTCCGTGCATTGATGAGCTCATCTTCATCAGTGCCGGTCGGACTCTCACAAAGACTTTCCACGAAACCGGGTTCGAGCCGTAAATCGGATCGAGGATCGACGGCTTCGAATAGAACGTCACGTCGCTGCCGATCGCCAGAGACGTCTTTTCAGTGTTCCAAATATCTCGCGCGCCGCCGGCTGTGTAAGCTCCGATACGAAATGACGGGTGATGCTCGGTGATGCCGAGACTGATGCGATCAGCATCGCGCAGTATCGAGTTTTTATCCGTCAGCTCGAGGCGCGTGTAGAGATAGTTTCGATCGAGAAACTTCACTGTGGATTCTGCCACATATCCGTTCAGGTTGAAAATTTCGCCGCCGTGGCTCTCGTGGTTGCGGCCCCAGATCAAACTCGAGGCCCAGTTGCCGCGCTCGAACGGCTTGTTGTAACTGATCGACGCGGTGGTGCGCCGCACGTCGCCCGGCTCGAGCGCTTCCGGATTTCGCAAAAATCCATGACTCACCTGCATGGACCAGTTGCTGTTGGGCGCAAACCATAACCTGATCGAGCGCGAGTTCCACGGGTGCGCTTCGAAGTTGTAACGGTTCTCGTCCGGCTCACGACCATTGAAAATAGAGCCTTCCAGCTTGAACCAGCGATACGTGAATCCGGTCGTGACGACGCCGAATGCGATGTGCGTCGAGTCTTGCAGGTGATGCGAAAGCGGCGCGGAGGTGTTCTCTGACGCTGATGCGCGATGCATGAACGCGTTTGGACCAAGCGCGGGCTCGCCTGGATATCCCGCATAAACGAACCAGCTTCCGCGATCGCCGACCGGCACGGTGTAACTCGCACTCAGCTCCATGAACAGATCGTGTGGATGTTGCCGATCGATCAATGGCTCGCCTTTATAACTTTCCCCGGTTTGGAAAAGCAGCGGCGAGCCGCCGGGCGGAAACGTGAATGGCTCGGCGCTCAACATAGCGCGCAGCTCGAGTGTTCCCGGGCCGGCGCGCCTGATGGCCGAGGGCATGAACCAGTTTGCCGACTCAAACTTCGTCACGCCTCTTGGTCCACCCTGGCGATTGACACCCGCGACGAGGTTGTAATGAAACATCAAGAGCCACTCACCCGATTGCTTGTGCAGCATCGGCATCGGGCTCGAATCAGGCTGCCACGAGGTGCCCGAGCCCATTATGCGGGCCATCGGCACGAGGTTGGATTCACGCTGCCCGAGACGAATGAACATTTCGTCGTCGTGCATCACAAACACGCCGTGGTCCATGTGACCAGACATTTCCATCGCCGGTTGCTCGGCGGGCGACTGTGGACTCGGAGGAGGAGCCACCGGCGACGCCGCTGGTTTCGGTGGCGGCATCTGATGACCCTCGTGTTGCGCGAAGATAGTTTTACACTGTGCGATGACAATCATTAGCACAGCAAAAATAGTGTATTTCACGATGAATTATATGAGTCACGGATTTACACGGATGAACACAGATCTGCGTTCATCCGTGTATCCGTGGCTAACTCTTACGTTACCTTCTTGTTCTTCTTGCTCTTCATGCTGTTGCAGCACTCACCCTTGGCGTCTTTGTCGTGCTTCATCTTCGCGTCATGCTTTTTCATGTCGCATGATTCACCACAACAATCATGTTTGCCTTCGGAGTTTGCCTCGCCTTCTTTCTTCATGTCGCACGAGTCGTCAGTGCAACACGAATCCGTCTGGCAGCAACTCTCAGTCTTGTTCTTTTGCTCGCCTTGCGAGGGTGTTTGGGCCGTGACTGCTGAAAATGCAACCAGCAGTAAACCAAGAAGGAGGATAAGAAAAGTATTCTTACGGGGGTTCATTGTAGTTCTCCTGTTTTCTAGAAATTTAATGTTTCTGCCGAATTGAGCTCCAGGCAGATCTCTAGATCAGAAAGACACAACAACGTAGGTGGGTTGGACCACGAGCGGGCCGGAGCGGAGCAACCAGGAGGTTGTCCGTATATGCGATTTGTTTCTCGAAACTGGGTAAAGCGGCGATTGGACCACGTCCGGGATCCGGTACGTGGGTACTGTTTTTCGAAGTGACGGCAGTCGCATTCACGACCAGCGGGCACTCGCTCATCGTTTCCCGCAGAGACGGAACGAATGATGGCATACCGGCGACGTGCGAATGCTTCGCATGACAGCTTATGCCGGCGTCAATCACCTGCTCGCGGCTTTGAGCTGGAGCATTAGCGCAACCGAACATGCAACCACCAGCCATCCAGATGGAGACGCTGACCGCCAACAACAGGCGCACCGCTTTGTTCGAAAACAAATCCATTCTGGCTTGCAGTCTACTCCCGGAGGATCTTCTTTGTCGAGCTTCAATACCTTTCAGGGGGATAATACAGTTGCTGATTGACTGGTGTTTTGGCGTTGCTCAAATCAACATCGGAATGAAAAATCTGCCAAGCGTCGCCAACCTCCTGTACGTATCCTAACCTGGTGCAGAACACAAGAAGACTATAGCTATTGAACGGATGGCTATAGAGAGGTCGCTCTCTTGGATGAAATGCCTAATAGTTCTGGACGCAAGTGCTCTACAGAGTCGGGCGATATCGTCTTTTTGAATTGTAGTTATGTCCCCGGCCTTTTCCCATTTGAAGGCTAGAGCCGTCAATCCGGCGATCTGCTCCTTTATTTTGGCGTTATGTGTGTCTGGTTTATCTACGGCCTTTTTAAGATCCTAATTTCTTCCCGCAGCAGAATCGTAAACAAAACCCAGCACTTCTGTAACCGTTCGCTTGTTAGCCTAAATCAGCGAACCAAGGTCAGTGGGAGGAAACTTATATGAGTATCGATAAAAACAAAATAACAACTCAGGACGAACTGGACGAGCCGGCGCCGATGGACAGGGCGGAACAACGCGTTGAAGCTGAGATGAAGAAACTCGAAGGACAGGCTAAGAAAGAAGTCGCAGAGGGATTACGACAACAAGACGAAGACGATACTGAATAGATCAGCCTTTTTCCGCCAGCGCCAGCGCCTCTTCGATTGCAGCCTTGATTTGGCCCGGCGTGAGGTCAGGTCTGAAACCGATAAAACGCCGGACGATGCGGCCGTCGCGCGCGATCACAAAGCTTTGCGGGATCGAGCCGCGTCCCTGCATCAGCGTCTGCGCGACTTCGGGTTTGGCCCAGCCGATCTGGTAGTCAACTTTGTATTCACGAATAAAGTCGCTCACGCTCTGGGCAGACGCTGCCGGGTCTTCGGTCGAGAGCCCGATCATCTCGACGCCACGCCCCTGATACTCCTTGTGAAGCTTGACGAGCTCGGGAGTTTCTATCCGGCATGGACCACACCACGTCGCCCACAAGTTAACCAGCAAAACTTTCCCTGAATAATTCGCGAGCTTGATTGGGCCACCACTGCTGGCTTTATTCTCAGCATCCAGAATCGGTTGCGGCAACGTCGCTAAAGCAGTTGGGCGCGTGGGCGGTGCAGTGCTGGTGTTAGTGGTCGACGGCCGATCGTTTGAGTTACAGCTCGACACACCAAACGCGGCAAGCAACCCGAGCGCGAGCACCGTGCACGCCACGCGCAGCGGCGACCAAAATCTAATCTTATTTGTTTCAGCCATCGTGAGTACTACTTTACTTCTTTTTACCAAATCTGAACGAGTCGAGAATCACCGGTGCCTCGCCTCTTTTTCCTACATCTTCTACAGAAGATAATTCTGGAGCAAGAGATGTGCAAAGGAAGCTCAAGATTGCGCCCGACGTTTCACCTTCAGTGCCGGTAGGCAAAAAGATAACCCGTCCCCACAACTTCACATCTCCACGTTCGGTCCCCTTCTCAAGGCCTTCCCACGTGAACTCGTATGCATCCATCGAGTTGACCTTCGTAGGACCCTCTGAAACTTTCTTGTATTCAGGATAACTTTTTGCCAGCGCATCACTGGTCTGCTCGACACGCTGTGGGTAAGTCTGTGAGTCTTGCGCAAAAGTCCCGGTGCTGATGTACCACCCGACCGCAAAATTTTCCTGGACCAAAGCCGGGGGCAAAGTTCGCTGGACTTTCACGAAGTTTGTCGCGCCCGGCACCCCGGCCTTCGCATCGCGACTCCACGACTTCGGATAATAAAACGAAAAGTCGAAATAATGTTCAGCCAGTTTACCGTCTAGCTTTTCGTTTGAGTTTTCAAACTTAACCGTGCCTGACGGCGGCACATAAGCTTCCTCAGGCGCCGGGGTTGGCGTTGCCACTGAAGGTGCAGGCGTCGGCGTGCTGGCGTTTACATTTTCAATTGGACGAGGCGGATTTTTTTCTGCCGCCATCTGGTCCAAACGCGGCTTGACGAAAACGAAGAAGAGGCCCGCAAGTGCGCCGCCACTCAACAAGAGAAACAGCAGTATGCCCGCGATGATCCAGGGCGCTTTTGACTTCTTCTTCGCCACTGGCGGTGGCAGTGGAGCTGGGGGCGCTGCGGCCGGCAATGGCGCTGACGGAGCCGGCGACGTAACTACAATCGGCGTTGGTGGCCGAGCCGCTACTTCACCCGTCGTCCGCTCTGCTGGTTGCTCCGCAGCAGGCGGCGGCGGTGGCGGCGGAGTTGCCGGGCGCGAGATGTCAGACGTAGTTTGAGGTGTTGCAGTGGTCGGACCAGTCGTTGGACCAGTATTGCGCGGCGGCAAGGCAACCGTCGCGGGATAATTCTCGATGATGGTCGCATTTGGATCCGGCAGATCGCGGCTCGTCGGTCGTTCCGACGTGGCGTTCAGATCCATCGACGTCGCGCGAATCGTCGCATTCGGATCGAAGGTCTGCGGAGCTATCAACAAGCCGCCGTCAAACGTGCAAAACTTCTGACCTTCATCCGGAAACGTACGATTACACTTGGGGCAACTCTTCATACAGAAGACCTCTTAAACGGAAATCAGATTCTACAGCAGGCGACTTAATTGGCCCGCACTTTGGCGAGCTTCTGGGCAGCGCCATTATTGTTTGGATCCAGCTCGAGCGCACGCTGGTACGCGCGAACGGCTTTGTCTTTCTGGTTGGACTTAAGATAGCCGTCACCGACACCTTCAAAGCCGTAGAGTCCGGCAAGCTGTTTCTTGTCGCCGGCAGCAGCCAGGGTCGAGGCGCGCTCGTAGGTTGCTTCAGCGTCACTGAACCGGTCCATTCCCAGGTAAGCACGGCCTAAAAGATTGAAGGGTTGAAACGCGCGCGACGCTACCTCAGTCGCCGACTTCAAATAAGGCTCGGCCTCCTGGAATCTCCTGTAAACGATCAAGTAACGTCCCATCAGTAGCAACGACGTCAGATTAGTTGAATCGAGCTCGAGCGCTCGTTTTAGTACCGGCTCCGACTGCGGCCAAAGCTGTTCGCCCTGAAGCGAGTCGGCAATCAGGTTGAGTGTGGCCGGATCTTTGGCCAGCTCGGTCGCTTTTTCATACAACGGCGCCGCTTCAGCCGGCTTGTTTGAGCGATTCAGCATGCGCGCCAGGTGCGCGTACGCAGCGGCAAACTGTGGATCCAATTCGATCGCGCGCCGGTATGAATGTTCAGTTTCACTATTCAAAAGACCGCGTGCCTGGAGTGCTACTCCGAGACGGTCCCAACCAACCGCATTCTTCGGATCGATCTGCACTGAGCGGCGCGCAAACGTCTCTGCCTCAGCGAGCCGCTTTGCGTTATCGCCAATCGCGCTCGGCTGCACGAGCACCACGCTCAACGCCACGTAAGCGTCACCATCTGCCGGCGCCCACGCTACTGAATTCCGGTAGGCCGCTTCAGCATCGTCCCAACGTTGCTGATCGGAGTATACGTTACCCAAACCGTAGGCCGCGCGTGCGTCGCGCGGTTTGAGTTTCAACACGTCCTTGTACGCAGTTTCAGCATCTGTGAATTTTCGCGCGTCGCGAGCCTCGTTGCCTTTAGCTAACAAGTCTTCCACTCGCTCCGCGGCGGCGCGCGTGGATGCTGTCGGTCGATTTGTGGGTTTTGCTCCGGTACCGGGCTTGGTGCCGCTCTTCTTCGTCTCAGGGTTCTTGGCCCGGAAGAGACCGCTGCCACCTGGGTCGATGCCCACGTCCTGACCATGAACACTCGCGACCGTGCCGAGGCTCAAACCAAGCGCGGCTGAGCCTAAAAACACGGCGCGCAGTATTGCGTTAATACTCATTATTGATTCTCCATGATGCAAAAACGAGAACTTATGGATCACTGAAGAAATACTGCGATGGATTGTAGATCAGTTTTCACTGATTCCGCACGAGCCTGAATCCCAGCAACGTCGTCCTGGTCGATGGCGGCACAAATTCGCGCAAACAAGCCGTCACCGGTGTGTCAGCTTTCGTCGGATCGCTGACGTAACAACCGCCTCGAATCGATACCCAATCCTGGGCGCTAGAGGGAATTTTGGTCGGATTGCCCGGATAAACCGAGACTTTTGAGGAGGTCCATTCCCAAACGTTTCCAATCAAATCGAAAACGCCCCACTTGTTCTTTCCTTCCGGGCGCGAGCCCACGGACTGCGGAGTCGCATCCTTCACGACCGCGGCCTTATCTTTCCAATCAGTTCCCCACGGATACAAATCGCTTTGCTCACCATTTCGCGCGGCGTACTCCCACTCCTCTTCGGTCGGCAAGCGGTAAGCCACGCCGTCGCGCTTCGAGCGCCATGCGGCAAAGGCATTCGCATCGTTCCACGAAACATTCACGACCGGCCATAGCTCTTGTCCAAACGCCGCTCTGTTGTCAATCCAGTGAGCCGGGGCCGGGTAGTGTGTCTCTCTGACGAACTCTGCGTATTCGGTGTTGGTTACTTCAGTGCGGTCCATCAGGAACGACTGTACGCTCACAGCGTGGGCCGGAGTTTCCTGCAGTGGACCGTTCTTGCGTCCCATCAAAAACGTTCCGCCATCGATTGGCAGCACGTCGGCTTTCGCTTTTGGTGGTGCAACCGGCGTCGGCGTCGGCGTTGGATCAGCGGGACGAGCACGGGGTCGCAACATCATATAAGCAGTGATGCCAACGCCCGCGAGGAACAACACAAACACCGCGGCGCCGATGTATAACAACGGCGGTGGACCTTTCCGTTTTGGCGAAAAGTCCACAATCATCTGCTTGCCTGGTCCAACTGAGCCGGGGACCGAGTCAGCGACCCGTCGGCGATTCGTTGCAGTTCCCTGCACTCGCGTCACTTCCGGATCCATTGCCGGCGGCATGCTGCCGGACAAACGATCGAGCCTGTCTTCAAGCTCCTTTGCCTGCAGCGACATGCGCTCGAGCTTTTCCTGTTGTTCCTTCTCGCGACGGTCGCGGTCTTCTTCCTCGCGCTGTTTTCGCTGTGCGTCGCCGTCGAGTTTTTTGTCCAACTGCGCGTCGCTGACTGTGCCGGCGAACGAGTCGAGCGAAGTTCCGAAGTTAGTTTCCTGCGCGATGGGAGGTTGTGTTGCACTCAGCTCGGAGGTCTTGTTGATCTCTGGTTGCGTGTTTGAGGCAATGGTCCGGTTCGGATCCATCGCGATTGTCTTCCGCAGCGCTGCGGCAACAACTGGCGAAGAGTTCAAGGCCGCGTGCAGCTCACGCAAAAAGTTTGGAATCGAATCGATGCGCGCCTCGACTTCCTTCTCGAGTGCATGACGCACGACCGCTTCGATCGCAGGCGGCACCGAAACTCCCATCGACTGAAAACTCGGCGGCTGCAGCGTCAGATGCTTCTTCATGATCGACGGGATCGAAGAACCTTTGAACGGCACTTCACCCGAAAGCATCTGGTAGAGAATCACGCCGAGACTGTAGATGTCAGCACGCGCGTCCGGCTCTTCGTCGGACCACTGTTCCGGCGCCATGTAAAACGGCGATCCCATCAACCCGCTTGTCTGAGCTTGCACGAATGAGCCCAGCAGCTCACCTGATTTGATCTTTGCGAGACCGAAGTCGAGGATCTTCACGCCTTCCGCTACGGGCATGTCGTCCTGGACCATGATGTTCAACGGCTTCAGATCGCGATGCACGATGTTCTGCCGGTGGGCCGCGCCGACACCCGCGGCGATCGCGCTGATAAACTCCCACGCACGTTGCGGCGGCATCGCTCCTTCTTTCGCGAGGATCTCATGAAGCGAATGACCTTTCACAAATTCCATCACGAGGAAAGGCATCGTGCCGCGCACCACGCCAAAGTCAGTGACGGTGATGATGTTCGGGTGACGAATCGCGGCGGCGGCGAGTGCTTCCTGTCGAAAACGCGTTGTGAGCATCGGATCGTTTCCGACCAGATCCGGAAGAATGACTTTTATCGCGTGCGAGGTTTTGAGAAAGATGTGTCGCGCCTGGAAGACGACGCCCATGCCGCCTTGCCCGAGACGTCGTTCGAGCAGGTAGCGGGCATCGAGTGTGGGTTCACCTATAAGAGAAGGCGTGGTCTCATCACCATCCTTGGGACAGTGATTTACTTCGTCGGGGTAGCAGCGCCTACAGACTGGACACTCTCTCATTTATTGGGGACACAGATTAACACGGATTGAGCGGGACTTGGGGCTTTCTCTGTGCAACCTCTGTGTCTCTGTGGTGCCTTCCGCAATACCACCACAGAGACACAGAGGTTGCACAGAGAAATTGGGTTCATCGTATCACGACATTGACGAGCCGACGCGGGACGACGATCACTTTCACTACTTCGTGACCATCGGTCAACGCTCGAACGCGCTCGTCGGCGAGTGCGGAGGCGCGCAGATCTTCCTCCGAGACGTCCAGCGCGGCAATCACCTTTGACCGCAGCTTACCGTTCACCTGAATCGGGATCTCCAGCTCTTCACGTTGCGCGAGCTCTGGATCCGCGACTGGCCAGCGTGGTGACTCGCTCAGCAAGCCACCGCGATGACCGAGTCCTTCCCACATCTCCTCCGCAACGTGCGGCGCAAAGGGCGTCAGCATGATCACGAGCGACTCCAACGCTTCACGCAGCGCAAAAAAATCCTCAGCGGAAGATTTCGCCGGGTCTGCATTGAAGTCGACGATCTCATTGAACAACTCCATCAACGCCGCGACACTCGTGTTCAAGTGCAACTGATCGAAGTCGCTCGTGATCTTCGCGATTGTTTGGTGGGTTTTGCGCCGTAACTTCCGCGCCTCCGGACTGAACTCCAGCGCGCCAGACGGGCTCGGATTCGACAATCTCTCCTGCCAGCGCCAAACCATCGTGAAAACCCTTCTCAAAAATCGAACCGCGCCTTCGATTCCGCTTTCAGACCAGCGCAACTCGTTTTCAACCGGCGCCGCGAACAAGACAAACAGCCGCGTCGCATCGGCGCCAAATGCTTTGATCATCTCGTCGGGATCGACGCCGTTGCCGAGACTCTTCGACATTGCTTTCCATTCGTCAGTCCCTTCGACGCGATTCGTGACCATGCCTTGCGTCAACAATCGCTTCACCGGCTCGTCGAAGTTGACCATACCGATGTCACGCATGAACTTGGTCCAGAAGCGCGTGTAGATCAAGTGCATCACCGCGTGTGAATCACCGCCGATATACTGGTCCACCGGTGTCCAACGCTGCGCGATGTTTGAATCGAACGGCGCCGACTCGTTGCGTGGATCGAGATAGCGGAAGAAGTACCACGACGAATCAACAAACGTGTCCATCGTGTCAGTATCACGACGAGCTGGACCATGACACTTCGGACATTCGGTGTTGACAAACTCCGGCACACCAGCGAGGGGCGACTCGCCTGTGCCCGTGAAGTCCGCCGTTTGCGGTAACACCACCGGCAACTGATCGTAAGGCACCGGCACCATGCCGTCTTTGTCGCAATAGACCATCGGCACGGGCGCGCCCCAGAAACGTTGTCGCGAGACGCCCCAATCACGAATGCGATACGTCACCGCAGCTTCGCCGAAACCTTGTTGCTTCGCGTATGCAGACATCTCCGGTATCGCGACCGTCGAGAGCTTCGCGCCCCAGTCGCCGCTATTAATCAGGATGCCGTATTCCGTGAACGCCTGTTTGATCTCAGCCGATGCGTCGCCCGCCGTAGTCGGCGGCGGCTCAGCGGCAATCTGATCGTGCGTCACGGGAGCGATAACCTGTCTGATCGGTAACGAGTATTTCTGCGCGAACTCCATGTCGCGATCGTCGTGAGCCGGAACACTCATGATCGCGCCCGTGCCGTATTCCATCAGCACGTAGTTCGCCACCCACACTGGCAGCGACTCGCCACTGAACGGATTAATCGCGAGCACGCCGGTGTTGACTCCTTCTTTCTCGTCTTCGCCGACTTCGCGACCAGCAGCTCTCTGGCTTCGAACCTTTTGCGCGAACGTTTCGATATCCTGCTTCAGCGCCGAACCTTCGAGCAACTCGTTAAGCAACGGGTGCTCTGGCGACATCACGATCGCCGTCGCACCGTAAATCGTGTCGATGCGCGTGGTGAACACACGAATCTTCTGCTTGCTGTCTTTCACGCCGAAGTCGATGTATGCGCCTTCGCTGCGACCGACCCAATCGCTCTGTCGCTTCAAGACTTTCTCGGGCCAGCCGTTTTCGATCTGTTTTATGTCGGCGACGAGCTGCTCGGCGTAATCAGTGATGCGCAGGAACCACTGTTCCAGATCGCGTTTCTCCACAGGCGTGCCACAGCGCCAGCAGATCCCGCCCGACGACTGTTCGTTCGATAGGACAGTCTCTTCTTTCGGACACCAGTTGACCTGCGAGACCTTTTTATAAGCCAGGCCGCGGTCCAGCATCTTCAGGAAGAACCACTGGTCCCAGTGGTAATAGTCGGGACGATGCGCCGCGATCTCGCGCGACCAGTCGTAACTGATGCCGAGACGTTTCAACTGCCCGGCCATGTGCACGATGTTGTTTTCGGTCCAGTCGCGTGGATTAACGCCGCGCTTGATGGCGGCCTGTTCCGCGGGCTGCCCGAAGCTGTCCCAGCCGATGGGATGCAGCACGTTGAAGCCTTGCAGGCGCTTGAACCACGAGAGCGCGTCGCCGATGGCGTAGTTGCGCACGTGTCCCATGTGCAAAAAGCCTGACGGGTAGGGCAACATCTCGAGGCAGTAGAATTTCTCGCGCGGATCGTCGTCCTTTACTTGAAAAACGCCGGTGCTGTTCCAGCGCTCCTGCCACTTACTTTCGATCTGTTCGGGAAAGTATTTTTCGTCCATAACGTTATCCAGTCATATTAGCCACAAAAAGGGGCAAAAGCACAAAAGAGAAAGCTAAGAAAAGTTATTTTGAGCTTTTTGAAGCTTTTTGTGGCTCAACAAATGATCGGAGCATCTCGAGATTTTTGAGATCGGCGCGTGGGTCGTCGTAGGGAGTTTCGAGGATGAAGGCTGCGTGTTTTAGTTTCGGGTGACGGGCGACCCGGCGCAGGGCGTCGGCGCCGATGTGGCCTTCGCCGATGTGCCAGTGGCGATCGACGCGCGAGTTGTACGCGGCGCGCGAATCATTGAAGTGAATCGCGTGGACGTTTTTGGTTTTCACTGTCTTTTGCACTCGTTGCATCAACGCTTGAAGGCCGTCTTCTTCACGAATGTCGTAGCCGGCAGTGAAGGCGTGCGCGGTGTCGAGACAAACACCCAGCGGAAGTTTCGGGCAAGCGCGCATGAGCTCCTGAAGATGCTCGAAACGATGGCCGATGCAGTCGCCTTGTCCGGCAGTGTTCTCGAGGAGGATTTTGAGTTTGCCAAACCTCAGGCCCTTGCACGCGATCTGCAAACTCGCTGCGCACAACCCGAGGCCGTCCGCTTCACACGCGCCACGCGCGCTTCCCGGATGCACGACGAGATAATCAACGCCCAACATCATCGCGCGCTCGACTTCCTCGCGAAATGATGCACGCGACTTCTGCAAGAACACGTCATCCACGGCGGCGAGGTTAACGAGATAATTGCAGTGAATTAGTACTGGAGAGATCTTTGTTTGCTTGCGCGTCTTTTTAAAGAGGCGAACGTCTTCCGCGGTGAGTGGCTTCGCCATCCAGCCGCGCGGATTCCGCGAGAAGAGCTGCACCGTATCGCAACCCGTGTCCTTCGCAACAATCAGTGCGTTGTGAACGCCTCCTTTGATAGGCGCATGAAAACCAATTTTCGGCATTCTATTTTGTGCGCTTTTGTGGCTGAACTGCTTCCATCACTCTCAACATATTCCCGCCGAGTATCTTACTCACATCACTCGCACTGTACCCGCGTCGCAGGAGCTCTTTAGTTAAGTTCGGCAAGTCAGCGACGGTCGCGAGATCGGCAGTCGTGACCTGCACACCGTCAAAATCAGATCCGATGCCGACATGATCCACACCGACGAGTTTCACGATGTGATCGATGTGGTCCACAATCCGCGCGACATTCACGGGCGGTAGGCGCCGCACATACTCACGTTGCCGCACTCGATCCCGCGCGAGCTTCTTATGAACTGCGTCACCCGGCTCAGCAGCGGATGCGTCCTGGACGGTGGTCGCGATCTCCGCATCAACCTGCTTCTTCTTCTGACTCCAACCCGGCTCGAGATGCTCTGGATAGAAGATCACGTTAACCACGCCGCCAGTCTTCGCAAGGGCGCGAATCATATCGTCAGTTAGATTTCGCGGAACATCGGCAATGGCCCTGCACGCCGAATGTGTCGCGACAACCGGCACAGTAGACGTCTGCACGATGTCCCAGAAAGTCGGATCAGAAACGTGCGAAACGTCGATCATCATTCCCAGACGATTCATCTCGCGCACGACATCTCGGCCAAACTGATTCAGCCCGCGCGTCGCACCAACATCGTCGCCGGACGACCCCGCCCAACTCGTGCTCACGCTCCACGCCGGTGACATGTACCGCACACCGAGATCGTAATAACGCTTCACATTCTCGATCCGCTCGTCAATCGCATAACCACCTTCAAGACCCATCAACGCCGCGATTTTCCCTTCACTCGCCGCCCGGCGGATGTCGTCAGCAGAAGTCGCGAGCACCCACGTTTCGGGATGCTGCTCCGCGAGCGCGCGCACTGCCGCAATCTGATCGTCGGCTCGCTTGACGCACTTCGCGCCACCGCCGCCAAACAACTGCGGCTCGACCCAGATCGAGAAAAACTGCGCATCCAGCCCGCCGGCTTTCGCGCGCACCGCGTCGAAATGGCCGTCGCTAAGCTGCTGTTCAATATCGACGTGCTCGTCGAGAAGCCGCTGCGCCGTATCGACGTGCATGTCCACCGCGATGGCCTTTTGGTGGATGGAAAGCGGGTCCGCGGCAGACGTTTCCGCGGGGGGCGTGTTCTGGTTTTCGTGATTCATGTTTTTAAGCGTACAGCCGGGAATAAATATTGAGTGCAGAATAGTAAATACGACAGCAATTGTGAGAGTTTTCGAACGGTTTTTGGGTAAGCCCACGAATTAGTAATCTCTAGATTAAGATGTCGCAAGTTTCATGTTACGCAAGCATGTTTACAGCAGGCAAGCGTTCTTGCCAAGCGGCTCAAAACTACTGTATTGTGCGTTGTTGATTAACCCACTTAGCCCATGTCGAGAAGTACCTTTTTGTTCGAAGTGTGTAACTACGCGGCGAAGATGAGGGCCTTCCCCCTCTATCTCAGTAATTCCTGAAGGAGTAACAACATGTTTGCAAAAGACGGCAAAATCAAGGACGTAAAAACACCACGCATCTGCGACGTTGTTTGGCACGATGGCGAGTTTATTAAATGGAACGACGCGCGGGTACACGTGATGTCGCACGTGTTGCACTACGGCTCCAGTATTTTTGAAGGCATCCGATGTTACTCCACCAAACAGGGACCAGCCATTTTCCGCCTGCGCGAACACATACAGCGTCTTCTTAACTCCGCAAAAATTTATCGCATGGACCACCCGTGGACACTCGACCAGTTGTGCGACGCGTCTATCGAGCTCGTCAAGCGCAGCGGGATGGATCAGTGCTACATCCGGCCCATACTGTTCCGTAGTCTCGATGAAGAACGTCCGGCATTTGGTGTCAATCCGTTTCCGAATCCGCTCGCCTGCTACATCGGTGCGTGGGACTGGGGCAAGTATCTCGGCGACGAAGCAATCGAGCAGGGCGTGGACGTTTGCGTGTCGACCTGGAACAGACTGACTCCGAACTCGATGCCTGCTATGGCAAAGAGCGGCGCAAACTACATGAACTCGCAGCTAATCAAGATGGAAGCGCTGCTCAACGGATTTGCGGAAGGCATCGCCCTCGATGATCGCGGCTACGTCTCGGAAGGCTCGGGCGAGAATATCTTTCTCGTCACTGGCGACATCGTTTTGACGCCGCCACTCTCATCGTCGATCCTGCCGGGTATTACACGCGACAGCGTGATCCAGATCTGCCAGGAGCTCGGTATCACTGTTAAAGAGCGGACGATCCAGCGTGCAGCGCTCTACGTCGCCGACGAGCTCTTCTTCTCAGGCACAGCAGCGGAAATCACGCCGATTCGTTCCGTCGATCGCATCCCGGTCGGCAGCGGCGGTCGTGGTCCGATCACGGCGAAGATCCAGAAAGCCTTCTTTGAGATCACAAAGGGCGAGCGGCCTGCACCCGGCAACTGGCTCAGTTACGTAAACTCAGGCAAGGCCGCAGCCGCCGACAATAACGGCTTCTCGACCGCGGCGCTCGAAGCAGACACGGCCGTCATCACGGTCAAGTAAAGCAATCCACAGATTACACAGATTGATTAAGTAGAATCTGTGTAGTCTGTGGATAACGAATTTATTGACGGACCTCACACCGTCAAGCTATATTCAAAAGGCCCAAGCGCAACATCCCGCGCTAACCCCACCTAAAACCTTATGGCCCTAAAAATCGACGATTTACTTCGAGTTGCGTGCAGTCATAACGCCTCCGACCTCCACCTGAAGGTTGGGGCATTTCCCGTGATGCGTATCGGCGGCGAGCTCCACCCTGTCGAAAACGCGCCGCGTCTGAAGCCGGAAGACTCGCTCGACATGGCTTTCTCGATGATGTCGAACCGGCAAAAGCAGCGCTTCAAGGAAGTCTCGGAAGTCGACATCGGTTACGGCGTTTCCGGCCTCGGACGCTTCCGGGCAAACATCTTTCAGCAACGCGGCACGGTCAGTATCGTGCTGCGCGTCATTCCTGATCACAACAAGTCTGTCGCGCAACTCGGTCTGCCGCCTGTGATCGAAAAGATCGCCGAAGAGCGACGCGGGCTGATCCTCGTCACGGGTGCAACCGGCTCGGGTAAATCAACCACACTCGCATCTATGATCGATTGCATCAACTCGACGCGTAGTGGACACATCGTCACGATCGAGGATCCGATCGAGTTTCTGCACCGCGACAAGCAATCGTTTGTAACGCAGCGTGAAGTTGATGTGGACACACGTTCGTTTGCGGAAGCGCTGCGCGGCGCGTTGCGACAGGATCCGGACGTGATACTCGTCGGTGAAATGCGTGATCACGAGACGATCGAGACCGCGCTCACGGCTGCCGAAACCGGACACCTCGTTCTCTCAACGCTCCACACACTCGACGCCACGGAAACGATCACGCGTATCGTCTCGTCGTTTCCAGCGCACCAGCAGAAGTCTGTGCGTATTCAGCTCGCCGGAATTCTGAAGGCGGTGATCTCGATGCGACTCGTGCGCGCAGCCAAAGGCGCAGGGCGCGTGCCGGCGATCGAAGTGCTCGTCTCGACCGCGTTCATTCGCGACCATATCATCAACGAAGAGAAGACGTACTTAATTCGTGAGGCGATTGCCGCGGGCACTTCGCAGTACGGCATGCAGACGTTCGATCAGTCGCTGTTTCATTTACTTCACGCAGGCCTCATCACGCAGGAAGAGGCACTGCACAACGCGACGAATGCGGATGAGTTCAAGATGCGTGTCTCAGGTATCTACTCGAAGGACGACACGCTCAGCCACATGACGACGCCTTCTACGGCGAAGGTCACCCCGCCACCAGCCAGCAACGAACCCGACAGTATCTTCGTCAAGCATTAATAGCCGCAAAAAAGGCACAAAGCCATCCACAGATTACACGGATTTACCTAAAACAATCTGCGTAATCTGTGGATGGCTTTAGTTAACTCTTTCGCGGCGCATGACGCGGACGCCGGTGCGCCAATCTTCGTTGATGTCGAAGCGATAGATTTCGATGTCAGACGAAATGCACTGGGCCAGTGTTTGAAATGCCGGATGGACGCGTAAGGTCGGCGCGACGAGATAGACGAGCGGCGCCTCGTCTCTGATCGCTCGGGCGCCGAAGAGCTTTGCACGAGCGATGTGACCGCGGCGGCGATGGGCTTCGACGCGCCGCCAGTAATCGGCGCCCTGCAACACGTGCTCGCGGTCTTCCGAGACTTTCAGCTCGATCACAACGAGTCGTCCGTCCTGTCGCAGCGCTAACAAATCGATTGGCCTGATGCCGAGCTTCGCGCCGCGTGCAGTCCGAAACTGCGCGTGCAGTGGCGCGATAATCAGACCGGGATCGAGTTTGGTTATGTCTCGACGCAGCAACGACTCGAGCCACGCTTCCGGTGCCGCACGATAGAACGCGTGACGATGATCGAGTGCTGACGCCGATCGGTGCTCACGCAAGTCGTTAAGCAGGTTATGCCAGTCGTTTGTAGTTGACTCATCGAGCAAGCGGCGATGCACACGGTTGATACCGAACCAGACTCTTTCGCGTCCGAGCAGCGAACGCACGCGCGCGAACGGAAGGCCGAAGTATCGCAGCGTCTCACCATGACGGGAGTGCACGATGTCGATTGCGTCAGGTGCTTCAGCCACGATCGCAAGACTAAGCTCGCTTGCAGTCGCGGCTGCTACAGGCGGAAATCGCGCCAGCTTCTTTCGCCACAGATCTTCTTTATCAGCAGCAGGCGCTTCACTCAACGCGGTTAGCTCTTCATCGACCGTGAACACCCTGATGATCTCCTTCAACCCTGGGCGCAAGAGTGCAAGACGATATTGCAACGGTTTCAAAAGCTCCGGCGAGACAATCAACCAGAGTTGTTTTCCAGACGTGCGACGAAACCACAACAACGACGACGACAGAAACGCGTCTACCGCCCCGGCCTTGCTGGATACAACTGGTCCAACAACGCCGATTCGCTCACGTCTCGTTTTCAAAAGTATTTGCGCGTACCGTCCGGGCTGCCCCGGCTTTGCTCCACGACTCAATGACAACCGTTCGACAACGCTTCCAACGTGTTCTGCCGCAGCGAGCCTTGCCAGGCGCTCGCAGCGCAGTTGCCGCGCTGCGCGAATGGTTGTCATGATCGCCTTCGCTGAGGTGCGCGGGATCAACTGAATACGCATTCGCGCGGACAATTCCAACTCGAGTAACTGTCCATTCCAATCCCACGCCACGACGCGCCACAATCGCGTCCCCTTCTCCGTCCAGCACGAAAGCAGCAGCCGATCGCGCTCAATCGCGACCTCAATCTCGTCCCGCCGCAGCGACTGACTTATACCCTCAGACACAAACAACCACTCCGCATACTCACGCAAGAGCGCGGAAATTTCCCGATACGCAGTGTTAACCGATTCCGATTTTGTGAGGCGTAGAAGCATGTGAGGCGCCTTTTTGTGGCCTACTTCTACCTTGTGCTACATTTTTGGTCAACTGAATTATGAAGAACATTTATCTCGCTGGAGCAGTCAGAACACCGATCGGCAAGTTTGGCGGCACACTCAGTACATGGACGGCCGCGGATCTCGGCGTCGCCGTAGCACAAGAAAGCCTGCGTCGCGCGGGTGTCGCAGCCGATCAAATCACCGACTCGATCTGGGGTTGCGCACGTCAGGCCAGTGGTGGTCCAAACGTCGCGCGGCAGATCACTTTTCGCGCGGGCGTTCCGCAAACGACTCCTGCCGCCACCATCAACCAGGCGTGTGGCTCAGGACTGAAAGCAATCATCCTCGCGGCGCAGGAGATCATGCTCGGACGCGCCAACGCGGTTCTCGCAGGCGGCACGGAAAGCATGTCGCGCGTGCCTTACTTCGCCGAGGGTGCTCGTTGGGGCGCGCGCATGGGCAACATGCAACTCGTCGACGGCATGTATCGCGACGGCTTCAGCGATCCGCTTTCAGGACTGCTGATGGGCCAAACGGCTGAGAAGCTCGCCCGCCAGTATGAGATCTCGCGCGGGGAACAGGACGAGTTTGCGCTGTCGTCGCAACAGAAAGCGGAAGCAGCTATCGAGTCAGGAAGGTTCAACGACGAAGTGATGTCCCTCGAGATCAGCGGCAAGAAAGGCGAGACTACGAGCTTCGCGAAAGACGAACACTGCCGCGCCGGTACGAGGCTCGCAGATCTCGCGAAGCTATCGCCGGTGTTCTACAAAGACGGCACGGTCACTGCCGGCAACTCATCGGGTATCACTGACGGAGCAGCGGCCGTAATCGTGTTGAGCGAAGAAGGAATCAAACGATTCGGATCGACGCCGCAAGCACGGATCGTCGATTACGAGATTAGCGGAGTCGATCCGGAGATCATGGGTATTGGTCCAGTGCCCGCCGTGCGCGCGCTGTTGGAACGACAAAAACTCTCGCTTTCCGAGATCGATCTGATCGAGCTCAACGAAGCTTTCGCAGCGCAGGTGATCGCGTGTGATCGCGAGCTGAGCTTCGCTGCTGATCGTTTGAACGTCAATGGCGGCGCAATCGCGTTGGGCCATCCCATCGGCTGCACCGGTGTTCGCATCACGACGACGCTGCTTTACGAGATGCAGAAGCGAGCAGCGAGGTTTGGGCTCGCAACGCTCTGCGTCAGCGGCGGTATGGGACTCGCGCTGCTGCTGGAGCGCGTATGATTCTGCGGCTCGTCGCAGTTTGTGTGGTCCTGCTCATCGTCAACGCCTGTCGCTCGCAAAACGAATCGCTCACGAGTCCCACTCCTTCGCCCGACACAATCGTCTCGTCAACTCCGCCGTTTCAAACGAAAGAGCCCGAGCGTTACAGCGCTGTCCGCACAATCACCTCCGTCAACGCTGAAGGCCAAACTCTCGTGACCAAAACCTCTGTTGCGCGTGATGGCGACTTGCGGCGGCATGAATCAACCAGCGTAGCGAAGACGATCGTTTATCTCGACGTACGGGAAGGCAAGTTTGTGCTGCTACCGGTTGAGAAGGTGTACGCGGATGTCACGGATGAAAGCCAGATTTCCGCGGATAAGACCGAGGAAGGATTGGAGTCTTCACCTGATGCCCTCGTGCATACGGACGGAGGTGCCACGAGTTATCAGAAGCTGGGAAACGAGGTGATTGCTGGTCGCAATACAAACAAATATCGCATCGTTGTTAACAGTCCAGCGCCGGCGAACGTCAGCCAGAGTGAGACGTTGATGTGGATTGATGAAGCGTTGCAAATGCCCATCAGATCCGAGACAAAGTCAGACGGTACAAAGGTGACGATGGAGATTTCGGAAATAAAGCTCGAAGTAGATAAAAGCCTATTTGCAATCCCGCAGGGTTATCAAAAGGTTACCTTTAACGAGCTTCGCAAACGTTTGACAGCGGGGGCAAGCGCCTCTTCCTGACTTGTTCTTGCCAACGATGATTGAAGGAATGAACAACTGGAATAAGAACAAGTCAGGAAGAGGGCTTGCCCCCGCTGAAACAACCCACTGAAACATCGAGGCATCCACTAAACTCTCTCAAACTTCGCAGAAAGGCTGTTTGTAGTGAAAACACGACTTTTAACGGTTGCGATTATTTTGATCGCGCTTTTCCAACTCGAAGCCGCGGCGCAAACGCGCGGCCGCAATAACGCGCCGCCCGCAGCTCCGACGTTGATGTCCTCACTGCCGCAATCTGACGCGGTCGCGCAGGTGAAAGTGAAACAACTCCTGAGCGAAGCAATGCCACGCATACTCGCCGGCAATCCCGCGAAGCTCAGCGAAGTCAACGCCAGCGTCGACCGCTTCAAGGATCGCACCGGACTCGATCCGCGCATGTTTCAGCAAGTGGCGCTCGGTATTCGTTTCACGTATCCATCGGAAGGCGTAACCAAAGTGCAAACTGTCGCACTCGCAGATGGAACGTTCAGCGCAGCGGCCATGGTCGCCGCCGGTCGAGTAGCTTCAAATGGAAAGTATCGTGAAGAAAAATATCAGGACAAGACGATTTACATTTTCTCGATTGATGAGAACGTAAAACTACTTGGTCTATTCGACGTGAGAATCGGTGAGCTCGCCGCCACACCACTCGACACAAACACGCTCGCGCTCGGAGATCCCGGGGGCGTGCGCAGCGTGATCGACGCGAGTCGTTCGCGCAAACGAGCGAATGCAGAGCTGATCGCACTCGCCAATCGCGATCCCAATGCCGTCATCGGCTTCGGCAGCAATGTCACCGAACAGCTCGTGGCAAATCTCGACATCGGCAACGCTCCGATTGGTGCTGACTTGAAATCATTACGACAGGTTTACGGTTCTGTAAGCACGACGGAAACCGACCTGCAGTTGTTCCTTGCCGCGCGCGCAGTCAACGCCGAGGCCGCGAAGAACTTTGGAGACACGCTCGAAGGTTTGAAGCAGTTTGGCGCGTTGTTTGTGGGACGTTTATCCGGAGCGAAAGGCGTGCTGGCGAAGAGCGCGTTATCGAATCTGAAGATTGTTACTGCGGCGAACGAGCTGCAAATCAGAACGAGCGTGGCCCAGGCTGAGGTTGGGCCACTGCTTGGAAACTAGAACGCGGATTGAAAACGCGGATCTATTTAGTTGGGAAATTCAAACCGGCGGGGAGACCCGGCTCGGCTGCCGGTTCATCCTCTTCCAGTTGCGCTAACACCTTCGGGTAGATCTCGATCTTCCCGTCTTTCTTCATCTGCTGCTGCACGCCGGCCACGTAATCATCAAACACCTGTTCCTGACGTTCGCTCATCATCGACGACTTCAGCGTATCGCGCTGTGCAGCGAGTGTGTTCATGTCGGCATCGTTTCTCTTCGTGACGCCGACGATCACCCACTTATCGTCAACCTTGATCGGCGTCTTGCTAAACTCGCCGGGTTTCAAACTGTAGATCAGATCGTCGAGCGCTGAACTCGTACCAGCTTTGCCGAGCGATGAGCCGAGTTTGAACGACTCTTCCGTGCCCGCTTCATAACCTTCTTTCTCGCCCGCCGCCTTGATGCCGTCTGCACCAGTCAGACTGGCCACGAGGTCTTTTGCTTTCTGCTCCAACTGATCCTTGGCACGCTGCTTTTTGATCTCTTCGGCGACCTTCGTCTTCACTTCATCGAAATCAGGAATACGCGGCTCTTTCTTTTCAGCCAGCATCGGAATCGCAAAACCACCTTTGACACCGGTCACGTTACCGACGTCGTTCGTGTTGTTCAACGTTTCGATGGCTTGCTCAAACTGCTGATTGGAACCGATCTCAGGCACGTCGTCGCCAGGCTTCACAAACGGAGTTTCACGCACCATCTCGGCCGGAGTCATGTTGGCTTTAGCGGCCAGCTCCTGCGCGACTTTTTGCGGATCCTTGGTTTCCTGTAAACGCGTCTGGGCCTGCTGCGCGAGTTGGAACGCTACGCCATAGGCCTTGCGGTTGCGCAAAGAGACTAGGAGATCCGGCTTCGCCTGCTCGAAAGTCTTCGGAATACTCTCGCCGCGACGGAGGATGTACCAGTTTCCGGCATAACGAATCGGGACGTCGCTGACGTCTCCCGGTCCCATGTCAACCGCACGATCGTAAAGGCCGTTAACTTTGTTTTCGTTCTTCTTGAAAGGCTTCTCCAGCATTCCGCCATTTCGCGCGGTCGCCGGATCTTCTGAGTTTCCTTTGGCGACTTCGGCGAATTGTTCTTTGGTCGCCTGGCCCGTCAGGCCACGCAACCTCGTGATGAGCTCTTTCGCTTTCTGTTCAACCTGAGCATCCAGATCCTTGCGCGCGACTTTCAAAAGAATCTGCTGGATCTCGATACCTGCCTGCTTGTGCTCCGGATCGAGCTTGTCGTATTCGGCTTTCAAATCGGTATCGGGAATCTGAAGCTTCGAGCCGACCTTTTCAGTGTCGACAAAAACGTAGCGGATTTTTCGCTGTGGCTCGAGATAGCGATAGTCAGTTTTGTGACTGTCGTAATAAGCGCGCAGCTCGTCGTCACTGGGCTGAATCTTCGTCGCGAGCTTGTCAGTCGTGAGGGCCACGTAGTTCACGTCGAAGGAAGTGTTGCGACGTTTGTACTCTTCTTCGACTTCAGCATCGGAAACATTGACACTCGCACTGACGAAAGCGCGCAGTTTTTCCTGAGCGATCTCGTCGCGAATATCATTCTCAAACTTCTCGATGTCGCCGTAGCGCGCCGTGACGGACTCTTTGTACCTATCGAAGCCGACAAAGTTTCCGGCCGCATCGGAAAACTGTTTGCGGATCTTTTCGCGCAGCTCGCCATCGCTGGCACTGAGGCCGAGGCGCGCTGCTTCCTGAGAGATCACCTGTTTACTGATGAGGCCATCGAGGAAGCGCTTGTTACCGCCGAGCTGGGCCAGGTTGATGCGGTTGCCGAACATCTGCGCGTAGTTTTCCCGGATGCGCGCGACGTCAGCGATGGTGATGCTGGCGGAACCCACTTTCGCTACCACTTCCGTGTCTCTGGTGGGATCGATATTGTTCGTCGAGTTGCGACCAGGCGCATAGAAAATGACGAGGCTGATAGCCATCAGGGCCGCAAATATTATGACGATATATTTGCTGGTTCGTTCCCATTTGGCGAGTTGTTTGAGCATTGTTGTTACCTTTCAGAAACTGCGGATTGTATGTGAGAGACGCGAGTGGCTGCAACTGCCGAACGTGGTTTGCCCGAATACGATCCTGATGCTATTTTAATCCACTTCATGGAAGCACTTGGCGGCTCAAAGTGGTTGTGGATCGGATTCAGTCTATTCATTTTCACTATGCTGAGCCTCGATCTGGGGCTCTTCAACCGCAAAGCTCACACAATTAAATATCGAGAAGCGTGGCTCTGGAGCGGCGTCTGGGTGACGGTCGCCATGATGTTCGCCGGGATAGTTTTTTACTATCTCGGAACGCAGCCCGGGTTCGAGTTTCTCACCGGCTACATCATCGAGCTATCGCTCTCAGTCGATAATCTATTCGTTTTCCTGCTGATCTTTTCTTACTTCAAAGTCCCGGCGAAGTTTCAACACCGGGTACTCTTCTGGGGTGTGATGGGAGCACTCTTTATGCGTCTGACAATGATTTTCGTCGGCGCGGCGCTCATCAATCGCTTTCACTGGATCATCTACATCTTCGGCGCCTTCCTCGTTTATACGGGAATCAAGATGTTCCGGCAGGACGAGATCGATGTCCAACCAGAGAAAAACCCACTCGTCCGGTTAGTCACGCGCTTCCTTCCAATCTCCCGGCACTACGAAGAGGAGAAATTTTTCACCAAAACAAACGGGAAACGGACCGGCACCCTGCTTTTGCTCGTCCTGATGGTTGTCGAAGTCACCGACCTGGTGTTTGCAGTCGACTCGATTCCGGCGATTTTTGCAGTCACTACAAACACGTTCATTGTTTACACGTCGAATGTCTTTGCGATTCTCGGTCTGCGCTCGATGTACTTTCTGCTGGCAGGCGTGGTGGAAAAGTTTCGGTATCTGCGGTTCGGGCTCGCCATCGTTCTCACCTTTATCGGGCTGAAAATGCTCGTCGGGGCGATCGGATTCCACATTCCGATAAAGATTTCACTCGTTTTCGTCGCCGTCGTGCTTGTCGGATCGGTGGTCGCGTCGCTGGTTGTCTCTCCAGAAGGCGAGAAAACGATTACAGTGGATCTCCCCTCAGATTTCGATTTGCCCCGCGACGAATAACCACGGATTTACGCTGATTTCGTTGGCTAGTGTAAAATCGGTGTAAATCGGTTTAAAAATCTTCTGGCAATCCGTCTCATCCGTGTGCTAAATTCCTCAGTCGGTAGTTGTTGCTGCCCGAATCGGACTCACACCAACGTTCCTTCCCCAAGTCGATTTAGCCCATGGTTGCGAATAAAACCAGTCGCTTTGCTTATGATTGGTGGATTATTCAGAAGCGTTTCGTCTATCTGGTAATCGCCATCTTCATTTTTTGTGGACTCGCTGCTGGCGCCGCTGTCTACGTGCACTTGTACGGCAATCCGTTCCGGAACGTCGCTGTGGTGAATCAACCCTCCGGCGCGCGGTTCGTCTCGTTCGAGGGCGACGTGCGGGTTATTCGCGCCGCCACGCGCGAGATGATTCCCGCCAACTCCGATACCGAGCTTTATCCCGGCGACACGGTGCAAACACAGGCGAGCGGACGTGCCCGCATCGCCCTCGCCGACGGCTCAACACTTCTGATCAAGCCAAACAGCACGATTGTCGTGCGTGACAACGCCCGCGCTGACGACGGCAGGAAGACGAACGTGCACGTTCGTGTCGATAGCGGCCAGTTGTCGGTACGCACTGAGCAACAAGCCGACGGCACCACAAACGTTGTCGAAACTCCTCAAACCAAGAACACCGTCGGCGAGAAGACGAATGCGAGCTTCGGTGTCAATCCTGAAGGCACTGAAGAAATCCGCGTTGCAACTGGCGCGATTGAGACGACCAACCGCGCCGGCGAAAAGACTTCGATCACGGGCGGCGAGTACGTTTCGGTGAATAACTCCGGTCGCCTTTCGCCCGCGCAGAAGTTGTTGGACGTGCCGCAACCGGCCCGGCCACACGATCGCGAACAGGTGTTTCTCGGTCCGAATGGCGCCGCGAGTGTGGAGTTGAAGTGGCAGCGTCCGCAGTCAGGCACGCCGGCTTACTATCGCGTCGAAGTCGCGACTTCGCCTTTCTTCGTTGCTGACGGAAAAGTCATCGAGCGCGATCAGCTAGTGGCGACCGAGTTTAGTGCGAGCGATCTGCGTCCCGGTGTTTACTTCTGGCGCGTGCGAGCGACGGCTGCAAGCGGCCAAGCCAGTGACTGGAGCGATCCGCTGAAGTTTGTCGTGACGCCACGCGGCAGCGCGCAAGTCAATGTTTCGGATCTCAGCAGTGAGCTTCTCGGCGGCAGTATTTACCTGATTCGCGGCAAAGCCGATCCAGGCGTAACGATTAAATGCAGCGGTCGCGAAACGATCGCGGCACCCGACGGCGGATTTCAGATTCAGGTGACTGCCGCGGCAGCTACACGCGAGCTCATACTCGAAGCCCAGGATTCGAGAGGTAACATGAGTCAATACAAAGTTGCACTACGGGCGGGACGCACCAGAACCTAAATTTAATGTCGAGTCACGTAATACTGCTAACGGATGCTCATGAAGCGCCAGCCTACGAGTTGATCGAGGCTCTGCGCGCGGCCGGCGTGAAAACGCTGATCGAGGGACTCCGTGAAGTGGAAGTCGAGAAGGCGCTGGCCCAACAAAAGAAACGCGAGGGCGTACACGATCCGGAAGGACCACCGCCGCTCGCCGTCTTGTACGAGGTGGTTCCGGGCGCGGATATGGTCGAGCTCCACACCGCGATCGATCACGCGAAGGCTTTCTGGCCCGGTGCGCCGCTCGTCGCCTGTCGCAGGCAAACTAACGGTTATCAGAGTCATAATCTGCGGAGTCTCGACGGCCCAACACTCAAGCGACTCGGATTTCTCACGATCGCAGACAAGTCAGCACAACTTCCGGCGCTGCTGCGCGAGATTGAAGCTCATGGCGGCACTGGGGAGCTAAAGCTTCCGGACACGTTTGAACAGCCGTCTGACGAGAGCTCAGCCCCGCTACCAAAGAAAATCAAATTCAGTCATCTGCGTGCCGCGTACGACATCGTCTCGTCTCTGCACTTCAGCGGCGATCAGAGTGGCGCCGCCAACACCGCGCTCGCCGGTTTGCAGGGACTCATTAAAGCCGATCGCTGGGCCATCTACCTGTTTTCCGAATCGAAAGGTTTCGAAACCTCAACACTCGAAGCTATCGCCGTCAAAAGAGCCGGTGAAGAAGGCGTGCGACAGGAAGATGAATGGTCCCAACTCGAGCCCGATCTCCCGATCGGCTCGGAAACGAAAGCGGCCAAACGCGCAGCCGCGGGAATGGGAATCATCAAGCGGAAAGAACGCGGACAGTTCGTAGTTGCGGTTCCATTGATCTGTGGTGAGCGAATACTCGGCGTCGTTGAAGGCATTCGCGAAGGCAAGAGCTCGCACGCGTTCAAGAAAACTGACGTCGAGCTGCTTGATTCACTCTCGCTGCCGATCGCTTCCGCTCTCGCGAATGCAGTTCGCATCGCCGAAGCCGAACGCCTGTCACAGACCGACGATCTCACGAAGCTTCACAACGCGCGTTACCTGCGCCAGTTCCTCTTGAACGAGATCAGGCGCGCGCGTCGTTACCAAACAAGCGTGGCGGCACTGTTTCTCGATCTCGACGACTTCAAACAGATCAACGACTACCACGGTCATCTCGTCGGCTCGCACGTCCTCATGGAGATGGCCGCCGTGATTCTCTCGTCAATTCGCGACACTGACGCGGTGGCACGTTATGGCGGCGACGAGTTTGTAATCGTTCTGCCGGACACCGGCACCGAGCTCGCGGGCCAGGTCGCCGAACGTATTCGTCAGAAGATACTCCGTCACAATTTCACCGGTGGGCGGCGTCTCCAACTCTCGTTAACCGCGAGCTTCGGAGTCGCAGCTTTTCCGAAACACGCTTCATCCCCCCAACAACTAATTGCCTGTGCGGACACCGCCATGTACGAGGCGAAGGCCGCCAACAAAAACTGCGTCCGTTTCGCGGCTGACCTGGCCAGTAAGGACCCCGCAAAGCGCGCGACGGTCTACGAAGAAGCTATCGAAACGGTATCGGTGAGTAATTGAATTTCCTCTGCGTAGTCTCTGCGTCCTTTGCGCCTCGGCGGTAAAAAGAAACGGAAAAAAATGTAAACCGCCGAGACGCAGAGGACGCAGAGACTACGCAGAGTGTAATCCGCGGCTAACTCGTGTATATTTTCCCGTTTACGCGGTATGTGCTCAGGGTGTATCTTAGGATTTCGGACGTTTGGGCGACATTTACCGCCGATTCCCACCCGAAGTTCCATTCTTCAACCACGGGAAGTGAATAAATTATAAATGGCGTTCAAATCTATCTTTAGTCTGTTTTCGAGCGACCTCGCTATTGATCTGGGGACGGCGAATACACTCGTTTATGCAAAAGGACGCGGCATCGTCGTGTCTGAACCTTCCATTGTCGCAATTAATAAAGTTACTAATCAGGTTGAAGCGGTTGGACGTGACGCGAAAGACATGTTGGGCCGTACGCCCGGAAACATCGTCGCCATTCGCCCGATGAAGGACGGAGTTATCGCAAACTTCGAAGTCACGGAGAAGATGCTGCAACACTTCATTCGCAAGGCCCACAACGGCAAGACGTGGGTGAGCCCGCGCGTCGTCATCGGCATACCGTCGGAGATCACGCAGGTCGAGAGACGCGCGGTTGAAGATTCCGCGTATCGTGCGAAAGCTTCGGAGGTTTATCTCGTCGAAGAAGCGATGGCCGCCGCGATCGGTGCTGGGCTACCGATCACCGAGCCACACGGAAACATGGTCGTCGACATCGGCGGCGGCACGACGGACATCGCAGTGATCAGTTTGAGTGGTATCGTTTACTCGCGTGCGGTGCGTGTAGCGGGAAACGAGATGGATGAAGCGATCATCCAGTACATCAAGCGGAAGTACAACCTGCTGATTGGTGAGCGAACTGCCGAGGCGATCAAGATCGAGCTTGGCTCCGCATATCCGCTGGATGAGCAACTGTCGTACGAAGTGCGTGGTCGTAATCTGATCGAGGGCATTCCGAAGACGATCACGATCACGGACGAAGAAGTTCGCGAATCACTGGCCGACTCGATCTCGACGATCATCAACGCCGTGCGTGTTGCATTAGAGCGAACGCCACCAGAGTTATCAGCAGACATCGTCGAGCGTGGCATCGTACTGACCGGCGGTGGCGCATTGTTGAAGAATCTCGACAAACGACTCTCGATCGAGACTGGATTGCCGGTGTCACTGGCCGACGATCCACTCGCGTCAGTCGTGCTCGGCACGGGCAAGATGTTGTCAGACTTTGATCTCCTCAAGCGTGTGAAATGGGAAAACACGATGGTAAGCGGCATGTAGTTAAAACCATCCACAGATTACACAGAAAATGTTCTGTATAATCTGCGTAATCTGTGGATAAGCTCTGAGATTTACGTGGCTTCGGTTCGCACACAAAAAGAGATTCGACAACGAGCACCCATCTGGCTCGTGTCACTGCTTGTCGCCAATCTCGTCATCATGGCGGTTGACGCGAAGGACTCCGATGGCGGTCAAAAGGTGCTGCGCGTCTGGACACAAACCTTCGCCTCGCCACTGCAAAACGCATCGTCGAAAGCGACCGGCGCGACCTCCGGCTTTTTCCAGCAGATCTGGAACTTCCGCAGCACTGCCCAGCAAAACGAACAACTGAAAGAGCGTTTGTCCCAAGTCGAAACCGAGCTTCACACGGCCCGCCAGGCCGCTGCTGAAACCGAACGTCTAAAAGCACTACTGAGTCTCAACGAGCAAACAAACATCAAGAACATTCCCGCTCGCGTGATCGCGCGCGATCCTTCGGTGTGGTTCAACACGATCACGATCAATCGCGGCAGCAGCTCGGGAGTTGAAGTCAACATGCCGGTGGTCACAGCCGGCGGGATTGTCGGTCGCATCATCACTGTCGGTCCGTGGGCGTCGCAGGTGATGCTGATTACTGATGAGAAAGCCGGTGCGGGCGCAGTTGTGGGACAGCTCGGATCGGGCGCCCTCGGCTCCGTGCGCGGACGCGCGGATCTCGGTGTCGGATTGATCGAGATGAAGTATGTTTCCGGTCTCGAGAAAGTGGAAGTTAACGATTATGTGATGACAACGGGTCAGGACGGGATTTATCCGCCGGGCCTGAACGTCGGCCGTGTTGTCGACGTCAAAAGCGGCACGGCAACCACTGCCCATCAAATTCTTATTCAACCCAGCGCACAGCTTGATCACCTTGAGGAAGTCGCAGTACTTCTCTATCACCCCCCGCCGCGCTCTGTGCCCGAACAAACTCCGCAGCAGAACGCTGACAGACCCAGGAGATGATTTGAGTGGCAATTTTCAAGCGGTTCAATTGGCAACGCTTCTATGTCGAAGCTTAAAATTGCGGTAGTTTTATCGGTCTCAATCCTGCTCCAGCTTTTGCTGCGAGAGGTTTGGGGAAAACTCTCCTATATAGACTTCCCTCTCGTCGTTGTTGTTTACATCGCTCTGCAACGTGACGCCTGGCAGGCACTGGTAGTCGGCACCCTGGCAGGACTGATCATTGACGCTGCGAGTGGTGGATTAATCGGGGCGGGAGGTTTTTCAAAGACGCTGACGGCGTACATCATCTATTTCGCCGCCACGCGCGTAAACCTTGAAAACCCGTTGTTGCGGATTCCGGTGCTCGCGGCCGGATCGTTGCTCGACTCCGCAATCTACGTTTTTTGGCAGAGGGTGATGGGCTATCCGCCGAACGCGCCATTTGTACAGACGATGTCTTATCGACTAATCGCGACGACGGTGGTCGGCACGCTCTTTCTTTTCATACTCGACGCGCTTGTAGCCGAGCGCAACTCGCAACGGCGACAATTTGCCACACGTCGCCGCGTTGCACGGCGCTCAACCGGACCATTACGGAGGAGATGAGCCACACAAGATCACAAGATCGAATGGAAAGAACAAGTCAGGAAGAGGGGCTTGCCCCCGCTCTTCCATCCAAGCAACGGCGGGGGCAAGCCCCTCTTCCTGACTCGTTCTTTTTTG
>Ga0208338_1000045_pt1 | contig 57889 bp, 40 predicted proteins | sample ForSoiNitrogNN91_FD_187858 | JGI IMG/M metagenome (GOLD analysis project Ga0208338, IMG submission 187858) | Forest soil microbial communities from Browns Valley, California, USA, that are Nitrogen fertilized - NN91 (SPAdes) | ecosystem: Environmental > Terrestrial > Soil > Temperate forest ...
ATCCGGCTTGGCGCGCGCCGCCAGTTTAGTCAAACGCTGCTTCAACTCTTCATTGCGACCACAGATCGCAACCACCTGCGCGCGCTGCTGTAACGGCAGCAACGAATGCACCAGCGCCTCAACCGATCCGACACCAAACCCACCCGCCGAAAGCAGAATCGTGATCCGATCTGACGCGAGTCCATGCTTCGCTCGCATTTCCTGCTTGTCTTTCTTAATCGCAAACACGGGATCGATCGGAATCCCACTCACGGTGATCTTCTCCGCTGGTATGCCGAGCGCCAGGAGGTACGCACGCGATTCATCGAGCGCGACGAAGTAACGCTCGTAATGATGGACCAGCCACATCGCATGCACGTCGAAGTCAGTAACGATGATCACCTGTCGACTCGCCAGACGCTCCTTCGCCTTCAACCACGAAACGATCTCAGCCGGCAGAAAGTGAGTACAGACGATCAGATCCGGCTGGTACTCGCGCAAGAGTTTCACAAACGGACGCGTGTTCAGCTTGTCGAGTGCAAGTCGCCGCCGCTCGTTCTTCCAGGGCTTGTCGAGCTTGTCGTAAAACCAGCCCGGCACTTCCGGCATTTTGTTGACGAGATCGATATAGGCTTTTGAATAGAGATGGCGAAAGAGCTTGTTGGTGTAGTTGAGCACGTCGATGTGACGCACTTCCCTACTCTCTGCGTCCTTCGCCTGGTTGAACGCTTTTTCAATTGCCTCAGCGGCGCGTATGTGTCCCGCGCCAGCAGAGGCTGATAGGAGGAGAACTTTTCTGAACATCTGGGCGTCGTCTGTTTACGGTCGCGTTGGTGGTTTCGCCGGCGTGGTCGCTGGCCGTGTCGCAGGCGCGGCAGCCGGACCAGCTCCAGCCGGATGCGTCCGGTTGTAATCGGCGATGAAATCTTTCGTGATGTCCATGCTTGCCGCGGCGTAGACCACCGGCACACGGTTCACGTCGAGCAGCAGCGTAACGCCTCTCGATTGCGCATAGGCGGTCAACGCTGTGCCGATGTCTTTCTGCAACGGTTCGAGCACCGTCATTGAATCTCTTTGATAACCGCTCTGCGCGTCTTCTGCTTTGCGCTTGATCTGTACATCGAGACGATCCGCTTCATCGGTTTGCTGTGCGGTTAACTTTGGATCCTGGACCGGCCGCTTCTTCTGAATGTCGGCCCTCATCGTGCTCAGTCGGTCGCGCATGCCGCGGAGTTCAGCTCGCAGTGGCTGATACTTCGCTTCGATCTGTTGCATCGCCGCCATTACCCGCGCGATGCCAGCTTTGTCATCACTGAACGCAGACGAGTCGATGATGGCGACGTTCGTTGGGGCTGGCGCCGGTCGTGTTTGCGTATGCGCGAGAATCGCAAAAGCGGCGAGCGCGGCTACGGCTACAATTATGCGAAATACTTTCATTGCTTTTAGGCTCCTTAAAAAGTGTTGCGGCCGTCGGGGAAGATTTGATTTAGCCACAAAAACGCACAAAAAACACAAAAGGTAAACCAAAAGCTTTCTTGTGCCTTTTCGTGGCTAAAAGAACCTTTACGGCTGCAAATGGAATTTACCACCCTCTATGCGCAGCATGTAAACCGGTACCTGTGCGTTGCGGTTCGAGTCGAGGGTGATTTTACCAGTCACACCGGGAAAATCTTTTGTCTGTGCGAGCGCGTTCCTCACGGCGGCGCTATCAATCGTCTTAGCACGCTTGAACGCGTCGAACAGCATTCGCGCAGCGTCGTATGCAGTGGCGGCGAGTGCGTCAGGCTCGACACCATACTTCGCGCGATAGTCTGCGATAAACTTCTTCACGATCGGATCGTCACTGCCGGCCCAGAAATGATTTGCGAGGTAGACGCCTTCGAACGGGCCACCGCCGTTGTTGAGAAGATTGGGCGAGTCCCAACCGTCGCTTCCGATCAACGTAGATTTGATTCCTGACTTCTTTACTTCACTTGCGACGAGCGTCGCAGTTGTATAAAAGCCGGGCGCGAAGACGATGTCCGGCGCGGCAGTCTTGATCGCATTTATCTGCGCGGTGAGATCTTTCGCGTTTGCCTCGTACTTCTGCTCACTCACAATCTTACCGCCGCGTTTCTTGAACGAATCGGCGAAGAAACCTGCTAGCACGACTGCATAGTCGTTTTTGTCGTCGAGAATAATTGCGGCGCTCTTTGCTTTCAGATGGTCCACGGCAAACTTCGCGATTGCATCGCCTTCAGTCGAGCTGATGAAGCACGCGCGAAAGATGTAGTCGCCCTGCATCGTCAACTCCGGCTTCACTGAAGCTGAAGAGATCATGACGACCTGATTCTGTTGTGCGATCGGAGCGGCGACCATGGCCCGCGTGCTGACTGGCTCGGCAATCAGCGCGTGAACTTTGTGTTCCTTGATGAGGTGGTTAACGACCTCCGGCACCTGCTGAGTGTTTGATTCGTCGTCTTCGATGTCGATCTGGATCGGATTGCCGTCGATGCCGCCGGCGGAATTAGTCTGGTCGGCCGCGAGCTTGATGGCGTTTGAGGCCGAAATGCCGTAAGCGGATGTGGCGCCGGTCAGAGATAGGAAAGCGCCGATTTTGATGTTGTTGGACCGCGACTCGGGCCTCGAGCAAGCCGCGACCATAAGACACAGGATCACAAGAAGCTCAGGTATTTTGCGCATTTGGCGGATAGTTTACAGGATTACAGGATTTTCAGGATTAATTGGTCTTTTATAGTTTATCTTGGGATTCCTGTAATCCTGTCAAAAGCTCCGGCTGGTCCCAGGTTTTGCTTGGCCTTTTTTACCAACATGTGGTAGCGTGAAGCCGTTTTTCGCGTCTATTACCACACGAATTACGAGTACTCGTAGTTTTTCCCCAGAGGTAGTCCTCGTTTGTCTTTAGAATTTCCAATTCCCGAAGGAGATCAGGAATGCGAATCAGAGTCCTTGTTCTGGTAGCAGCAGTTCTGCTTTTTGGTGCGATTGTCATGGTTCCTCGAATCATCGAGGCTGCCAGATCCTCAGCAGCCGCTGCAAATTCAGTTGACCCAAATCCCGTGCAGGGTAAGCAGGATATTTCATGGGGCGAGTCGGTTCGCAACGACACGTCAATCCCCGTACGCGAAATGAAACAGCAGCCTGTCTTCAAGGAGAAGAAGGAAGCAAACGAGAACCCGAAGATTAAGCACCTACACAGGGACGCTCCCGATCATAAGGTCCAGACAGACATAGCTGCTCCGTTCACCTTGCCCAACATGCCGACAACCGTCGCGAATTTCAACGGCATGGCGTTTCCAGGCGTCGCGTGCAACTGCGCTCCGCCGGATACGGTTGGTGAAGCCGGTGCCACTCAGTATGTCCAGATGGTCAACGAAGGATTCCAGGTCTTCGACAAGAACACCGGGGCTTCGCTGCTTGGACCATCAGGCATCTCCACCATCTGGGGCGGCTTCGGTGGTGTTTGTGAATTCAACGGTAACGGCGATCCGGTGTTGCTATACGATCAGCTCGCTGACCGTTGGGTGATCTCGCAGTTTGCCGGCGTCTCCGTGCCGACAGATGAGTGCGTTGCCATCTCGACCACCAGTGACGCTACTGGCTCGTATCATCGCTACGACTTTCACCTTGGCTCAAACTTTTTCGACTACCCGCACCTGAGTGTTTGGCCGGACGGCTACTACATGAGCATGAACGTGTTCAACTCGACTGGTACGGCGTTCCTCGGCCCGCAGGCTTTCGCCTTCGACAGGACCAAGATGCTCTCGGGTTTGCCGGCCACATTTGTTACGCCTGGCATCACGGGTGGAGCATTAGAAGAAGTTTTCCTGCCCGCAGATCTTGACGGCTCAACGCCACCGCCGGCTGGCGCGCCTGCGACGTTTATCGAATGGCCCGGTGGCGGCACCTACAGGGTGTTTCACTTCCATGCCGACTTCGCGACACCGGCAAACACCACTTTTACACTCTTTGCGAGTCCTGCCGCCGGCGGATTTACAGCGCTCTGCCTGACGACTCGATCCTGTGTTCCGCAAAGCGGCACGACGTCGCGTCTGGACGGTATCGGAGACCGGCTGATGTTCAGACTCGCGTATCGTAACTTTGGGACGCACGAGTCGGTTGTCGGTAACTACACCGTCAGCTCAGGAACTGTCTCCGGTATTCGGTGGTTTGAACTGCGCAACGTGACCAACGGCCCTGTGACTGTGAATCAGGAGAGCACGTACCAACCTGACACCACCTGGCGATTCATGGGAAGCACTGCGATGGACAAGGATGGAAACCTCGCCATCGGCTACAGTGCGTCGAGCGCGACCATCTTCCCGCAGTTGCGATATGCGGGACGGCTTGCGTCTGATCCGTTGAATACGTTGGGCCAGGGCGAGGCGACTATGTTCGCGGGAACGGGAAGTCAGACCGGTACGGGCAGTCGTTGGGGTGACTATTCAGCTCTGACGATCGATCCGGCCGATGACTGTACTTTCTGGTTTACTTCGGAGTATTACACGACGACGAGTCAGTTCAACTGGCGTACGAGAATCGGATCGTTCCGCTTCCCGACTTGCGGTGGCAATCCGACGCCTACTCCAACTCCGACACCAACGCCAACACCGACTCCTACGCCCACTCCGACGCCAACACCAACTCCGACACCGACGCCCACTCCAACACCAACGCCAACTCCGACACCGACGCCTAATCCGGTGCCGAATGCGCCGAGCAATCTGTCTGGAAATGCTGTATCCACGACTCAGATCAATCTGTCGTGGACGGATAATTCCAACAACGAGACCGGCTTCAGCATTGAGCGTTGTACTGGGAATAACTGCGCTAACTTCGCGCAGATAGCCACGGTTGGCGCTAATGTGACGACGTTCCCGAATACGGGGCTGAACAATAACACCTGGTATCGATACCGGGTGAGAGCGTTCAATGCGTCAGGCAATTCGGCGTACTCGAACGTGATTTCCGTGAAGACGCCTAATAAGTAACCTGCGAAGCGGGCGACAGCATAAAGCCTGGGGCGCAAGCCCCAGGCTCAGGAACCAAAAACAAAGAACAAGTCAGGAAGAAGGGCTTGCCCCCGCCGTTGCTTGGATGCACGAGCGGGGGCAAGCCCCTCTTCCTGACTTGTTCTATTTCCTGGTTCTTCAGTTAATCGTGAACTTGATGTCGTCGGGTGTTTCGGAGAGTTTCCTCTCGCTCCTGTTGAAGGCCTCGACCTTGAAACGATAGGTTCCCTTCTCGAGCGGCTTGTTCACCTTGAACGACGTGCCGTCAACACGCTCGTTGATGTAGGGTGGTGTGACGAGGTGCTCGTCCGGAGAGAGCGAGAACTTGTAGTACGCCGCATCCGGATAAGCCTGCCACTGAAGCTCGAGGTTCTCTCCGCTCACAGTCGATCCAGACTTCGGATTACTCACTTGTAAGTCGCCCTTGAACAAATGCGTTGGCTTGACGAAGAGTGTCTTGCCGGCTTCGACGTTGTATTTCGCCGAAGCGATTCCGGCGATGCCCGTGGTCGCAAACACGTATGAATCGGTGTCGAAGATGCGCACCGTCAATCCCTCATACTCTTTGGGCGGAACATTTGTGATTACAAAATCGCCGTCTTTATCACTCTTCGCGGTGTAGATCTTCCCTCCACAACCGCTGACGAAGCGACTGAACGTCTCGCACAACCGCACATCGATACCTTCAACCGGAGCGTTGTTGTAAAGCACTTTCCCCTGCACGTTCCCGGTTCCGGGTGCAGGCTTCACCTTCTCAACACCTTCAACGGGCGCGTCTGAATCCGCTGCCGCCGTTGCTGGACCACTTTTCTTCGCACAGCCCGGTAAAGCAAAAGCCGCCAACAGACAGACCAACGCAATCACGAACCTTTTGTGCATCGCCAAAATGTACCTTTCGTTTTAGTATTAGCCGCGGATTGTACCACTATGAAAACCTTAACGACCCTTTCTTTGCTCCTGCTGCTCACTGGCGCCGATTCGGCAGAGACTTTCTGGCAGACATTCAAGACTGCTGTCAGCAAACGCGATGTCGAGACCATCGCGCGGCTTTCGAAGTTTCCGATCGGCATGTCGTACGGCATCCCGAGTGTCAAAACCAAAGCTCAGCTTTCAAAACGCTACCGGCAAATCTTCAATGAACAGACTAACGCTGCCGCTTGTTTCGCTAAGGCGAGGATCGAGATGGATCCGGAGAACGCGAAGCACTTCAGTGTCGCGTGTCCTGACGCCGCCGGAAATGAAGTGGTGATCTATCACTTCGAGCAAACGAAAACCGGTTGGAAGTTTGCGGGCCTCGACAACCTGAACGAATAAGCTATTTGTCCGCGGTCTGCGGTAATGGCTCGGTTGCTGGTTTTGGCTTTTCGATTACGTGCGATACGTCCGGGCTCAGAAAGATCGTTCCGAGGATAAAAACCGAAGCGATCAGGAAGGGCGACGACACACCCAGCTTATCAAACGACCAGCCAAAGAAGAGCGGCGCGATCGCGCGCGCAACTCCGCCATACGTCTGCTGCATTCCCATGTAGAGCCCGCGCTCTCTCGGGCTGATCACGCGTGATAGCAGCGCCGTCACACACGGAAACGTAAACGCCGTTCCGAGTGGAATCAATGCGACCGAGATTCCCAGCATCCACAACGTGTGCGATTGCGACATTCCGACTACGCCAAGCGCGAGTAATGAAAGTCCGAGTCGCGAAAGTTTTGTCTCACCGAGCCAGTCGACCATGCGTCCGAGCAGCAGCACGCGCGTGAAGACTGAGATCGAGCCGACGTACATGAAGAAGTAACCGATCGTTTGCGCGGTCACTTGGAAACGGGCGTTGAGAAAGAGCGCGAGTACGGCGAAGCTGCCCTGGTACGCGCCCATCGCGATCGCGTAGATCCAGATCAGTCTCGAGGAAGTTTCTTTCGAGTGAGACATCACGCGCCAGATGACCTGGCGTGACGTTTGTTTAACCTCACCTGCAATGGGCGCGTGTACACTCGCATCGCGCGACTCGGTGAGATAACGCCACGCAAACAAGATATTGACGAAGCACAGTATTGCGGCGATGATGCCCGGCCCGGCGTTACCCATTTGCAGTGTCGCTGGACCAGGCATCAGGTCACGTTTGCCAAGGGCGAGGGCAAACGATCCCAGCACCGGACCAAGCGCTACGCCGAGGTTTGTTGTCGCTGAAAGCCAGCCGAGAGCTCGCGTGCGGTCCTTCGGCGCGGTCGAGTCGGCTACGTAAGCCTGAATGACGCCCACCGTGCCACCGCCGGCGCCCTGCACGACGCGCGAGAGAAAGAGTAAAAACAGCGAATTAGCAAAACCGAAGATCAGGTAAGCGATGCCTGATGCAGTCAACGCAATGATGAGCGTTGGTCTGCGTCCGACACGATCAGAAAAGCGTCCCCACATCGGAGCGCTGACGAGCTGCGCGACAGTGAACGAGCTGATGATGAAACCCGTGATTATGCCGACGTCGAAATGATGTCCGAGAAAGGCGATGCCGTTACCGCCGAACTGCTTCACGTAGAATGGCAGGAGCGGAAAGATCATCAACACGCCGATCATGTCGATGAAGGCGGTCGCCATGAGCGTCATGAGCTTGGCGGGCATTTTTCTGACTTCGCGCCACAGAATGTAGAGCAGTCCCAGCGCGATGAATCCGATGACGATACGAATAATTGGTGAATTGAACGATTGCGCGAAGTTCGATTGCAGGAACATCGGGCGTCATAATACACGGCTGAGTTATATTTTGCAGGGAGGCAATTAAGACAATGAAACTAACCGAGTTTTTCCGGGAGCAACTGGACCGCGAAGTTGAACGTTCACGCAAAGCACTCGAGCAAGTGCCTGAGGGAAAGTACGATTGGAAACCGCACGAGAAATCGATGATCTTTGGTTACCTCGCAGACATGGTGGCGACGATGCCGACGTGGATTACGATGGAGATCAATCTAGGCGAGCTGGATGTCGCGCCGGCGGAGGGCCAGGGCACGAAACGGCAGCAGAAAGAAACGAAAGATGATTTACTGAAAGCGCTTGATGAAGCGGCGGCTGAAGCGCGTGCGGCGTTAGAAAAGACGAGCGACGAGCATCTGGCAACGAACTGGAAGCTACTCGCGCACGGGAACGTTGTGTGGGAAGGACCACGCTCCGAGGTTATTCAGGACACGATCAGTCACTGGTCACACCATCGCGGGCAAATGACTGTTTACTTGCGATTGATGGGCGAGAAGGTGCCGGCGATCTTCGGGCCTTCTGCTGATGATAGAAGCTTCTGAGTTTCTCTGCGTAGTCTCGGCGTCCTCTGCGCCTCTGCGGTTTACATTGTTGTTTCGTTTACTTTCACCGCAGAGGCGCAGAGGACGCCGAGATTACGCAGAGTTCTCAAACCGCACGCGCGATGATGTAAGTAATCGACCGCTGTAATCTTTTAGACCACGAAGTATCTATTGACTGCGAGGATGTGTGTATTCCACGCTCAACGATCTCAAAACCCGAATCATCGGACCTTACAGGCGAAGGGGTGATCATCGACATTGGGACGCGGTTTTATCGAGTTATCAGATGGTGCTTCCACGAATTGATTTGATCATGATGATTTAGAGTAGTGACTTGATCCAGCCGCCGTCAACCTGGATTGACGTTCCGGTAATGTAGCTTGCACGTTCTGAAGCGAGAAATGCGACCGCTGCCGCAAACTCACGCGGCTCGCCGAGACGTCGCATCGGAATTTCCTGCTCCCACTTCCCTCTAAACTCGCTCGAGCTGATTCCCTGTTTCTCCGCCATCATCTCGGCCAGGTCTTCGAGACGCTCAGTGCGCGTGTAACCCGGCAGAATGTTGTTGACTGTAATTCCATCCGCTGCGACTTCGTTTGCGAGCGTGCGCGCAAATCCAGTCAGGCCCGCGCGGAGACTGTTCGAAAGCAGCAGGTTCTCAACAGGTTGCTTTACAGCAATTGAAGTGATGTTGAGAATCCGTCCCCAGCGTCGCTCTTTCATTCCCGGCAGGACGAGGCGCGTCAGCTCGACAGCGCTGAGCAACGTCAATCGTATCGCCTGCTCCCATTGCTCGTGAGTTAGCTGATCAAACCGTCCGGCTGGTGGTCCACCAGCGTTCGTGACGAGAATATCGATGTGCCCAAATCGCTCGATACCAGCGTCAACCAGTCGCTTGATGTCATCTGTGTTGGTGACGTCGGCAGGCACCGCCAACACTCGCGTGTTACTACGCTCAGCAATCGCCGCTGCGGTTTGATCGAGAGTGTGCGCGTCGCGCGCGCAAAGCACGAGCGACGCGCCCTCAGCCGCGAGTTCTTCAGCAACCGCGCGACCAAGCCCCTGACTACTCGCTGCCACGAGTGCAACTTTGTCTTTGAGTCCGAGATCCATCTATTTCTGCCTGAGATAATCGTCAGTTTTGTCGAGCCAGTCCTGACGTGGCGGACTGAAGATATCAACGTCGAGCGTATCGTCGAGTGCTTCCGCTTTGTGTTGGACGTGCGAAGGAATGTGTAACACTTCACCGGCCATCACGTCGATCACCTGGGCTTCATCTTCGCCGATCCAGAAACGCAGACCGCCTTCGAGGATGTAAGTGAGCTGTTCATTCTCGTGCGAATGTCGCGGAACGATCGCGCCTTTCTTCAGATAGACATGGGCCAGCATCATACGATCAGCAGTAATCAGCCTGCGATCGAGCATGTCAGAAACCGGTTCCTTAGGCATCTCATCCCAACGATAGAAGGTTACACTCCGTTCACTCATCATTGTTCTCCAGCCACGGATTTACACAGATACACACGGATTATACAGAACTTAGTTCTGATCCGTGTGTATCCGTGTTTATCTGTGGCTGAAGTTAGTTCTTGCTGGGCTCGTTGCGAGCTTTAAGAATTTTGCGCAGCTTCATGCGCGCTTTATGAAGTTGTGATTTCGAAGTCCCCACCGCCACGCCGAGCATCTTCGCGATCTCTTCGTGCTCGTGACCTTCGACGTCGTGCAGTAAAAACACTGTCCGGTATCCCGGCGGCAGTTGTGTCAATGCGTTGTCGAGTGCGATCCGGTCCATCACCGGCATCGCGTTCGGGTTTTCAGTTCCGCTAACGACCTGTACCGGAGTCTCACCTTCTTCCGTCGTTCGCTCCAGCTTCACACTTCGCTTCCGGAAGTGCATCAGACACTGGTTCACTGTGAGCCGGTGCAGCCATGTAGTGAAGGCAGAATCGCCTCTGAAGCTGCCGATCTTGCGGAACAACTGTATGAACGCTTCCTGGGCAAGATCTTCTGCCTCAGTCGCATTCTGCGTCATTCGCAGACACAGCGAGTACACGCGCCTGTTGTGGCGTTCGTAAAGCTTCTCAAACGCCCCGATGTCGCCTTTCCCAGCCGCGATTGCCAGTGCGAGATCGGAGTTTGGCGCCGGTTCAGGTTTCGTCATGGCCGTGAAGCCACCGTGCACAATTGGGAAGACCTCTGTATTAGTCATGTCGCTTTGTTTAGCAAACGCGGGGCCACGAAAAGGGGTAAGTAAATCCTTACTTATTACGAAAGTGCGGAGTCTCATTGGCGAATTTTTAGACGAAAAAGGGTCTGTAACACCTAAACCGTGTACTGGACACAAAAAACACGAAAGGCACAAAACACTAGTTAAAACGTGCTTTGTACCTCCCGTGCTGTATGTTCGCTCGTGTCCGACTTACGGTCGGGTCGGGGCTGGGGCCGGAGCCGGAGTCGTGGTTTGACTCAGACCTCGGTTGATAATCATCTTCACTTCAACTCGCCGATTCTGCTCACGGCCTTCACGCGTTGTGTTATCGGCTACCGCTTCGGTCTTGCCGTAACCCATGGGCGTGATAAACCGGCGTAGCGGAATCTTGTGCTGCACGGCCAGGTACTGAACCACTGCATCCGCACGCGCGCGGCTCAGTCTGAAATTCTTCTCGTCACTGCCCGTGGAATCCGTATGACCCGCAACTTCTATCATGAACGCTCTGGCACTGGTTGTTTTCGCGGCCAGCTCGTCAAGCTTCTGCTTGGCTTCCGGTGAAAGGACCGCACTGTTCACACGGAAAGTGACGGCGACATTCTCCTGCACGTCGTAGTCGTCCAATGATGAAACCCGCTCGTTAACGGCCTTCACTTCGGCGCGAGCTTCAGCGGCGACCGCGTAAAGCTCATCCATCTGTCCGGCCACGCGTTCCATGTTCGCTTCGACAGGAGTGACGCGTGTGTCCGAAGTAATTGCAGCGCGCATGTCCGATTCATTGAAGCGAATCTTGTCTGCTACGAGCTGGCCCTGCGCATCACCCTTTCCTTCTACCTCGACAATCAAGCCTCGCAGGATATCTGTGACCGGATATTTCTTGCCGGAACGAAGGAAACCGCCGTTGGTTTTAATGCTGGTATTGTCAGTAATCAGGACCTGATAGTCTTGCCTGGTGCGGTCACGAATCGTAAAAACGTCGGCATCGCGGCTGATGACGACGCCTCTGAACTTCATCTTGGACCCAGCCGGAACCGAACGCGCCGTTAAGCTTCGTTCCCGTGTGGTCTGCGTGTTTGTTGGTGTGGTTACTTGCCCAAAAACAGCGGGCGTCACCGATACCAAGACGGCCAGAACACAGCCCACTGCCAGTTTGTTAAAGCTCATAGTTTTGCTCCTTATAAATTCTCAAGGGAATGCACAACGGACACATTCCAGCAACGTCTTAAATGTCGGGGCAAACTTCGTGGGGGTCCAAAAATGTTAGCAAAACAGACGCCGAAATTGAAGGGTGTCACTAAATTAGAACAAACTGCCCTGTCGCGGGTTTGAATAACGTCGTCGACGGTCGTCAAACACGGTTCTTCCGTTCAATGAGGGTGAGATTGCATTTTCGTGACGAATGAGGGCGTCGAGGTCCACGCGCGGCTCTCGCTGTGCTTCAACCATACGCACGAAGCGATCGAGACGCTTGAACCCGTTCAGTTTGTCTGTGTGACCGAGCTTCGCCGCATCGAGCGAGTTGCGCAGAAATCGCAACGACTGATCGTAGGTCTTCAGCGGCACCGGGTGCGGGTGGCCGTCTTTCCCTCCATGAGCGAACGCGAAACGCGCGGGATCGTTGAATCTACTCGGCGCGCCATGCACGACTTCAGCAACGAGTGCGAGCGACTGGAGTGTGCGTGGGCCGAGCTTCTCGAGTAACAGCAGCTCGCTGAAGTCGTGCAGTCCTTTTTCGTACGCGACTGCGAGCACTGCTCCGAGTCGTTTCAGATCGACATCTTTTTCACGGACTTCATGATGAGCGGGCAGGCGCAAGTGTCGCGCGGCGACGATTGTTTTCTCGGGACGCTCGTTTGCGATCTCGAGTAATGCACTTTGCGCGTGATCGGCTCTCGCATCGACGAGATTCATGATCGTGCCCTGGCTCTCACCGAAGATTGCCGTGTGTGGATCAGCGACGAAGTCACGGACTGAGGCGGAGTGCCAGTGATATCGACGCGCCAACCCGTTGCTATCGTTCAAGCCTTGTTGAACTACGGCCCACTCGCCGTTTGATGTGACTACAAAACTGTGCAGGTAGATCTGAAAACCGTCAGCAATGGCGTTGTTGTCGATGCGCGCGGTGAGCCGGCTGGTACGCACCAGAGCGTCGCCATCGAAGCCACGTCTATCTGCCAGTGCGCGTAGCTCGTTTGGTGTGTTGCGAGAGAAGCGACCGCGGCCGCCGCAGACGTAAATGCCGAGCTCGTTTGCGCGTGGTGCGAGTCCGCGTTTGAGTGCGCCCATCACGGAAGTGGTGATGCCGGATGAGTGCCAGTCCATTCCCATCACCGCACCGAATGCCTGAAACCAGAATGGATCGCTGAGACGTGAAAGAAACGCCGACGTTCCGTAGTCATGAACGATCGTTTCGGTGATCGCGGTGCCGAGCTTCGTCATACGCTCAGCGAGCCACGGCGGAACACGCCCACCGTGTAGAGGAAGATCCGCTATACCCGATCGCTTCATGCGGATTATTTTAGCCACAGATTACACGGATTGCACTGATTGTTTCTTATCCGTGAGATCCGTGTTAATCCGTGGCTCAATTGTCTTCTTTGTAGAGAATTTTTCTGCGCTCAGGCTACCAACCTACGAAAATATGCATCAATAACGTTAGCCAGTTAGAAGGTTCTGCAAGCGCGGTCTCCCCCGCATGGTCCAAGCAAGTTAAAAAACACAACTAAAGATCTTTAGGCTCGCAGCACGCTCTCTGTGCACTAGCACGACGCCGATGTGTGCCCGCAAGAAGGACAAGACTATGCACCGCAGATCAATTCTTAAATGGATTGTATTAACTGCTCTCTCCCTGACCATCGTCTTTACGGTCTCCACGATTGTGCACGCTCAAGGATCGCTTCAAGCGTTCGATAAAGACGGCAAAACAGCCGGCGAGTGTCCGTTGAAGCACACCGACGTAAAAGCGGAAGTCAGCGGCTTTCTTTCACGTGTGACAGTCACTCAGGAATTCGAGAACAACTTTCCAAACAAGATCGAAGCTGTTTACAAGTTTCCGCTGCCTGATGCTGCCGCGGTTGACGATATGACGATGGTGATTGGAGAGCGCGTCGTTAAAGGAAAGATCCTGCGCCGTGAGGAAGCTCAAGCTACTTACACTGCCGCGAAGCAGGAAGGAAGGATTGCAAGTCTTCTCAATCAGGAACAAGCAAACATCTTCACGCAGCAAGTGGCCAACATCCTGCCGGGCCAGAATATTCGCATCACGATCAGCTACGTCGAAACACTTCAATACGAAGATGGTAGTTATGAATGGACGTTCCCGATGGTTGTTGCTCCACGTTACGTCCCTGCTACTGATCAGCAAACAGATTCCTCACCTACTTCTCCCACCAACGCGCCCGTTGAAACGCGTGGCGGTCACGATATCTCTCTCGAAATCGATTTGGATGCTGGTGTGCCGATCGTTGCCGTTAACTCCCAGTCGCACGAAACTGAAGTGCAGCAGCTTAACGAAAAGCGCGCCGTCGTGCGTCTCAAGGATCGCGCCACCATCCCTAATAAAGATTTCCTGCTGACGTATCGTGTCGCAGGCGACAACATCAACGATGCCGTCCTTACCCATCGCTCCGAAAGGGGTGGCTTCTTCACTCTCATCTTACAGCCACCCCAGCGCGTTGCAGTCGAAGACGTGACCGCGAAAGAACTGGTTTTTGTGCTCGACACTTCCGGCTCGATGAGTGGTTTTCCGATCGAGAAAGCCAAAGAAACCATGGACCTCGCTCTTTCGACACTCAACCCGAACGATACATTCAACTTGATCACCTTCGCAGGCGATACCGCGATCCTGTTTCCCGAGCCCGTGCCCGCGACGCGGCAAAATCTGCAAAAGGCGAAAAAGTTTCTCGCGAGCCAGGAAGGCAATGGCGGTACGGAAATGATGAAGGCGATCAAAGCCGCGCTCGATCCATCAGATTCACAACAGCACGTTCGCATCGCTTGTTTCCTCACTGATGGCCAGGTTGGTAACGAGGCGGAGATCATCGCCGAAGTTCAGAAGCATCCGAATGCGCGTGTGTTTGCGATGGGTTTTGGACCAGCGCCCAATCGTTCGCTGCTCGACAAGATGAGCCAGTACGGTCGCGGCGAAGTTAATTACATCTCTGAAGTTGGAAACACGTCCGCGGTGGCGCGTGTGTTCAGCGATCGTGTTCGCAGTCCATTGTTGACTGATATCTCGATCGAGTGGTCCGACCTTCCTGTAACCGAAATTTATCCAAAACGAATACCGGATCTCTTCAGTGCGAGACCGTTGGTTATCTCGGGCCGTTACACAAAAGGCGGCAAGGGATCGATCTGGTTGAAAGGAAAGATGGCTGGCCAGGATTTTGTCCGCGAGATACCGGTGGAATTGCCGGAAAAAGAAACAGATCACGACGTGCTCGCCAGCCTTTGGGCCCGCCGTCGTATCGATGATCTGGTTGGCGATGAGATAGCCAACGCGCAAAACCAACCCGCACAGGATCAGGCGCGCGAAGAGATCACTAAGCTCGGTCTCGAGTTCAAGCTGATGACGCAGTACACGTCGTTTGTCGCGATTGATGATGTTGTTTTCACTGGACCAGAAGAGCCCGCACGCGTCGAGGTTCCGGCTCAGGTGCTGGCGGGTGCTACGTCAGGTCTTTACGGTTATGTGACTGTAATGGCCGGTAATCCGACTTTTCTAGCTAGTCAAGATTGTGTCACAGAACGCGCCGTAACGCAGTTGCCACTCCAGGGACGAAGCTTCTTCAGTTTGATTACGTTGACCCCGGGCGTCGTAATCGCGCCGAACTCCACGAACGCTTCTGTCAATGGTCAACTGCCGAGCTCGAATCTCTACACGATCGACGGTGTTAGCGCGAACTTCGGCAGCGCTGCAGGCGGCGCATTTGCATCAGGCAACATACCAGCGCTCACAGCGAGCGGCGGTGGAAACGGGATTGCGACATACGACGCGATATCGGAATTCAACATGCGATCTTCTGGACTGCAGGCGGAAAGTGGTCGTGTCTCCGGCGCGCAAGTGAACATCGTCACGAAAAGTGGAACGAATGAGTATCACGGTTCCCTTTTCCACTACTTCGGCAACGACGCGCTCGATGCAAACGATTGGTTTGCCAACAGTCATGGTCTAACACAACCCGCGAAGAAGTTGAACTCTTTCGGCGGCACGTTTGGTGGTCCAATCAAGCGGGACCAGACGTTCTTCTTCGCGTCGTATGAAGGAATGCGTCTGCGACAACCGATGGTCGGCATCACTGACGTGCCTTCACTCGCTTCGCGGACCGGAGCATTCCTGGACGTCTTTCCGGTTCCGAATGGTGCGGCAAGGCCCGATGGCTTCGCGGAGTTTGCGGCGAGTTTTGCAAATCCTGCGCGACACGATGCCGGCAGCATCAGCGTCGATTCAAATTTGAACTCTCAAACGACGGTGAGCGGTCGTTATCACTTCGCTGACTCTGAAGCGACGCTACGTGGTCCAAACGGGTTTTCACTGAATACGTTGAATCGCATTCACGATCGTTCACAGATGATCATGGGATCGATGACTCACACGCCTTCATCGACGATCGTGATCGATTTACGCGCGAACTACGGCCGCTCGCGTGTTGATGGCTCGTACTTGTTAGACAACTTTGGCGGGGCTGTTGTCCCTGACACTCCCTTCCCTGCTTCTGCTTTCACATTCGATCTAAACTCACGAAACGCAGCATGGATGATTGGCGACGAGCAGTCGAACCTGCAACGCCAGTTCAATCTCGTCGGCACAGTTTCAAACGTTCGGGGAAACCATACGTTGAAGTATGGTGGCGATTACCGCCGCTTATCGCCCTCGATCGAGATGCGATCATCCGAGGTCAATACGCTTTTTGACGGCATCGACCAGGCGAGTACGGGTATTCCGACGCGGGATAATTTTTTGCGCTTCGGCGATCCGCAGAATCCTGTGTTTCATAACCTGTCGCTCTTCGCGCAGGACGCGTGGAGGCCGATCTCACGATTAACCCTGACTTATGGTCTGCGTTGGGAGTTCGCGCCGCCTCCGTCGACTGACGGGCAGGCATTTGCAGTCGATCAAGTAAACGATCCAACTACACTCAAACCTTCGGCCGACTCACTTTGGCACACGCGTTATCTGAACTTTGCGCCACGCACCGGAATTGCTTACGAGCTTTCGAGTCGAAGCGGGCGCGAGTTAGTGTTGCGCGGCGGCGCCGGCATTTTCTACGACCTGGGCGGTGATCGTTCCGGCGACATCTTCGCGAGCTCGGTTCCGTTCATCTCGGGTAGCTCGGATCTGCCGTTGCTAGCTTTCGATCCGCAACTCAAGACGCCTTTCGTGATCAGTTGGGACGTGTCATTGCAACAGGGTTTAGGACGCCGGCAAACTATCACCGCGACTTACCTGGGCTCGTCAGGAAAGAGACTTTTGTACACGGAAACTCTGCTGGACCAGAATCGGGACTCCAGTTTCCTCCGCGTGACCACGAACCGCGGCAAGTCAAACTACGACGCGCTCCAGCTCAAGTTTGAGCGTCCGTTCACAAGTCATTTGGGAACACTTTTCTCGTACACCCTCGCACGATCCATGGACAACATCGCGAACGACTCAGCTCGACGAGTGGTGATGGCCCGATTCGATCTCCGTCCGTCGGATGTCGACGTGCGTCATCAATTCACCGGCTTTGCTAATTATGAGTTGCCGTCGCCGTTCTCAACCGGTGTTGGTAACAAGCTATTTCGCAACTGGGCGATTGACTCGATCTTCAACGCTCGCTCCGCTCGACCATTGAAGTTTGTGACGATGTTTCCGACATCATTCGGAGTTGGGTACGTGCTGGAGGACGTTAGCCAGCGCGGCTTCCCGCTCTACCAGGTGGATATGGCGCTGCGACGGAAGTTCAACTTCAGTGAAGCAGTTGGTTTACAGATCCAGGCAGACGCATTCAATGTCTTCAACCACCCGAACTTCGAAGATCCCGTCGGCAACGATCTCGTTTTGGGAACTCCGATCAGGCAGAACCTTGCGTTCGGCCAATCAACATCAATGAGTGGGCGCGGTCTGAGTGGTGGTGGCTTTCCGTCGTTCTACAGTTTCGGCGGCCCGCGGACGATGCGATTGTCGGTTAAGCTGATATTCTAAAAGCGAGGGAACGAAGAATATGACGCTTAAACGGATGGACAACGTGCTCATCGTGGTCGAGGACCTTGAGGCAGCGAAGGAATTCTTTTTCGAGCTTGGTATGGAACTCGAGGGTGAGATGCCACTCGAGGGACGCTTTGTGGACCAAGTTGTTGGGCTCGAGAACGTTCGCTGCGAGATCGCAATGCTGCGGACCCCGGACGGCCATGGTAAGGTTGAGCTGTCCAAGTTTCACACGCCCGCAGCGGTCAGAGTTGAGCCGCAGAACGCACCATCGAATACGCTCGGCATCCGTCGCATCATGTTCGCCGTCGAAGACATCGACGACGTCGTCGCGCGCCTGCGCACCCATGGCGCCGAGCTCGTCGGCGAAATCGCCCAGTACGAAGACAAATACCGCCTCTGCTTCATCCGCGGCCCCGAGGGCATCATTGTCGGCCTTGCCGAGGAGCTCCGCTAAGGGTGCGGCTCTCAGATTAGTATTCCTTCTCAAAGTCTCTGTGTACCCAGGAAGGCGGCGGCGATCGTGCTCGATTCATAGACCATTTCGCCATCACCATCGTGGACTCAGCTACCCGATTTCCAATAAACACAAAGTCAGATAAAACATCCATTATCGCGGGCTGAGATTCATTTTGTCTTTTTTTCTGGACCACCATTACAAGCAAAAAGGAAGACAGAACTACAGCTGCCGACATAGCACCGAGTGCGCCACTTCCCCAGTGAATCTCATTCCCTCGTTGGATCATGTGAAACTCAGCCTGACAAGTTTCTTTCACCTTGTATGACCTTAATCCAAAGGTATGCCGTCCGCTACGCAGCCCACTCCGTAGCTCTCAGCATTCGCTTGACTCGACGAAAGTCCCGACATTGAAGCGGAACTATAACTACCGGCAGGTGGTCGTGGATCGCCGTGGGCTTGGAAAGGTATGTAGTTTCTCAGAGGATCATAAACGGCCTTTGTCGTTTCACTGATGCCTAGTGGATTGCGGTATGTGGCCAGGACAAATGGACCAGATCCGCCCGACGCCCTTTGCGTCGCAAATAGCAGTCCCTCATTCAGGCGCTCGTCTCTGACTACGAACGCGACAAGCTCCGCCTCAACCCCGAGACTTAGTGTGAAGTTCGCCCAGGCATTGGAAGTGACCACGGATCAGTTGCTTGGGCTGCAACCGACAAAAGAGAATGGCCGCCAGCCGTCACGCAAAGTGCTGCGCCGTCTGGAACAGATCGAGAACCTGCCGCGCCGCGATCACGACGCACTCCTGCGCACCATTGACGCCTTCTTAGCCAAGTCTGCCTAATGAAAAAACCCAACCTCTCGGCTGGGCTTTTCTCGATAACTGTTAAGCTGGGTTATATTTCGGTCAGTGCTTTCCCTGTCTTATCTTTCAAAGCCAGCAGGTACGATTGTGGTGAGCGCATCTCTCCTTCGGGTATTGACACTCTTGCTGTCAGCCCGTCTTTGGGCACTTCAATGCGCTCGACCAAATAGGCCTTATACTCAACCGACTCTTGATGCTGACTCTTTGAGCCTTCTCGCTCGACGAGCGTTCGCTCAATTTTGACGGCTATGTGCCAGATGCCTTTTTGATCGGGTTCGACGAAGTAAGAAGAAGTGCTTGGCTCGCCTTCTTTGCTATACTGGGTCACCATCACATGACCTAGTCGGCGCTGATGCCAATGACTCCACAAAAACTCCCTAGCATCACTTTCCATCTTGTCTCGTGATTGAGCGTCTAGGTTGAGGGAAATTACGTAAGGACCCGCCTTATCGTAAAGGCTCAAGTCCCGCGGCTGTTGTAATAGTGGGTGGTGATTCCATATGGCTAAACTCATAAATAAGACTGGAACTTTGAAGGCGTCAATCCAATAGTACATTTAATGATCTCCTAATACTTAAGGTTGGACAAGTGTCCCAAACATACACCTTTCGACCGCAGCTCCGGTATCCGTGTCAATACGATCGGATGGATTTCCATAAGTACGACTGTCTGTGAAGTTGAGACGGTAATCTAGAAGATTTGCGGTTTCGTGAGCGAAAGTGCCAAAAATAAACTGCAACGTGTTCGATGTTCCTGCGTTGTACCCTTCGCGTGAGATATAAACGGTCCCATAGGGTCCCTTGCGATTGTCACTAGATCCATCAGCTAGGCCTCCTCCAGAAATTGCGCCCACCTGTTTCCTGTTCAGGGTGGCCACCAACCTTGGAGCATTCCTTAGAGACTGCTTAGGAACGTTTTTCGCGTCTTTACCAAAAACCTGCTTGATACAGTCATTGAATAACTGACCGTATCGCTCATAAAACTCTTTCTTCACCGCCTTGGGACTTGGCGAAGGATTCTGCGGCTGTGTGGTCGTCGAATTTTGCGAAAAACTTTGCTGCAAGCCGGGCGCGACTATATAGTAAGTCCAAAGCTCCACTACGTTGCTATAAAATTTGACACCCTTACCATTAGGCAATTCGCCGCCCCCAATTAGCTTTTTCGGCCCAACCGTAACCCATGCGGTCCCCGCCGTAACAGTCATCAAGAGTCTAGCGACGAATGGAGTTGAAGCTGGACCGATTACTTGAAGTTTTTGTCCTCGCTCTTTTTCAAGGTGGTCCATGACCTTCTTGCAGGTCGTCGGTACATTATCCACCAGGCAGCCTACCCCATAGCTCTCAGCATTCGCCTGACTGGACGAAAGTCCGGACATCGAAGCGGAGCTGTAACTGCCTGCAGGCGGTCGGGGATCCCCGTGGGCCACGAAAGGTATGTAGTTTCCAAGAGGATCATAAACGGCCTTGGTCGTTTCACTGATACCTAATGGATTTCGGTATGTGGCCAGGACAAGTGGACCAGGTCCGCCTGACGCCCTTTGGGTGGCAAAGAGCAGTCCCTCGGCCGGTACATAAGTGATCTTCTTATTTCCCGATTGGTCCAGTCTCGTTAGTACTTCGCCCAGCACACTCGAACGCACGATGTACGATGAGTCTGAAGTGCCCGGTGACGTAGCGCTCGATTCAAAGACCATTTCGTCATCACCATCGTATGCACAGGTGTAGGTTGTCGTATTCAATGCTCCTGTCTCGACGCTGCTTACCATACGACCCGCCGCGTCATAAGCCATCGTACGGGGACGATCGCTGCTGGTAAGCGGGGTTGATGTTACTTGTCCCTCAAGATCGTAGCTCCAGTTTGTGCGGCGATTGTTGACATATGTCGCGGTGTCGGTTTTTGTCAGACTGGAGTCGGACTGGTAGTTGTAGTATGAGCCGGATCGACCGGTCATATTCCCGAACGCGTCATACGAGTACGTTTGTGTAAAGGGCACACCCGGAGCGCCGCTTCCGGTACCGAAAGCGTTTGTTACTCGGCCCACGTGATCGTAGTTATAACTGCGACTCAAAAAGCGCAAAGTCACCGGCGGATTGTTACCAGGGGTATCGTTTAAGTCGGTCAGTGTTTGAAGTCTGCCATCCGCATAGTAAGAATAACTCTCATTCATTCCAGCGGCGCTCGAGGTAAACGATGATGGTTGCATTCGCAAGTTGAAACCGATCGTCGAGCTTCCACCAACGTAACTAACACCCTTCGGTGCGCCCCAGGCCCGGTAAGTAACGTTGGTGACGTAGCTGGTCCAGCCAGCGTAAGGTGAGCCTGTGACAGTCTTCAGTTGTCCCAGAGCATTTCGCGTATAGGAGAAGCTGTCGCCAAACGGATCTGTAACGCTCGTTAAATTGCCCGCCAAATTATAGTCGTAAGTGATCGTGTATTTGTGATCAGTGACCGGAGCGTTCGGTAAATTGGAGAAATAGCGCTTTTCGTGCTTGAGACGTGACAACTGGTCATAGTCGTACCACACGGTGCCCCTCGCATCCACCATGGAGCTTCGGTTACCTGCAGCATCGTATTCAATCGTCGTGTTTGCAGGAACTGAGATGCCACTCGGCGCATTGTAGCTAATGATGGTTGGCAGGTGCCGATTGTTGTAGGTGTAAGTGGTCGTGGCGCCGCGACTATCCGTTTCGGTCCATAGAGTATCGTCAGGTCTGTAGGTATAGACCGTACTCGTGCCACTCGCCTGCTCCGGGAGGTGTCGCGATGACAAGCGCCCATGCCCGTCATACGCGTAGGAAGTTTCCTGACAAGCGTTAGTAGGACAGGAGCCATCACCAGTCGCGAGCCCTACATACTGCTTGCTGCTCAATCTTTGGTCGCGTCCATTGTAAGCGTTGACAGTCGTAGCATAAACGGTTCCGTTAGTGTTCAGAATCTCAACCTTTGACTCGCGTCCCAACACGTCACGATATGATTTAGTCTTACGGCCGACTGCATCCGTTATAGTGATGACGTCGCCACCCGCGCAACCACACCCTTCATAGCTGATCTCGTTTGTGGATGTGTCTGTATTCGTCGTGATACGCGGCCGGCCTTGCCAGTCGTAAGACTGTTGCGTGTAGAGCCAGCCTGCATTGTCATCACCGTAAGGCACCCAGGCGCCGGTGATTTCAGCAGGATTGGATGTTTTGACTGCACGTCCCATCGAGTCGTAGACGGTGAGCTGTGCTTTGTAGCCGCCCTGGCTGTCGGGATGGTTGCTGGCTACACCGGTAACACGGCCGAGCCCATCAAATACCCGGTTGGTGTAAGCGTCATCGGTGATGTTATTAACTGTGGAATAACTCTGGGTGAAATACGATCCATAGTAGAAACGCGTGTAAGCGCTGTTGTTGGCCGTAGTCACTCGTTCCAGTTGGCCCAGGTTGTTGTAAGTCATTGTCTGAATGGCGCCCTGTGTCTGGCCGGACGGTGCCGGAGATTCCATGCGGGTCGTGGCGCCAGTATCGACGTTGTACTGCGCGTAAGAACTGCCCCCGTCACTATCAGTAATCGTAGTGGGGTAAGCATAAGTGTAACGAGTGGTCACTCCATCAGAGAACGAGTCGGTGTAACTGATGGTTTTGCCGTGCCCAAAGTGATCTTCTATTTTGATCACAGAGCCGGTGCGGTTGTATTTGAGATAGCTTTTAGAGGCCTTGTCGAAGTTGTCGATGTCGTTGACATCCCAACGTCCCATCCAAGCCAGGTTGCCGCGCCCGCTGGCATCGCCGCTGGGATCGTGTTGCGGGGCGGGTTGAGGAGTCGCAACCCAAGCGTCGGGCGTGTTCCAATCGTAGTCGTACCAGACTCTTGACTGCGGCTGATTGTTCTCATCGTACACCATCACCTCTCGCACAAGACCCAGCACGCGACGGTCTATATAAGCCTGCCCCCCGTCGAAATAGACGGTGGTGGTACGTCGCAAAACATCCATGCCGTTAGCCTTATATTCTTTCACTTCGGTGGGCAGGGCGACAGCATCGGGCAGATTGTAAGACGTGTAAATGGTTTCAATCCGCCGGCGATTACCTGCTTCGTCATAAACGCTGACGTCATACGGACGAGGATTCCTGGGATAAGACAGATTGACGTCGTCCTGCGTCCAGGCAGTGGTGGTCCACTTCTTACGCACGCCTCCCGACCAGATCTCGCTAAGCGTAGTGAGGCCCTTTTGAAAGCCCGTGCCGTAATACTCTTTGTAGATGGTTCCGTCCGGCGCCGTCATTACGCAGGCGCCGTCAGGAGCGACGCTGTACTGGGTGATTACCTGCGCTGGGACGTTGTTGATGCCTGTCCAATTGAGGGCCGACACCCGACTATCCGTCAGGCGAGGCGCATCGCCTGCCGGTGTTTCGTAAGTGAATGTGGTGGCGTTGCGCTCGAGTGTGCCGAAGTAATTCTTGAGCCATGACACCTGTAGCGAGTTGTTGTAGTCAAACATCAAGTGTGAAGTGTCGTTCAGCCCCACCTCCGTGATGACCGGCACATTCTTGCCGTTCGCACTGCCAATTACGCCACGCAACGAAGCATCGGAAAAACTTGACTGCATGGTGCGCGTACTCCAAACGAAACTGACCCACTGATGAGATGGCTGCCCGGCCCAGCTTTGCGTGATGGACAGCAGGTTCGAATTGGTGTCGTAATTGAAGTTTATGACGCGACTAAGTGTGTCGGTAATGTTCGTGATCTGGCCCCATGAATTGTAGTTGATGGTAATGTAGTTGCCGTTGCTGTCCTTGACCTCGGTACAATGAAATTCGCCATTGAAGTATGTGAGCGTCAACCTGGTGCCGTCAGTAGACTGGACCGTCAGGCTGCCGTTGTCAGTCAAACGCAGGTAAGACGAGTCAGCCGCATCATAGATATTGGATGACCCTACTTGTCGCAACTCCACTCGCTGACCGGCAGCCGTAATCAGCAGGTAAGCCTTTCTAGCGGTTTGTGCGTCGAAGGCTTTCTGCTGCACGATAGGGAATCCGAGCCGGAAGCCGGGACTGGGAAAGCCGTTATCTTCATCGAAATAGATGTATGGACCAGAGCGGGTCCAGACCATTGAGGAATACGAAAGCGCCAAGCCGAGATCGAGTCCCGCGCGGCCCGGCAAACTCAACAGCGGCACACTCCAGGTCGCATCGCGCGTCAGCATTCCATGGCTGGGTTGGTTGCGCGCGTCCACGCGCGCCGAAATCAATGAGGCCGCGTTACTCGTCGCCGAGCCGTTGGGCAGTAGATTCGCGATTAAGGTGGAAAACTCACCTGACTCTTCAAAACCACGCCGCACGTACTCGCGTCCGTTCGTAGCCGCTATCGCTTCCCAGGTCGCCCACCCACCAGAATCCGGATCCCGCATCAGATAAGCCTTGTAGAGATCGTAGACATACCAGTGATTGGAGCGGTTGCGAGCGTCGTATTCAGCCGATTCAAACAGCGTTCGACCAAACTCGATAGCGGCAAGCTTCAGCGCTTCCTGACCCTGACCATAGGCCACGCGCAAATGGTCATACCAGTAGGTGTTTTCGTCGCTAAACGCATTGCGCACCAGGGCCATGGTAAAAAAGTTCTGTACAAACTGATCGTCCAATACAGTGGTTGGAGGGTTCAACCGCTTCGACGCATGAGCATGCCGCGTCCGCTGATTGCGTGCGGTTCTGTTAACAGCCTGGTCCAATGTTCCTTCAGGCCAGGGATCGCCAACGCGGCGTCCATCCCAGGGCTTACCGGTATTCTTCTTTGAGCGAATTGTCGAGGGAACCGGTGGTGGCCCCTCACGTTCAAGCTGCTTCTCTTTTCGCACGTCGTCCAAGTTAGGAAACAAACCGTCGGGTTTGCCCGGCTTCGGCTTTGCTTTTTCCTCGGGAACTGCACGACGTCCCTGAGCTGCCTCAGACGCCAGCAACCAGATCTGTGGCATTGGAAGCAGAGCTATGCAGAGTGTTAAGGCAACGGCGATTCGCCGTGTGAGATGCGGGGCATAGCGACGGGACATAATTACTCTCCTGTAAGGACGTGGTACTAGATAGACCGGTATCGGTAGAGAGACGCTCTAGTTGAGTGTCAACGGGTGAATTCCATTTGTGGATAGTACATTGTGGTGGGACACTAAGCCAGTCCTAGACCATCAATTTTAAGGTGAGTCTTTGACAGGATTGTGAGATTTTCAGGCTTGGAAAGATTATCTTGTTCATCCGGAAAATCCTGCAATTCTGTCAGCTAGTTGCCCTTTTGTGCTTCTTTGTGGCTTTTCAGCTAAAATGCGTCCTGAACCCCTTACGAGAAAACTCGTATTGCTAATTCATGACTGACGCTGACGATTCGAAAGAGGTTGTAAAGAAGAAGCGCGAGGAAGCATTGCCTGAACGCCTCCTGCGTCGCGTGCTTGAAGGAATGGGCAGCGTCGTAGATCGGAAGCTCGGCCGCACTGTCGATCCGAGAAGCGGGCTCACCACTTCCAAGCTCATCGAGCGTATGAAGCGCCTCATTGACGAGCGCGTCCGCGACGAAGGCAATAAAGGACGAATTGCGCCGCATCACATGGTTTTGAAGGTCGAGTGGGGCACGCATTCAGAAGCGCCCCCCGAGATTCTCGGCGATCTCAAGAACGAAGTACTTGCCGCCGCGATCGATCACATCAACGATCATCGTTATCGAACACTCGCGCCGATTACGGTCGACGCTGAAGTCGACATCTTCACGACCGGAATCTCGGTCGATCCAAACTTCGGTGAGTTTGAAGACGATCTCAGACGACACGACGAAGAGATGCGCGCGGCAAAACTGGGCGTGCCGATTCCCGGCGCAGCGCCGCCAATGCCTGACATCCAGGTGATCGCTCGCGTCACTCTGCCAAACGGCACTCGCGAGATACCATTGATTTTTAAGCCGGGTGGCCGGAGACTCAACGTCGGGCGCGCTTCCGACAACGATTTAACTCTGAACGATACGAGTGTCTCAAAGATCCACGCGGCACTATTGATGAGCGGCGAAGGCACTCTGCTCGTCGCCGATACCGGCTCGACCAACGGCACTTATCTCAACGGGCGACGCATCTCATACGGCGAATCCAGATTGATCGAAGACGGTGATGTAGTTGGCTTTGGAGATGTAGAAGTACGACTGCGTAAAAGTGAGTAGCGAACTGGATGAACCTGGTCACAATTCTTCTACTTCTCTTTCAAACTCCCACCGCTTCTCCCCTTCCCACTCCACATGTGCCTGAGCGAACGCCGGCGCTGTTTACACTGATCTACGTCGGCGGTTTCGGTCTCATAATTCTGCTGCTATTGCTTGGTCTACTTCGCAGTCGTAAGCAAAACGCGCCGCCGATTCCCGAAGACCTACCAAAGGAAGTCAGAAAACGACTCGGATCACATTCGACTAATCGCGGCCTGCGCGCGTTACGCTGGCTCTTCGTATTGCTCTCGATCGGACTCTTTTCATTTCACATCTACTGGGCACACTACGCTTCTGAGAAGAATGAGAAGTTTCAGGAGCTGAGCTACAAAGACTTGCGCGCCCGTCGTTTGTCAGAGTCGACCTTGCGCGGCTGGATCTTCGACCGCAGCGGTCGTGTGGACCAGCCACTCGCATACTACAAACGCGATTCCAGCGGCGCCATCAAGCGCGAGTACCCGATGGACAAAGCGATGGCCCATATCTTCGGATCGGATCGCGGCGATCCGGGGTTGGAACGTGCGCTTTTCGGCGTTGAGAGTGGCGTGCTTCCCGAAGCGCTCGAAGTCGTTAAAGGCAAAGAGGTCGAATTTAGAGGCAACCAGGACGTGCGCCTCACGATCGATCGCGCTTTGCAACAAGCTGCTGTCGATCAGTTGAAAGGCAAGCACGGCGCTGTTGTCATACTCAACCCGCAGACAGGTGACGTGCTCGCGCTCTACAGTGAGCCTTCCTACAGTCTCGAAGAAGTTGATGATGAAGCGACCTGGATTCGTCTCGAAGCAAACGAGCGCGACAAGCCACTCGTCAGTCGTGCGCTCGGCGCTTACTACATTCCCGGTTCGACGTTCAAAACCGTGACGATGACAGCTGCGTTTCTCGCGGGTGAGCAGGATACGGAGTTCACCTGCAGTGGTGGCGGTTACTATGCCGCGCCCGGCGCGAATGTGATCTTCGACGATGGTGGACCAGGCGAAGTACACGGACGGATCCACATTGATCAGGCTTACGAGGTTTCGTGTAACCAGTACTTCGCGCAGATGGGTGTGAAGCTCGGCGCGGAAAAACTGAAACGCGCCGCGCAGTTGCTGGGTATCGGGGCTTACGACACGCCTTCGGAGGCGTTGCGCGGTCGCAAGCTGCCGCAGATCTGGGACGCGAGTACTGATGCCGTCAAGCGCGCGCTCGCGCCGAGAGAAGCGACGATCGTCACTGGCAAACAAGTAACTCGATACGATCTGGCGTTGATGGGTTATGGACAGGGTTATGCCGGACAGATGACGCCGTTTCAGATGGCGCTGGCCGCATCCGCGATCGGAAACATGGAAGGCAAGCTGATGAAACCGCGCATCGAGATGAACGTAGCGCCGCAGCCCTTCAATCAGGTGATGCCACCTTCGACGGCAGCCAGGATGCGACAGATCATGGGCCTCGTGACGGGCGGTCCGAGTGGCACGGCGCGCGGTGTGTTTGGACCAGTCAAAGCAGCGGGCATTAACACCGGCGGCAAGACGGGAACGGCGCAGAAGGTCCAGCCAGTTTACGATCCAAAGACGGGCGAGCCGAAGACGCGGCACAAGATCGAGAAGGACAACAAGGGCAATGTCATTCGCGAGTACGATGAAGTCATTATGGACAACGACAACCCGCGGATCGACGGCTGGTTTCTCTGTCTCGCTCCAATCGAGAGACCACAGCTCGCGATGGCCGTGATCGTCGAAGGCGGAGGCTACGGCTCGAGATCAGCCGCGCCAATAGCGGCAGCGCTCGTCTTGAAAGCACGGGATTTGGGCTACTTTAAGTGAAGCTCTCTGCGTAACCTCTGCGTTCTCTGCGCCTCTGCGGTGATATTTACCGCAGAGGCGCAGAGAACGCAGAGGTTACGCAGAGAAAATAACTATCGATGAAAAATCGGGCGTCGTCACATTTACTAATTCTCTTTTTGATCATCGGCCTCGAGATCACGGGTTACTTCGCCGTCCATCGGGCAGGACTACTGCGTGGTTACGAGACGTCGCTCATCGGTGCGGTGCGCGATCTGATGATGTTTGTGCCGCTCATCTTCCTCGTTCTCTGGCTTTCACGTGCCAAACGATTTGCCGGCAACTGGATCCTGTTCACTACCGCAATTCTCCTTTTCTCGTTCGGCATGTTGATCCAGTATCGCCTCTACAGCGATCCCGAATACAACGCGCGCAACAAAGCCCAGGCGCGCGAGGAAAAGATGCAGGCGCTGCGCACGCGCTACATCATGGAGAACTACGATCCGGTGAAGAAGCAGTTGATGGGCCTCCCGCCGACACCCGCGCAGCCAATCGACATCAGCCAGCTTCCGAAGAAAGAGTCGAACTACTCACTCTGGAACGCGATCACATCCAGTTACACATGGATCCCCGTGTTGTCGTTCTTAGCTTTCGCAATCGCCTACTCGTTGTGCGCGCGCGATGGCTTTCTGTTATGGCTGCAACGCAACAGCTTCATCATCGTCTTGTTTACCCTCTTACCGCTCGCAATGGCGGTCGTGACGTCAAGCGCGGGTAAAGCGCTCGGCAATATGACGCCGTGGGAGCCTTCGAAGATTCCCTTCCTCGTCGGCTTCGCCGGCATCTTGACTGCGCGTTACAAAGATCTCTCTGAAACTTACTGGGGCATTCCACGCGCGCGCGACATCGTGCCCCTCCTCGTGATGGCGATAATGCCGTTCATTCCTTTCTTCGCGCTGAAAGATTTTGGACAGATGCTGATCTTCAGCGGCGCTTACACGACGCTCTATCTCGTCGCAGTGCGTCGCTGGCCGCAATTGCTGTTGTTCGTCGGCTCCGTTGTGGTTGTGATCGCCATTCTAGTTGTCGGCGCACTGCCGCGCGACATCCAGGAGAAGGTGCCGTTGCTGCCGACGATCGCACGTCCGATCAGTGCTGCTCTTCCGTCACGCATTCAACAACGCTTTCACCTGTGGCTCGATGGCTTCGATCCACCGTCGCCTGAAGTTTCATGGTGGAAGAAAGACTACGAAGACGCGCTCTCGCGAGATCCAGGAATGAAACAACTGGCCGAGCAGAGCCCCGCGATGCAGAAGACCGTCAACGTCGATATCTGGTTTGACCGTCTCGCGTTTCAACCAGCGCAGGCGCAGTTTGGGATCGATTCAGGTGGAACAACCGGACGCGGCTTCGGACTCGGTTTTCCGGAAGTGATCCCGATCGCCGACTCTGACTATGTTTATGCGGCAATTGCAGAGGAAACCGGCCTCGCAGGCGGCGCTGTGATCATTCTCGCGATCATCATCTTCGTGGTCGCAGGAGTTCGCACTTCGCTGGAGGCGCGTGATATGTTTACGAAGCTGTGCGCAGCAGGTCTGACGGCGTTTGTAGGTTTTCAAGCGCTGGTGAACATTGGCGGTATTTTGAGAGCTTTACCGATGACTGGAATCACGCTCCCGTTTGTGAGCCATGGTGGTTTCAGTCTGATTACAAGCTTTGCGATGCTGGGGATGCTGATGGCATTTTCAAACCGAAATGCCCGCGATCGTGTCATAGCGGATAGGCCGGTGGCTAAGAGTTCTTCTCCCCTTAAGCTGGAGGCTGTGCAATGAGCGAAGAAACCAAAACCCTCGAGGTCCACTCCGCAGCCCTGTCGGATCGTGGCCTCAATGAGCGACGCCCGCTGAATGAAGACGCTTTCTTGCACGATCCGAAGCGCACGATCTTCGCTGTCGCGGATGGCGTTGGTGGCGCCGAAGCCGGTGAAGTCGCGTCTCAGACCGCCATCGAAGTTCTCGATGAAGCATTTCGTCACCAGACAAGCGACGCTGATATCGAAGACTTGATGGAGCTCGCGATTCAGCGCGCGAATGCTTCGATCCACCAGATGGCCCAGGAGCACGCAAAGTTTTCGATGATGGCGACGACGATCGTTGCGCTCCATATTAAAGGCGACGTCGCCACGTTCGGCCATGTTGGTGATTCCAGGCTCTACCGTCTCACGCCTGACGGACAACTGCATCGCGAAACTGAAGACCACTCGATCGTTGAAGAGGAAGTGCGCGCCGGACGCATGACGCCCGAACAGGCGGCGAATCATCCGAGCAAGAACGTGATCAGTCGTGCACTCGGCGCCGAGCAAGGCGTCGAAGTCGACATGAAGACGATGGAGGTTGAAGACGGAACCGAGTTTCTGCTCTGCACTGACGGCATCACGCGTCACGTTCCCGATAATGAGCTGCGACAGTTGATGGTCACCAGCGACAATCTCGACGATCTTTGCAGCGAGTTGAAACGGCGTTGTTACGAGCGTGGCGCTGAAGATAATTTGACGGTTATCGCGGTGCGCGTCGGCGAGCATCTCAAGGCTGGCGAGCGCTTAGCAGATCTCGAACCGACAATTAGTCCCGAGTCCACGCCTGTTTATGCTACAGCGCAGTCAGGAAACGGCTCTGCGCTTGGTGATACGACTTTCATGCCGGCATCGCGCATCGCGTTTCCTGGTCCGCCGAGTAGTCCCGCAGAGCCTCTTCCGGTAACGGCATTGAGTTCCGAACCCTTGAACGTCGCCGATCCAAATGCAAAAAGCGGTGGTGGCGGCGCACGCGTGTTTGTAGCACTCGTCGTGTTGCTGCTAATCGCTGGTGCGTTCTATGCGGGTGCGCGTTACAAGGAACGAATTCCCTTCCTCGCGTCGAAGACTCCTCAGCCAGTGCAGACTGCAGCGCCAACCGCGACGCCCGCGCCCGAAGAGCCGTTCGTGCAGTTTGAGAGAGCGCGACGAAAGGTCGATCAGGATCCGCGTGCATGGCTCAAGGACGACATTGGCCCGGAGCTCGTGAAGGCAGGAGTTCAGAACCCGCTCGATTCCCCGAATGCGGAGTTTTTGTATCTTTATGGTCGCGCCAATCTGCTGACGGGAAACACTGACGAGGCCGGCAAAGCGTTTGACGCCGCGATCGCGAAGGCGGACAGCAATCCTTCACCCACCAACGCCACGATCAAGAAAGAATCCGTCCTGGGCTTGAGCTTGATCAGCGTCAGGACGAACACGCAGCGAGACCGTTGGAAAGTACTCAATCACTACGAAGAGTTGACCAAACCTCCCGCCAACAGCAACGCCCCTTAACGTTTCGCATCTAAATGCAGCATGAGCGATAAAAGGCACAGAAGAATTTGCCACGGATTGGACGGATTTTCACGGCTCAGATCTGTGTTATCCGTGTTCATCTGTGGCTAAAGATAAATGCCGGAGCTGAAGTTACAACAGAGTAGACTTGATGGCCGCTACGATATCCTCGATCGTCTTGGAGGCGGCAGCTACGCGGAGATCTACGTCGCGAACGACAACGCCGCGCGCGAAGGCGAGCCGCGCACGATCGTCATCAAGGCGCTCAATCTCTACCTGCAAGACGCGCCTGACGTCGAATTAGAGCGTACGCTCGTCTCGAACTTTCAAAACGAAGCGGTCGCGCTCGATCGCGTTCGTCATCCAAACGTCATAAATCGTCTCGGACACGGTACTGCGATCGATCTCGCCGGAACGACTTTTCATTACATCGTGCTCGAGTATCTACCTGGCGGCGATCTGTTTGCGCTCACGAAGACACGGCCGCTGTCGCTGCAGAAGGCGCTCTTCTATCTCGAACAGGTCTGCTCGGGTCTCGCACACGCGCACAAGTGCGGCGTGATTCATCGCGACATCAAGCCGCAGAATCTATTGCTCACTGCCGACCAGCAGATCGTGAAGATTGCAGACTTCGGCGTGGCGCGCATCGACGCCATGGACGGCGCGATCACGCGCGTCGGCACAAACATCTACTCAGCGCCTGAGCACAATCCGCTGATGCAGACCGGCCAGCTCGATACCGGCGGATTGCGAATGCCGCACGTTAATCTGACACCTGCCGCTGACATCTACTCGCTCGCGAAGACGATGTACACGTTGCTCGCAGGCGAGTCGCCGCGTCGCTTTGCGCAACATGCGTTGACGGAGTTGCCGCCGCACATCAGTGAGACGCCGTGGGCCAAGTCGGTGCTTCGCGTGCTGGAGAAAGCGACGCAGAATCGAGCCGAAGCGCGTTATCAAACAGTCGAAGAATTCTGGGACGACATGGCTGACGCGAGCCTGCCGCCGACGCGTCCGCTGCAGATGGTCCCCGCGAACGTGTTGCCGATGCGACGCAAGCCGAGCGAAGATTTGTCAGTCGAGCCGCAAGACGAGTTCACCGAAGCCGCGCCGCCACGCCCGCATTTCGAGGTGCCGGCGCAGCGTGAAGAGATACCGGAGATTAAACGTCCGCGTATCGTGGTTCCGATCAATCTCGAAGCGCGTCGACAGATGCGTGCGCGCCAGGAGTTCGAGACTCAACCAGAGCGGCGGCCGGAATGGGCCAGGCAGACGGTCGATTCAGTCTTGCCGGCGAGCCGAAAGCGACGCGCGCTCGTGGCTGTGGGCCTGATTCTCGCGTTTTCGGGAATGCTGCTCGCGACGCACAAGTACGTCACGACGCGTTGGAACCCGCTCGCGCCTATCGTGCAAAATGTTGAGCCGGTCGTGATTGGCAAGCAGGGTGTGACGACGACTGACGTGAACCTGCGGCCCGGTGCGAGTGCTGCAAATGGTCCGATCGGTTTGGCCGAGTCGGGATCGAAGGTGAAGGTTTTGAGTGCTGATAACAACTGGTACGAAGTGCAGATAATGGAACACGCACGGCCCAAGACCGATCCTTATTCATCGGACCGTGGGTGGATTAACAAGCGCTATGTGAAGTTTGATTGATGTGTGCGGGAGAAGGGGTGACAGTTGGGCCTGCTGGAATCGATTAGAAAATGGATAGACGGTGAGACAGGCGAGGATCTCCTCGAAGCCGCCGACGAGCACGCGAAACCACGTCGCGTTTGGGAAGAGTTTCTCGTGAAGATCGCGCGCGAAGTTGAGGCGGCGATGCAGCGCGAGATGTTCACGCCGCCGGGTGGTCCAACCTACATTCCGCGCGAGTACATCGTTTACCTCAGCGCTGACGATGATAAAGAGTGGCAGGGTGACAAGCGTCGCGGGCTCGAGCAGGGATTGTTTCACGTACTTTCAGAACGCGCGCGCGAGCTGAGTGGGACTACGCAGCTCGCGGTTAAATCGTTTGCGGTCGAGCTGCGCGTTGATGGCACTTTGAACAAAGGCGAGTTTCGTGTGCAGGCTGTTTGGGATGAGACGGAGAGCGGGCACACGATGGTGACGCCGCGTGTCGATCCTTCGCGCACGGCGCCGGCGTTCAGTCCAGGCGATACGATTGTCGAGCATGCTTCATCTTCGGAGACGAGCGAGAGCGAACAGACGATCGTGCGTCCGAAAGCGACGCCGCTCTATCAGGTTGAGATCTGGCTCAGCGGCGTACGCCAGGCAGTGGTGCCGATCATGAAAAGCGAAATCACGATCGGCCGCGGCTCCCGCAGCATTTCAGTCGATCTCCCGATCAAAGGCGATCCGGAAGTCAGTCGCGTACATGCCGTCTTATCGCGTGATAACGAAGGCCGCTTTTGGCTCGTAGCCAAGGGCCGCAACCCAACCCTCGTAAACGGTAAAGAATTAATCCGCGAAGAAGCCACCGAGATCGCCCCGGACCAGCGAATCGCCATCTGCAACTTCACGATTCGCATTCAGCCTAAGTAGAAAATCTTATTGAATGTCCCGTGACCTGTTCTTCAGCCGCTGTTTCACTTCTGGGAGCGACGGAATTCCTTCACGGATCTGCGAGTTCTCTTCTCGGAATTGAGCGGCACCCTACCCGGAACTCCTAAACTGCTTCTCGGATTGCGGATTCCAATCTCTGCCTTCGCCGTTCCCTATCAGGTTCTCAGAAACCCGAGAAGGGGCGACGCCAAATCCCAGATAGGAACTCGCGAACCCGAGACAGGAATTTGTCTTTCCCCTTTATCAATTCACAACCCCGATCAGCTATTTGCCGATTCCGAGATATAACTCGGCCGCCTTCTCGAAGGGTTTTGCAATCGGAAGTTACAAGCCCTCGAAGCGCTGATAGAAATGAAGCAGCCCGCGAAGCGTGCGAAAGCATAAAGCCTGAGGCGCGAGCCCCAGGATCACGAAATAAAAATAGTGGCAAAGCCCGCGATAGCGGGCGACAGCGTTTTGGATCATGCGCTGTCACCCGCTTCGCGGGCTCAAATATTTTTTTGGTTCGTGATCCTGGGGCTCACGCCCCAGGCTTTATGCTACCGTCCGCTTCGCGGACTCGGACCGCAGCCGAAGTGGGACCAGCTGCTAAAGTCCAAGCCTCAGAACACCTGCTTGTCGCCCGCCAACAACTGAGCTTCAAGTACCGCAATCTGAGCGTCAACCATTCCAAACGCATTCAGCTCACCGCAGCGAGTGAATGCAAAATGTTTCGCTGTGTGCGCAAATGTTCGAGGATCCTCCGCGTCTTGCAGCTTTCCCATTAACACGAATAGCGCCGCCGCCGATTCACCACACGCGCCACAGATAATGTCTGCCAATGCTTCGATCTTCTCTCGGCTTGGATCAGCTTCGTCGCTTTCCGATGTGTCTACAAAGTCGGCTGTCTCGATAATCCTTTCGCCCGCACCGGCGCGTCGCACGAGGTCAGGCAGTAACGGATCGTTTATCTCCAGAGCGTAGCGAACAATATTTCGCCACTGTGGATCGATGGACCTATCGTTTATGACTGACTGTGCGCGATGTCTAAGCGCATCGCTGATTGTGATTTGATTTTCGGTTTCGTGAGGTGTTTCGCGCACGGTTGCGCTAACATGAGTAGCCATGGTCTTAATCCTTTCTATCGAAGGTTTGAGATCTAGGGGCGGCTTCGTGGTGATGCACAAGTCGTCCCGCTTCTTTTTTTGGAGGCGTCCCGCCACCATAGCACAATTATTTTCGTTTGTGTTGAGAAAAGTGGTGTTAGGAATGAGCGGCGTCGTACAACAGATGTTAAGTCGATGCTCGTGCGATTACGTAGTCTTACGAAACCCTAATCTCGACGAAAGTGAGGACCGTTAGTTCACGAGCTTCGTTCGCACATATCTTGACAAAACAGTAATGTGTGGAATGCAACCAACTGTGCGATAGACGGGTGGAACAACGCCACAGATGCCAATGGTAACAAGACCGGCTCTTGTTCATTTCTTTCCTTTCAACCGGTTGAGTCCAGTACTTGTCTCATCCGTTCTCCGCGAAATCGATTCGACGCACCCGCAGTTGATCCAGGCTGAACGGGAAGCTCTGGCAATTTGCGAGCAGCAGGGCGCCTCCCATGCCCGTGAAGACGGCATAATTGAGGGGTGCCTTGACTCCTAAGCCAAGCGTCATTGCCACCCCGAACGTCAGTAGAAGAAGTGCACTCAATAGCGCGGTCGCACGTGTGTGCCAGCCGACAAGGAGAAGAAGACCGAGGATAATCTCAGCTACTGTAGCGATGCTACCCAGCGCCGGGATCAGTTCCCACGGCACAAACCAATTAATACTGTGCGTGTATTCCAGGAACCTTGAGAAATTCCCCCAGTCGACATTCGGTTCCCCAAACGGTCCCCACAGACCGAATCGGTCTGCCACGGCTGAAAGAAAACCTACCGCGAGAGCTATTCGCAATACCACCGAACTATAGCGGCCCCACTTGAGAGACATTTTCTCTCCAAAGGAGGCCATCTCACTGAAAGCGGTTCTGGTTGGATAAATAGTCATTTATGATCTCCTCCGTTTACTTCACTCTAGAGGAGTCGGCTCTTCAGGTCTTTGTCTGCTTTGCTTGGAATGACTCTCTGTTGCGGCGAGCGATTACAGAGAAATGCGGATCTATGGGACGATTCGAAATCTACCCACCGGGAGGCGGTGGCATACTTGTCTCTCGCAAGAAGGTGGATGACGACCACCTGAAGAACATATTCACCAGGATTATTTATCCCCAACGCGTAACGAAGTAGATCGATCGACCTATCGTTTAAGACAAACCCTTTCAGGGTTAGAACGCCTTTTGATTGCTGGTCCCAGGGTTCTCGCAAGCTCGAACCCTGGGCTCGAATTAGCGAACGCCTTCGGCGTAGTTTGTTCAAATTTCAACCCGATGCACTACTCACAACTCAGAAAGATTGACGCATCAAGCCAAAGGAGATTCACAACTGTGAAGATTGACCCGGAGGTCGATTGCGTCGCTAACTAGTGACATCTGTGTTTACAATCGTTCTTGCTTTCCTTTGCTCTTCGTTCACAGATCTTGCGCTCGTGCTTTAGCGGAATCAGGTCACAAGCGTCTTTCTTGATGCGGTAGTTGTCGGCGCATTTGTCGGTGCACCGATGGCTACTGTGATGTGCGCCTAAAGCTGGGACCGATAGTCCTACGAGTAAGCCCAACAGCAAAAGATTCGAACTGACCGTTCGCCTAACCGTCTTCATTAATTTCTCCTTGGATAATGGTAAATGACGTTAACCGGGGAGGGCTGGATTAATGCACAGGAGAGAGCGATAGAATACCACTAATTAGAGCGACTGCGAACTTTGAACATATCAGATCAAGAATCATATTCTCGCCTTATTAGATAGAATAACTTCTATGCAAAAACCTGAACCTACTGAGTATCATCCAGCCTATCAGAAGTACTTCGACCTGGTTCCGAGCGGTGATTACGAAAACGTGCTGGCACAGAATACGTCTGAGGCCGTTCGGTTCTTTGACGCAGTACCGCCTCAGAAGCGTGACCACCCTTATGCGGAAGGGAAATGGACCATCAAAGAGGTGTTGATGCACATCATCGATACCGAGCGGGTTTTTGCATATCGTGCCTTGGCTGCTGCGCGAGGCGATGCAACGCTGATGTATCGTATGGATGAAGAGCTATATGCCGGCAACGTCGACGTTTCCAGCCGCACGATGGAGGATTTGATTTCGGAATTCAAGACGGTTCGGCAGGGCACCGAATTTCTGTTTAAGAACCTGACTGATGAGCAGAGTAGGCGCTTGTGCAATGTTGTTACACATCCCATGAGCGCCCGCGCGATCGGTTATTTCATGATCGGGCACGTGCTACATCACATCGGTGTGGTGAGAGTTCGCTACTTGTAATAAATCACGAAAAGCCCGCCGGCCTTTCCGCTACAACACCAAACGCACGTTCAAGTACTACTCCCACTTGCCCAAGCAAACCATCGTCAAACAGCCGACCGAGAATCGTGATGCCGTGAGGCACGCGTCGTGGTGGGTTGAATTTGGGTAGCGGGTGGGCCGGATCCGGGGCCCAATCACTTCGTGCTTCGGAGACTTCAACGAAACCTGCACGCAGCGTAAGTGATGGATGCCCGGTGAAGTTGGTGATCGTAAGCTGCTCGTCGCGGAGTGAAGGCACGATCATCAAATCGACTTCTCGGAAGATTCTCGCCATCTCCAGCGCCACCTTGCGACGCAATCTATCGGCTTGAACAAAATCTACGGCGGAAAGAAACCGTGCTTCCCGAAACAGGTTGGGCCATGCATCCTTCACCTGAACCTTGAGGGTGCCGAGTAAATTATTGAGTGCAAGCTCCTCAAACGATGCAGCGCCTTCGGCAAACAAGACGGGCATGAGTGAGCTGTATGGCCAATCAGGAAGCGTTACTTCCTTCAGCTCCATCTTCAGCTTCTTCATTGTCTCGATTGCGGCACGATCTACGTCGGTCGCTGGATTCTCTTTCATCCACTGCGGAATGTAACCAACTTTCAAACCAGCCACCGGTGCCGCGGCGTCGAAATCGAGCTTGCTGGGAACACTCGATGGATCGCCAATGTCTGGCCCAGTGATCGCCTGTAACACCAGCATCGCATCTTCTACCGAGCGCGTCATGGGGCCGAGTTTGTCCAGTGACCAGCAAAGTGTCATCGCGCCAGTGCGGGCAACTCGCCCAAAGGTAGGACGTAGACCAGTTACTCCACATCGCATTGCCGGACTAACAATGCTTCCCCCCGTTTCACTTCCGATTGAGAAGGCGACGAGGGCAGCAGCGGTAGCGGCGCCTGGTCCAGCGCTCGAGCCCGATGCACCCTCTTCCAAAAGCCAGGGGTTCATCGTCTGACCACCAAACCAAATGTCGTTGAGTGCGAGTGCTCCGAGTGACAACTTCGCGAGCAAAACCGCACCGGCCTCGTTAAGCCGGCGCACGACCGCTGAATCCGCCGCCGGAATGCGATTTCGGAATGGCTCAGCGCCATACGTAGTCAGAATGTCTTTCGTGTCTAACAGATCCTTTACGCCATAGGGAATGCCATGTAGTGGACCACGATATTTGCCGGCGGCGATTTCGACATCTGCCGCTTTGGCGCGCGCAAGAGCGTGATCCTTGGTCAGCGTGATGATCGATCGAATCTTAGGGTCGAGTCGCTCAATGCGGCTGAGATATATATTGGTGAGCCGTTCAGATGTGAGCTTTCGCGACTCGATCCATCGTGACAACTGAGTCACTGGCGCAAAAGCAATGGCGTCATCAGAAGCAGGCAGCGAAATATTTTCGGCCTTTGATCGGACAAAGCGATCGCGAAGTTGCGGCACCGGCACTCCCGGTAGCAGCGGATTCCAGAGCGTTGCTGGAGCTTCCGTGTCCTTGATCGAGACTTTGCGTGGACCTGTTCGTCGCTCGAGATACGGAGCCAGTGATGTACGCCACGAGTCAGCGGCCTGTTGTCGCTCTGCAGGCGTCATCGTGACTTGCATCAGTTTTTCAGCCTCGGCAAATGTTTCCGGTGTCACCGCCGGTCCGGAACCTGCGCCCGTTCCGAATGTTGGTGGTGCGCCTGGTGTTGTTGGTGTTTGCGAAGGCGTTTGTGAGTTGCCGCTCTTAAGGGCGACGGTGGTAACGAGTAAGCTCAGTGGAGCTTGAATAAGAAATTTACGACGAGTGTTCATAGGATATAAGAGCTAACGTCTTTATAAAGTTTGTGCCTTCGCTTCATGGCGTGAGTAGTCGCTTTCGAGATCCGAGATGAGGTCGGTTAGGAGTGTTGCAACTTGATCGCCTTCAAGGTAAGTCTTGCCGAGCATCTTCGTGATGCGACGCTCGCGTGTCTCGCCTTTGACTTCCTTCAGTAGCGCGCGGGCGAAGGCGGCGACGACTTTCCCATCAAACTGTTTGCCGCTGTTCTCGCGCAGATCAACCACGACGTCTTCGAACGATCGACGCCGCTTATACGGTCGATCAGTTGTCATCGCGTCGAACGAATCGGCAAGCGAGACGATCTTCGCGCCCATCGGGATTTGCTGGTCAGTCAAACCATCAGGATAGCCACGCCCGTCGAGACGCTCGTGATGATGTTTTGCCATCAAGGGAATGTCAGCGTAAGGATGGCGAATCGGCGCGAGGATCTCGTAGCCGGCGTTTGGATGTCGATTTAGCTCGCTCGAGTTCTTCGCATCGATTTTGTAAGGCGCGTTGATGATGTCGCGGTCGACGATCAGCTTGCCAATGTCGTGCAGGTAACCCGCGATCTGAATCCCCTCAACTTCCTCTTCACTCCAACCCAGCTCGCGCGCGATGATCTCGCTATAACGGCCCACGCGTTCTGAGTGTCCTTGCGTGTACTTGTCTTTGATATCGATCGCCGCCGCGAAAGCCTTCACCGTATCGCGATAGATCGTGCGCAGCTCGTCATACAACCTGCGATTCTCTTCAGCGCGTTGGGCCAACTGCTCCAGCAAACGGTGCGTGTGAATGCCCACACCGATGTGACGGACCATCGCGCGAATCGTCTCGAAGTCGTCGCTGGAAAACTCTTCGCCACTCGCTTTCCCGCCGAGCAGGACCAGACCAGTGACTTCACCCCTCACGATCATCGGCACTACGAGCTCGATTTCCTCACCTGCGAGCTTGTCGCGATATTTGGTCAGAAAGACATTCGCACTCGACGTGTTTCGCACCAACGACTCGCAGATGTCGCCGCCGAGAAACGACTCCATCTCCGCCTCGTCGATCCCGAATCCATTCAACGCCGAGTCGCCCAGCCCCCAGATCGCAACGCAACGCAATGGTCCAGGACCGGAGCACTCGACGACGGCTCCGCGTCTGAGCGCGAGCGTCCCGAGCAGCAGGTGCATCGACGTCCGCACCATCTCGGTGAAGTCGCCGGGGCCTGCAATCTCCTGGCCCAAATCGGCCAGGGCCCCGAATGTGTGGATAAGCTTCTGGGTCGAAGGCTCCATGTTCAATGGACTACGGGTGTAGTAGTCTCAAAATGCGAAAGATTCAGAAGTGCTTCTCGTTCGTCCTTCGCGAGTGCAACATGGCGGGTCAGTCCAAGCATTTCGAAGAGCTGGACTGTTTGATTGTTGACATCGGAGAAGACGATTTGCGCGCCGCTCTTTTCGGCGACGTCGATGATGCCGAGGAGAATTGAGATTCCGATACTGTTGACCAGTTTGGTGTCGCTGAAATCAATAACGAGGGCGCGGCAACCACAATTCAAGTGCCTGCGACACTCGTGCTCGATCTTTTCACCAGACAGCTTGTTCAGGTAGTCGCTAGCGTAAACAACAGCGGTGGTGCCAACACAGTGCGAGCGTACCAGCCCTCCACTTAATGTATCCACTTGATCGCTCCCCTCCCTTGGGCCGCAAACGGACACAAACCCACAGATTAAATTGTGTTACTTACTGAGGCGCCGCTAATGCCGGGTTTTAACTGCCTTTTTGCGGTCTGAGATACTTGGTCATGCGCAGACTGGTGCCGTCATCGACCCGTTCAAACTCGACCTCATCCATGAGTGTTCGGATGAGCTTGAGTCCCCAACCGCGTCTTTCTTCAGCCGCTTGTTTGACTTCTGTACCGCTATTCGCGCCGTTTAGATTGGCCGGCACGATCCCTCTACTCGATATGGTGATGACTAATCTATCACTTTCGACGCGAAAACGCTGATAAATTTTTCGATCCGGGCTGAAACTATGCTCGGAAGCGTTGATGCAGGCCTCGACAATGGCCGTTTTTATCTGATTGATGGCCTCAGGACGAAACATTAAACGTCTTGCGATCTGCTCAGCAGTGTTGGCCGCGATCAGCTCATTGTCTTCGCCCATCGGGACCACCATCAGAAATTCATCGGGCTCTGAGGATTGTACAACCTCGTTCGGTACGGTCTCGCGCACACGCGACGCGAGCAACTCTAACTGCTGGCGGCTCGAGCCCAACGCTTTGCGACGTTCCAGTAACCTGCCCGCGTCGGCAGTGAAGCCCTCGTTTGAGATTAACCAGATCTGAAAGCGGCTGAAACCGAGTCGCTCAGCCATATTTTCAAAACGCTCACACCAGGAACGCGCGACCGCGAGGTCTACTTCCAGCTTCGACTCGATGTCGGCGGCCAGCCAGATCACTTCGCGCGCGTCTGAGTAATTCCCTTCCTCGAACGTGTGCGCCACGAGGCAGTGCTCTTCTTCGCAGAGCTGTCGCATATCGGTCATGAAGCTGGAGCAGCTGGCGAGATGGATCGTCTGCGGAAGTTTGATGAACTCGGTTTCTTCCTGCAGTCCGGAAATGATGGCCTCGCTCTCAGCGCCTTTGTACTTCGCGACGAAGTTTTGATAGTCAAAAAGTACCGACGGCACTTGCTGGCAGTTGAAGCGCGAGATCAAATCGCGCAAGCCTGCGTTGGCGATCTGCTTGTAGTGACGCGCCATCGTGTGTGGCGCACGCTTGAGAGAATCGGCGAGCATGTCTGCGACGACGAGCGCGCGCGGTTCAGCCATCACGTCGAGACGATAGCGGATCTTCAAATAGTCTTTCCACGCTTGTGGACCAGCGCCGGCCTCGACTGTCGTTTCGTCCCAGTTAATGAATTCCTGCACGTGCAGGCGATGCAGAACGTCTTCGAGCTCTGATGCGGTCATATGCAAACGTTTGCGCCAGATCTCAAACGTCGATACCTGCTCTTCCCCTGCTGCGGCTTCCCATAGCAAGCGGATCAGGAGATGTCGCGTGTCGAGTCGCGGAGAGATCTCTTCGAGTAGATCTGCGAAGTGTCGATGAATGTGACCGCCGAAGAGCTCATCGACGTAGAGGCGCTCGCAGTCGAGATATGAGAGCAGCGCAGCGCGTTTCTCACGTGCGGCCTGGAGATAAATGCTGATGAAGAACGGACTGCCGGCGAACTGCTGCACGATCAGATCACGCGCAGCTTCACTCGTTGCCACCTGCTGTCTGCGGGCAACGTGTTCCACCAGTTTTGTTGCTTCTGCTGCGGCGAGTTGTTCGAGGCGCAGGATGTCGAGGCGTTCGAAATTACTCTCTGCATCGTGAGCGGCTTCGAGAATCTGCCGGCGCAATCCCGCGAGCACAAATGAAAAACTGCCGCGTGAAAATACGCGTAGTATCTCGGTTCCCAGTACGACGACGCCGTTCAGATACTCAGCGAGCTGCGAGCCGTCGAGCATCACGAAGGCGCGGCCACGCTCGGCGGGAATTCTTTGCGGTGCGCCCAGGCAGAATCGCACGAGCGCTTTGTCGTCGTTGCTGAAGCGCAGGCGGTTATACGATTGGACCAGTTGCTCGATCCATTCGAGATCTGCGGCCGGAGCGAGCTCGACGAGCTCTTGCAATGTCAGTGGCGCTTCGGAGACAACAGGCTCGTCGCGACGGTAGGCGATGTATTGCTGGACGAAGGTGTTGAGAAAGTCGATCGCCGCGCTTACGGCAGTGGTTTCGTTGCGCGTGAAGGCGAAGTAGATCGGGATGACTTCCGATCGTCGATTGAAGATTTGATCATACGCCTGGCGCAGGAGCTCGGAGACGCCGGCTGACGGTTCCATGAGCAAGAGCAGACCGCGACCCGCGTTGGCGCGTTCTGACTGGACCATGATGTGGTTGAGCTCCGCCACGCGACCGACGAAGTCCTGCTGGACCACGCGGCCGAGAACACGGCGAAAGTTTTCACTGCGGTTACTCATTTACCGATCAATCTCGTAATCGTGAAATCTGGTATTGAACAAGTCAGGAAGAGGGCTTGCCCCCGCCGATCAGTTTCCAGTCAAGAGCGGGGGCAAAGCCCCCTTCCTGACTTGTTCAATTTAGTTTCAGCTTTCCCTCTCACCATAGAACTCAATTCGATCTTTTCCCATGCTCTTCGCCTGGTACAGCGCGCGGTCGGCTGCGGCGATGATGTTTTCCGATGTGTCTACGTTCTTCGTAAATGTCGAAACACCAACACTGATCGTCACGTGCCCGAGCGGCTGCGCTTTCCCATGTGGAAACTCCGTCGTCGAAACACGATGCCTGATGCGATCCGCAATCACCCCAGCCTCGGTTATTCCCGTCTCAGGCAGCAAAATACAAAACTCTTCACCACCGTAACGCGAAGCGATGTCGACTGCCCGGAGCGCTCCCTTCAAACAATGCGCCGTAATCTGGAGCGCGACATCACCCGCCTGGTGTCCGTTCTTGTCGTTGTAAGCCTTGAAATCGTCTATGTCGATCATCAGAAAACTCATTGGAGAGTCGTAACGTTTCGAACGATTCAATTCTTCCGCGAGTCGCTCTTCAAGATAACGACGATTGGGCAGGTTCGTCAGCGAGTCAGTGATCGACATAAGCTGAAACTCAGTCGCACGCTCCTGCCATTCAGCACGCTCGAGCGCGAGTGCGACTTGTGGTCCAATGATATCGAGTAGACTCAGATCGACTTCGTCATAGACGCCGCCACCGGATTTGTCAGTGACATTCAACACGCCGACTTTCCGACCACCGATCATGATCGGATAACTGATAAATGAATTCGTTTTGTAGCGTCGCTCTGGTGGCGCGGCTTTCCTTCCGGCGATGCGAAGATCTGTCACCATCACAGGCTTGCCGGTATCAATAACCTCGCCCGAAATTCCCTCGCCGACGCGCACTGCCGAAACTGATGCGGGATCCGTTGCGAGTCCGCTAGCTGCTTTAAGGATCAACTCGTTTGCGGACTCGTCGAAGATCATCAGCGAAGCACGTTCCGATTGCAGCAGCTCCTTCGAGTTATTGACGATCGAGTTGTAAGTCTTAGCTGGATCGCTGCCGCTGATTCGCTCGAGGAAATGCTGTAGCGAGCTAGTGAAACGTGCGCGATATTCAAGCTCTCGTCGCAGACGTTGTATCTCACCCTCAAGATCTGATTGGGACTCGGGTGCTGCGGTTACTGCCTCCACGTGTCCGGAGCCGTTTGAAGTTGCATTGCGGAGTCGGCCGGCAGCGCGATCGACTCGCTCGGCCATTTCTTCGAGACGTTGTGAGTCAGAAAAAATGATGTTTGCGAAAACTTCATCAGCAGCGAGGTCCTGTAGATCGCCTTTGCGAAAACGTTCCATCAATTGTTGATAATCCGCGCTCGTTACAAAAGCGCGTCCACCAATCACCGCGAGTTTTTTCTTTCCTGCCATCTCGACGGGCTTCGCAAAACACGAGAGTCCAGCATGACATTTGTACTCCACCGTTCCGCCTGCTTCCATCGCTCGCGAGTGCGCCATTCCGCAGTATGGATCACACAGTCGAACGTGCTCCGGCGAGCTTTGAAGTGTATGGCAGATGGAGTTGTTGTTTGAGATAGTCAAAGCGGGAGGCTGGTATCCGTCGACCAGCAGCAGGGCGAGCGACGAAGCCTCCGCCAGCGAGTCTTGCATCTCCAGCCACGCGGGCGGGGCGTCGTCGCGGCGTTCCTGAGGATTCAGGGCAATCGGGGGCTTCTTAACCATCGGGGCTCTGGGCTAAGGGAAATCTTCCCTCAGTATTAAACGGTTAATAGCCACAATAAGGCACAAAATGCACAAAATATTCCCTGTTTAGAGGACTAAAACACTTTAGGAGTTCTGCTTTTTTGTGCTTTTTTGCGCCTTTTTGCGGCTCATTCGAGGCCGGGCGCGGCTCCAGGAGCAACGTTCTCGATATGAGGTTGCGCCGGACTGATTCTAATACAAGCAGCAAAATGTGACGGTTTGATTTCGACTAATTGAGGAACCACCTCCTTGCATACGTCGATCGCGTAGGGGCAGCGTGTGTGAAAAGGGCAACCGGAAGGGGGATTGATCGGCGAAGGAACATCGCCTTCCAGCATGATACGTTGCCGCGTGGCTTCGACTTGAGGATCAGGAACAGGCACCGCCGAGATGAGCGCCTTCGTGTAAGGCATCAACGGTTCTTTGTAGATCGTCTTCGCCTCTGCGATCTCGACGAGCTTTCCAAGATACATCACCGCCACACGATCCGAGACGTGCCTGATCGCGCGCAGGTCGTGTGAGATAAAAAGATATGTAAGGTTCTTCTCGCGACGAAGTTTCTCCAGCAGGTTCATGATCTGTGCCTGAATGGAAACATCGAGCGCGGAGATCGGTTCATCAGCAACGATGAAATCGGGATCGACTGCGAGCGCGCGTGCAATGCCGATGCGCTGGCGCTGACCGCCGGAAAACTCGTGCGGGTAACGTTTGATGAAACGCTTGCTGAGACCGACTGTCTCGAGCAGCTCCTGCACGCGTTGCTCTGCTTCTCTTCCTCGCGCGAGACGAAACGTCTCGAGTGGCTCGCCAACAATTTGGCCGATCGTCATGCGTGGATTTAGTGACGCGTACGGATCCTGAAAGATGATCTGCAGGTGCCGGCGTTGTTCGCGTAACTGTCTTTGCGACAAGTGTGCGAGGTCGCGATCGCGATAGAACACCTGGCCTTCGGTCGGTTCGGTCAGACGGAGTATCGCGCGACCGAGCGTTGACTTGCCACAACCCGATTCGCCGACGAGCCCGAGTGTTTCCTGTTCGTAGATGTCGAGTGAAACACCATCGACCGCCTTCACGACGCGTTTCTCCGGGTGCTTGCCGAACAACTTGTCGAGTGGTCCACCACCGCCAAGATCGAAATGTACTTTTAGATCTCTGATCGAGAGTAGGGTTGTAGGGTTGGTGCTCATATTATGACGATGGTTTTTCTCACGCGGCGGCGCAACGACGCAGCGAAAAGTAAGTGGTTTCCGTCGCGCCGTTGCGCCGCTGCGGGAGAAATTCTTCGTATGAATTCATGAAACACCACCCGACTCACTGTAGACTTCGCGCGCGAAATGGCAGAGCGAATAGTGATCTGCGTTGAGCTGCACGAACGGTGGGAACTCGCGCGTGCAGATGTCCTGCGTGTAGTCGCAACGCTGCGCAAATGGACAGCCGGGTTTCAGGTGTGCGACGTCGGGCGGCAGTCCTGGTATTTGGTAGAGCTTGCCTTGTTCGGCTGTCGGATCGGGTACTGAGCGAAGCAGTCCTTTCGTATAAGGATTGCCGGGAACGGAAAACAATTCCCTCGTGGGCGCCTGCTCGAAGATCTTTCCGGCGTACATGACGATTACGTGATCGGTCATGCCGGCTACGACGCCGAGATCGTGTGTGATGAGGATCACGCTCGTGCCGGTTTCGCGTTTGAGCTTCTTTATCAGCTCGAGGATCTGCGCCTGGATCGTGACGTCAAGCGCGGTGGTGGGCTCGTCCGCGATCAGCAGCTCAGGTTCGCACGAGAGCGCCATTGCGATCATCGCGCGCTGGCGCATGCCGCCCGAGAATTCGTGCGGGTAGCTGTCGGCGCGTTCACGTGCGTCGGGAATGCCGACTGTTTCCAACATGCGAATGGCGTGTGCGTGCGCTTGTGCTTTACTGTGGCCCAGGTGCAGCTCGGTCATCTCCCTAAGTTGTTTGGAGATCTTCATGAACGGGTTCAGTGAGGTCATCGGATCCTGAAAGATCATAGCGATGCGGCGGCCGCGAATTTTTCGGATCGCATCGTTTGAGAGGTGCAGCAGATCGTTACCATTGAAGAAGACCTCGCCGGAGACGATCTTTCCCGGCGGCGTAGGAACGAGACGGATGATCGAGAGATTCGTGACTGACTTGCCTGAGCCCGACTCGCCAACGATGCCGAGCGTCTCACCACGCTTGAGCTGGAAAGAGATGTCGTCGACGGCTTTGACGATCCCGTCGTCGGTTTCGAAGTAAGTGCGAAGATTTTTTACTTCGAGAAGATTGCCGTTTGCACTCATACCGTTCTCATCTGCGGATCGAGCGCGTCGCGCAGGCCGTCACCGAGGAAGTTTAGCGAGAAGAGCGTCAATGCCATCGTCACGCCGGGAAAGATCAGTTGCCACGGAAAGACGGCGATGTTCTGAATGCCATCCGCCGCCAGACTGCCCCACGACGCGAGTGGCGCCTGCACACCAAAACCGAGGAACGAGAGAAACGCCTCCGTCAACATGATCTGCGGAATCTCGAGGGTCGCGTAGACAATCACCGGACCGAGCGTGTTCGGCACTATATGTCGAAAGATGATGCGCCCATTCGAAACGCCCGTCGCTCGTGCCGCGAGCACAAACTCCTGGTTCTTCAACGAAAGCACCTGCCCGCGAACGATGCGCGCCATCGTCAGCCACGACACAGTTCCAATCGCGACAAAGAGCAGTATCAACTGTCCGCGCGGCGTCTGGCTGCGAAACATCGACAGCAGCACGATCACAACGATCACGTACGGCAGCGAATAGAGCACGTCAACGATGCGCATCATCACGTTGTCGACGCGTCCTCCCACGTAACCAGCAATCGCTCCATAACTGACGCCGATCAATAACGACACGAGCGTTGAGAGAATTCCGACAAAGAGCGAGATCTGTCCGCCCTGTAAGACACGCGCCAGTTGATCGCGCCCGGCGTTGTCGGTTCCCATCGGATGCGCCCACGAGAACTCACCGTTCGGACCTGTGAACGGCGGAAACGATTGCGTCAGTCTCGGATCGTTCGACGGAATGTAATCGGGCGTGAAACCAAAGACCCGCTGGATAACTGTCGGTCCGATAATCGAAGAGATCGTAACCACGACCACGACGACGAGACCAAAAACCGCGAGCTTGTTTTTGAGCAGACGACGCCACGCATCACGCCACAGCGACGTGCCGTGCACAAACCGGCCCACTTCACCGGGCATCAGGTCAGCCTCAGCCACAGCCATCTCCGGCCCGATGTGAATCAGCTCGTCTGGTTCTGGTTTCTGTTCAGTAGCCATTCGCAATCAACTTCTTCTCTGTGCAACCTCTGTGTTCTCTGTGTCTCTGTGGTTAAAGACCTTTCAGCGGAAGAAACCACAGAGACACAGAGAACACAGAGGTTGCACAGAGAAAGCCATTCGCAAAACTTACTGGTAGCGCACGCGCGGATCGAGATACGCGTAGGCGATATCAACCAGCAGATTCATCAACAAGAGTGTTATCGCGATGAAGGCGACGATGCCGATGATCAATGGCTCGTCGCGATTCAGTGACGCCTGGATGAAGTAGTTTCCCAGACCCGGCAACGCAAAGATCCGCTCGACCACGACTGTTCCTGTTAAGAGAAACGCGAGGGCCGGCCCGGTGTACGAAACCACCGGCATCAGACCACCGCGCAGTGCATGGCGCAGCACAACATCACGCTCGCTCAATCCTTTCGCGCGCGCCGTGCGGATGTAATCTGACCGCAGCACTTCGAGCATTCCGGCGCGCGTGAGTCTCGCGATGTAAGCCATGTAAAGCGCAGACAGAGTCACTACCGGCAAGACGAGGTTTCGACTCGGAAAGCCACCCCAGCGAGATGGCGGCAGCCAGTAGAGCCCAAGCGAAAAGACGAGTATCAGGATTGGACCAAGCACAAAATTCGGTACCGAGATCCCGAGCATCGCAAGCGCCATCGAGCCATAGTCCCACTTTGAATTTTGTTTCAGCGCCGCAATTGAACCGACAGTCACGCCCACGATCAGCGCTAACAGGTAGGCGAGAAGACCGACGGCGGCTGAAACCGGCAATGAGCGTTTGATGATTGAGTTTACTGACTGTCCCTGGTATCTCAGCGACGTGCCAAAGTCGAGATGACGAATAATGCCCCACATCGTCTTCCCGTATTGCTGGTACCAGGGTTTATCGAGGCCGTACTTTTCGCGAATGATTTTCTCGATAGCGGGAGGCAGAGGTTTCTCACCCGAATAAAAGTTGCCGGGGGCGAGTTTGATCAATACCCAGGTGATCGAGATCACGACGAGTATCGTCGGAATGGTTACCAGGAGGCGTCTGACAATGAACCGAAACATTCGTTAGTTACAGATCCGTGTTCACCGCGCTACTCAGCGGTCAAACTCGGCGTGCCATAATCCCATTTCGCTCGGTCGCGCTCGATGTAAACATATTTCCACGCGAACAAAGAGGCTGGATTCGGATACATGCCTTTCACGTAAGGTTTCTTCAGCCAGTTCACCGACGGTGTGTCAATCGGAATGATCGGCTGGTTGTCGAGCATGTAAGCTTCCGCTTTAGCAAGCAACTCATACCGCTTTTTGTGGTCGAGAGTGCGATTGGCTTCATCCAGCATCGCGACGTATTTAGGATCGGACCAACCGGTGCCGCTTTCGTCTGCCGTGTAGAAAACACTCAGAAACGTGAATGGGTCCATGTAATCGGCGCCATATGCACCGCGCGCGAAGCCCTTGTACTCGAGCTTGCTGCGCGCATCCAGAAAAGTCTTCCACTCCATGTTTCGGAGGCCGACAGTTATGCCGAGATTCTGTTTCCACTGCGCCTGCATCCATTCGGTGACGGATTTATTTGCTGCCTGGCTGTTGTATATAAACTCGACCTGGTCCACCGGAAACTTCGGACATGAGAAAGTGCCGTCCGAGTTTTGCTCTACTGGATAACCCGCCTCGCCGAGTAGTCTGCGCGCTTCTGCTGGGTTGAAGGCCGCGCCATTGGGCCTTGGGTAATCAGCAAACGCTCCCTCCGGCATGAATGCGGTGAGTGGTCTTACAATCTTCCGCCAGCTTGCATATGCCTCTTTATCGATCGAGAGATTGAACGCCTTTCTAACCTTCACATTATCCAAAGGAGGTTTAGTGGTGTTCATGATCAGGTAATCATTCGCCGCCTCCGCGTGGTCCATGTAGTCTTTCTTCTGCTTCATGATATGAAGCCACGGGGTCGGCACAGCGTGGTTGAAAACCGCATCAAGCTCACCCACCTTGTAGAGATTCATTGCGGTGGCGTTGTCGATAATCGGATAGAAATGCAACTCGTCGAGCCCCACTGTCTTTGCGTCCCAGTACATCGGATCGCGTTCGAGCACGAGTCTATCGTACGGCACCCACTCCTTCATTTTGAATGGACCACAAGTGACGATGTGCTCGGGCTGCGTCCATTGCGCGCCCCACTGCTCAACGACTTTACGCGGCACGAGTCGGAAGACCTGGTGAGCAAGCAACCGTAAAAAGAATACTCCTGGTTGTTTCAGGTAGATCCGCACTGTGTATTTGTCAACGGCTTCAACCCCGAGATCTTCGGCCTTCACTGGCACAAACTCTTTGCCCGCCACCGCGGCCTTGAGTTTTGGATCTGCTTCGATTTGCTTTGTGCGAGCCAACTCTTTGCCTGGAAGCGTCAATCGCACGGGGGCATGCATTTGATGGTGAAAGGCTGTGTCCGGATCGGGCGTCGACTCCTTCGGGTCGGCGGGATACTCGCGCTTTGCTGGATCGATCGGGCTGTTGCCTATCGATTCCGGTGGCGGATTTTCCTGAAAATCTCTTTCTATAAGAAACTGGCCGGTTTTCGGATCACGTACGAAGACGCGCTGCTGATTGTAAGCCTCGGCGTTTTTCAGGTAAGAAGCCAGGTAGGCGTTCTGAGAAGCCGTCTTCTTATCAACCGCACGTCTGAAACTGTAGACGAAGTCGTTCGCGTCGATTGGATCGCCGTTGGACCAGCGACCTGTAGTCCGGAGGTGAAAAGTAAACTCAGATGAATCGTTGTTGATATGCCAGCGTTCTGCCAAGGCCGGCTCTGGCTCGAGAGTCTTTGCGTTGTATTCAACGAGACCTTCGTACATGGCCATGTAGATTCGTGCTTCAGGTTGGCCGTTGCTGATTGCGGGATCGAGCGACGCGGGTTCGTCGCCGGTGACGTAACGAAAGATGTTGCGCGTGGGAGGAGTCGTGGTTCCGAAAAACTCTTCGTTACTGGAGACGACGGTGCATGAATAAGTTGAGAACGCTAGCGATGCCAGCAAGACGAGTCCAACAATTTGTCTAAACTTGCGACTACTCATCGATGCACCTCACTTTGTATTCACGCGCGAGTTATGAGGAAACCCGCAAGAAGCGAATGGAAGTTTGCCACAAAAAGGCACAAAAAGCACATAATGAATTTTGAGCTCTTCCGACCTAATTCATTATGTGCTTTTTGTGCCTTTTTGTGGCTATAGTTTAACTGCGTAGCCTAGCCCGTCGCCTACAGGTAAGACTTCGGCAATCAATTGCGGATGGTTCATGAAGTAAGGATTGAACTCACGTAGTGCCACTGTCGAGCTCTCGGTATCGCCGGTCGCGACTTTTCCGCCCCATAGTAGATTGTCGACAATGACGACACCGCCACTGCGCAGACGCTGCAAACCGAGGTCGAGATATTGTGAGTATTCTTCCTTCACCGCGTCGATGAACAACAGATCAAAAGTCTCTTCGAGGTTCGGCATCACTTCGAGAGCCTTGCCGCGCTCGATCTCAACCTGATTCAGCACGCCCGCGCGCTTGAGATACCCAGTCGCCGCGTTAATCATTTCATCGCTCGGATCGATCGTCACGACCCGGCCATTCTCACCCATGCCACGCGCGAGATGGACCACCGTATACCCGATCGCCATTCCGATCTCGAGTGCCTTGCGCGCACCTGAGATGCGCGCTGAGATCTCCACGAAGCGAGCCACCTCGCGGTCAGCGATCGGCACGCGATGCTCGGCGGCATAAGCCTCCATCTCGGCGAGCAGAGGATCGTTTTGGGTTAGCAGCTCGTCGAGGTATTTCGCTTGTTCTGGTTGAATGATTGCGTCGAATTTAGCCTTCATATAATTCCGTCAACTGTCAGGATTATCTTGCGCGTCGCCCGAGACTGAGACGTAGCGGCGGCCGAGGCCGAGTTGTCTCAATTTATGTTGCAGCGACTGCCGGTGCATGTCCAGAATCTCGGCGGCGCGCGTCACGTTTCCCTGAGTGTACTCGAGACAGCGAGTAATGTAACGCCGCTCAAACTCACGCCGGTCTTCCCGGAAATCGGCCGTGAACGGCACTCTTAAGCCGTCGATTTCGGCATCGCTGTTCTCGACAATGCCGTCTTTTGAAATGCTCGCGGTTATCTCGTCAGGCAGATCCTTCGGCGCGATCTCGTCGCCGTCCGCCATGATCACGGCGCGGTCGATCGTGTTTTTCAGCTCGCGCACATTACCCGGCCAGTTGTACTCCATCAGGCGTCGTAATGCACCCTGGCTCAACGAGCGCTGCGGCAGCTCATAACGTTCGGCAGCGAGACGCGTGAAAGTTTCAATCAGGAGTGGAATGTCTTCGCGACGGTCGCGTAGCGGTGCGATATCGACTGTGACAACGCGCAAACGGTAGAAGAGATCCGCGCGGAAGTTTCCGTTAGTAATCTCCTGCTCGAGCGGGCGATGCGTGGCGCTCACGATGCGAACGTCGACCGGAATCGACTCGTTTGCGCCGAGACGCTCGATGCGTCTTTCTTCCAACGCGCGCAGCAGTTTTGCCTGCACGTTTGAGCTCATATCACCGATCTCGTCGAGAAACAACGTGCCGCTGTCGGCCTGTTCAAACTTCCCTTCTCGACGTGCGGCGGCGCCAGTAAACGCGCCTTTTTCGTGACCGAAGAGCTCCGATTCGATTAACTCGGAAGGCAGTGCGGCGCAATTAACAGCCACAAATGAAGCGTTGCGGCGCACACTGTTGCGCTCGTGCAGCTCACGCGCGACGAGCTCCTTGCCCGTGCCTGATTCGCCGCGCACGAGCACAGTCGCATCAGTCTCCGCGACCTTGTCGATCATCGCGCGCACTTTCTGCATCGCGTCGGAGTTGCCGATGAGCGCGCCACGCTGTGAGCGCTCGACTTCGATCCGGCGTCGCAGTGAATAGTTCTCGCGGCGTAGTTGAACTGTCTCGGCGGCGTTTTTGATTACGAGCCGCAGATCGTCGAGCTCGAAAGGTTTGGAAATGTAATCGTGTGCGCCTGCTTTGACCGCTTCGACGGCCATGCGTTCGGAGCCGTGCGCGGTGACGATGATCACGAGCGGTGCATTGCCGTTTGCGCTCTTGAGCTCGCGAAGAAAATCGAGTCCGCTGAGTCCGGGAAGATTTACGTCGAGGAGGAGCAGGTCGGGGTCGTTTTGTTTCAGTAAGGCACGGGCGGCCTCGGCGGAACCTGCTTCAGTGATGTTATAGCCAAAGGTGGAGAGGGCGCGCCGCATGCCGTAGCGGGCGGCTTCCTCGTCGTCAACAATCATCAATCGCAACGCGTCTTTTCTCACTTCCTGAGTAGTTTAGGGCCGTGTGGCCCTAAACTCCTAGCGTGTTGCGTGCCACAAAACGAGCGTCCCTTTAGAGGCTGGACACGATGATCACGTACTTAAGCGATCATAAGTACGCGACGAGCAACTGGCCAACTGCGGTGATTACGTTTGCATCCAGCTTTCTTGTACACGCGCGGTTTGGATCGGGCCTGACGAGAATTCACGCCATTTTCGTAACAAACGATCCATGCGCATTCTCCCAATGAAGTTAGTTCTACCGAGGTTTAAAAGCTCACCTATTATTAGACGTGCCGGCGTTGAAAACTTTGGCCAAATCAGTTCCGCATACGTGGTGAACGCATCAAAAAACCACTCACCGCTGTGGGCATCGTAAACATTGGTTAATGTCTTTTCATCATAACGTTCGAGACCTGATTCCCAGTGACGTAAGAGATATAACAGCAACGCAGATGCGCGAATGGTAGACGGATAACTGCTTAATTCGATTATTTCTATTAGGGAGGATCCATCGCCAACTAACTCCGCTACCTTGTGTGACAACTCGCTTTTACTGATTGGGGCAAAAGCAACCTGGTGCTTGTACTCTCCCATGGAAATCCACCAATAAAGGGCATCAGCAACATGCGGCAGAACAGAAGCTTCGTTGGGGAGATCTATACGAAATCCATAGAATCTGCCTGATGATGGATAGAAAGTGCCTATATCCCGTGGCTGGGCGTTCAAGCTTCGTAAAGCGTTTCGAATTTCTTTTTCTCGTTCCGGACTGTTGGCGAATAACCTTCCCCAATCCGGAACAATCCACAATAATAAACGGGGGTATTGTAGTACCTTATCTATAAAGGGATTGAGAAATTCAGGCGTGTCTAGTGAAACGGGTCGTTGAATATTTCTCAATGGGAACCAAAGTTCGTCTGTCCAAAGCCTTGGTGCGAACTGCGGATAATGATTTAACAGGCAAATCCATTGATTGACGTCGTCGCCCATACCGAGGCGGTACAAATCTAAGGGTCGCGCTACATTACGATTACCTATTGTGCCATAAGTCATAAGTGAATCGAATTCATCGCTCGTAATTTTTATAAGCTCGTTGCATTGCTGTTGGAGGTCTAGATTCTGGTCCAGCGGCAGCAAAGCCTGCATCTCATCTGGAAGAGATTCCAGGAGTTTAAAGTTTGGGGCAATCACCTTTAGAGCAGAGATTAGATTTTCTCGTGTTCGTTCTTCACTAAACTTCAGCACCTGATAGACAAATTCTAAAAAGCCACGTGGAAATGTAGACACGTTGGGAAGCCTACCAGACGTACCAGTCGTCCAATCTGCATTAAAGAACGAGACTTGGATAAATCCGCAGTCAATGTCTGCCGATTTGGGTGAAGATTCAGGCTTTGGTCTGAATTGCTGAAGCAAAATGATCTCTTCCTGGGATAGTAAATTGAGATCTATCTTTGGTGAGTTTTCGCGCCAAAGAAGCTGTACTAAACTACTCAATGTTTCCGATCGAAGTGAAAGCCATTTCGGACTGAGAAGTAATTGAAGGGCTAAGTCGCCTACCCATTTCGATCTATAAGTTCGAAAAGATAAGATGCTACGACGATCCTCACGAAACAAAAAATCCAAATAGCAAGATGGAGCTGCCATAAGGATGTCACACACCTGACCAATTCGATCGTCTCCGTCCCGTAAATTTTCTTTAAGGATTAACGCTGCTCCACAGTTTTCGCTCCAGTTCAATTCCCTTAAAACGTCAACTAGCAAAACCATCAGCCATTCTTTGGATTCAGGCTGGTCTACATTCAGCAGGGGCAGAAGCGCTGATCTGTCTGTGAACGCCGTCAGAGGTTCTATGGTCTTGCGAAATTTTTGTCTTATTCGTTTGTCTTGCTCAAGTACACCCTCGTTTAACAATCTTGCCGCTAATAAAGCACCTACAGCCAATCGACGATCTAAAAGTCTTTCATTAAGGTCATTGCCCTCATTGATTTGTTCAAGTATCGTGACCGCAACGGCCAGTTCGGTCTTTCGGTTGTTTTCAATTAGCGCGCTCAGGAGAAAGTGAACAACTTCGCGCCAATGGGAGTCACTCCCAACAACTTCCATCCGCTGCCTTAATTCGTCAGCATCGACGGATTCGTAAAGAAACTCGGCTGCGAAAAACTCCTGTAGCTGCCTAATATCAAACCGCACACTATTTCCGTCATCTGGTGTGCTTACCAGCACTAGTCGGGCCGTCGTGGCCTCCATCAAAATGTCTATAGTGCTCTCGACATCGCGATCTTTCATCAACGCAACCACCTGCTTAACAAGATCTTTGAACTCGTCTCGGGTAAGACTTGTTTGCGCTCCCTCACTGGTTTCTGCTCGAGCCTGTAAGATGAAACCTAACCTGTTATGGACAGTTTTTAGGAGTTGCTTATCTTCGCGCAGAAGCTTCCCTAAAACGCTGTCTGGTAGAGCCTTGTTAGCTTCTCTGCGCCTGATCACTTCATAAAAGTTTGTAAATAATTGCCACCTGCGATCGGGTGGTCTTCCGCCATCTCGTATCACAATCGCCATAATGTGAGACTGTAAGGGAGTGGTCATGAGTTCTTTTACAGAGCTTGATTCAATAGCAGCTCTGAGAGTCCGAAGGGACTTTTCAGCTTCAGAAGGTGTGCGACGAAATTCAAGCACTGGTTTCGCGCAAACCAGTGCTTGCGAAGGATTCAAGTAAAGAAGGTCTATCGTTGGGCCATCAAGTGCCGAAAATTGCCCCGAATATCCTTGTGGCCGGGAGGTGCATAAGGTTAGTAAATCGCAGTTGTTTTCACTAACAATGTCATCTACAAAGTGACATACCTCACTGGCAACAACATCTTTAACGTCGTGAGGAACTTCATCGAGTCCATCAAACAAGGCAAACCACCCGCCAACTTGAAGTGCACGTTTTAATGTGCCGACCAGTACCTCCTGTTCAACTCCCATTCCGATCTTCTGAGCGAGATACGTCAGAACGCCACGAGGTTCGTTTTGTTTCCGTGTCCCAACCCATTGAGCGTATTCTTTTAGCTCTACATTAATTGGTATTCTGGGAGATGCAGACCAAAAGCCCGACTCTTCTGCCGACGTGCGTAGTTCTTCCGCAATGGTGCGAACAGCGTGAGTTGTACGTGGCCCGTCTTCTTGCAGTATGAAGGCAGCGCGCTGAATTTGACAATAATACTGACCGATAGTTGATTTTCCTTGACCAGGACCGCCGCGCACAAACCAGACGCGAGCACGTGATGGATATCGTTGCCACAAACGCCATTCTTTTGTGTCCGGTTGTTTAATATCAATGCGATGGTTCCTTCCCGCAGTATGAACCAGGTACTGCATTGCAAAAGATTCAAGGTTGTACTCATTCGATCGAAAAGGTAAATCGATGAAGACCTCGTGAATACCAGGTCGAGTATCCGAATCTGAGCCTGCTTGATCGAGCTTTGTATACCGCTGATCAGTAAATTGTCTTACTAATAGATATCTAATAACCGTGTCTACACTTGCTCGCTGTTCCTTTGCAAGGTTGTAGAGCGAAGTCAAAACCTGACCAGGTGTCAAAAACTCGGCGTAGTAGTCCGCAACTTCAGAGTGCATTGCTAGCAATTGAAGAATCTTGCTACCGCCCCAAATGTGGAAATGTGACTCGAGCTGCGGCCGAGCCTCCGTTACTGCTCTTTTACACTCGTCAAACGCGCCTGTCGCTGGAGCGCCAGATGGATCAACGTTAGTAGCTACAATCCAATTGTCTGGCCAGATTCTCTTGGAATCTGTCTTTGTAAACTCTTTTAACTCGGTCTTAACTTGCTCAATGAGCCATTTTTGAGGGTCCTTTGAAAGATGAGGTTTGTGGAATTTCGACTGAATGTACCATTGGCCTGTCCATTGGTTCGTACTACTTGGATAAGGAGCTTGACCTTCGAAGTAGCCATCGCGACCGCCGTCTGCGCCGGGTCCAAATCCCGTATGCCCGGCACCTAAGACTCGCAACGCAAGCATGTTTACCAGGTGTTCAAAGGAGTTCGGATCAAGTTTAGTCAGGTCGTAAGGCTCTGGCATGAGAGGACCTCCAATTAGAGTAATGGGCGCACCACCCTACTCTATTCCGTAATGAGCTTCAACAAAAACTATCTCGCGACCGTTCGTTACGTCTGGAGGACTAATAAACGTCGATAACGAAGTTTGAGGCTGCCGGATATGTCTTGAGGCGGGAGATGAGAATTTTAGAATATGACATTGAGGTCGTGAACTGCACCCTTGACTGAAACAAAAAGTTAAGCACATATGCCCGAGAGGGCGGGAGGCTTAAGGATGACGAAGAAGGGCGCAGTAGCGGCGCGGAC